>Ga0187871_10001966_pt1 | contig 17183 bp, 14 predicted proteins | sample June2016WEW_16_1_FD_132988 | JGI IMG/M metagenome (GOLD analysis project Ga0187871, IMG submission 132988) | Peatland microbial communities from SPRUCE experiment site at the Marcell Experimental Forest, Minnesota, USA - June2016WEW_16_10 | ecosystem: Environmental > Terrestrial > Soil >...
GACTCTCACATGGTCCTGCCTCTGTGCATGGATTGACGGAACCGTTTGCACTCTCGCAGCAGATGATTTCAAAACATATTGCCTACCTGGTGCGGGCGCGGATAGTGATCAAGACGAAGCGTGGACGAGAGAGTGTTTGCACGCTTAGGCCAGAGGCGATAAAGACAGTCAGCGACTGGGCGGCTTATTATCGCCGATTCTGGGAAGAGAGTTTCGACAAGCTGGATGTAGTTGTGAATCAAATGAAAACAACGGAGGTCAGAGATGACAAAAAACACGGTTAACGAGACAGAGCGGATGGTTGTCACAAGAGTTTTTGATGCCCCACGCGAATTGGTTTGGAAGGCATGGACAGACCCGACTTATGTGATGCAGTGGTGGGGGCCGAAGGGTTTTACCGCGCCTTTTTGCGAGATGGATTTTCGCGTGGGAGGAAAATTTCGCTGCTGCATGAGAACGCCGGATGGCCAGGAGTTCTGGAATGCCGGTGAATACCACGAGATTGTTCTGCACGAGAAGATCGTTTCCTCCATGTACTTTTCCGACCCGGAGGGCAACAAGGTTGAGCCTGCGCACTATGGAATCGAACATGAGGCCATAGACGGTGCGCGCGATGTGGTTACCTTTGAGGATTTTGGAAACGGCCAGACGAAACTCACCTTCATTGGAAATGAAACTATGGAGAGCGCAACAAATAGCGGTCAAGTTGAGGGCTGGGACCAGATACTCGATAAACTTGCCGCAGTTGTTGCGGGGCTAGCGCGGACGAAATAAGAAGTAGAAGTTTTGACGATCGTCATGCGCGAGATACTGAACATAAAGCAAACGCAGGTCCATCCCGGAGGCCCCAGCTAAGGTGGAAGTGGAGAGCATTCTGGACGATTTGCCGGATAGGTCGGGCGCAGCGCAACGAAGGCAGGGAAAAGGGAATACGAGACAGGGGGTTCAACCGCAATCCCCCTTTCTACACCTGATCTAGGGGTTTGAATCGCTACTCAGGGGATTGTACGGTCAAAAAGTGTGGCTGCGCCGAAAGAGTCATCTTTTTCGGTAAGCCTCGCACACGCCTGTTGCTAAGACCCGAGTTACTCATTCTGGCTCGACGCAGGTGAGATTTGCGGGCTCCGGTCGGGTTGTCGGCCACTCGGACATTGGCCATGAGCGGGGATTGAGGAACCGTTCTTAATGCCGCCTTCCCCCCGAGGTTCGGCCGGTATCGCGAGGAGCTTCAGCCTTCGCCCTGCGCCAAAAGAGGCTGGGGCGCCGTCGGGCAATATCGGGCAACGTGGCACGGCGTCGGTGGTAATCTTGGCATCGGCGGCAACGTGCCGTCGGCAAGTTACGGAAGCCAGTGCGCCACTAATATTCCGAATCCCTGTCTCTCCGCCACACTCTCTAAGCACACGTCTCCCCCCGCACACTGGCCGCCGCCGTGCATCGTCGCAAGCGACCTATGTCCCAGCCGCCCGCCGACCTTGCATCCGAGATCGAGGCCCGCACTCGCTCCGCCACCTTGATCTCACTCTTCCTCGATTTCGACGGAACGCTCGTGCCGATCACCGGCGATCCCGCCGCGCCCCGCCTGGACCCCGGCGCACCGGCCACCCTGAGGCTGCTGTCGAGCCAGGATGGTCTGGTCACCACCATCATCAGCGGGCGGCCCATCGAGGACCTTCACACGCGCATCCGCCTGGAAGGCTTGATCTACGCCGGGCAACCACGGACTCGAGATCTTCGGCCGCCAGTTCCGCTTCGTAGAACCCCCCGCCTCCGCCCGCCGCGAAGAGCTGCAGCGGCTCTGCGAAGAACTCGCGCTGGAACTGCAACCATTCCCCGGGGCCATCGTCGAAGCCAAGGGGCTGACCGCTAGCGTTCACTCGCCGCCTGGCCGCCGCACACCACCGCGCCGCCATCCAGCAAACCGTCTACGCAACCACGGCCCGCGACGGCGCGCTGTTTCGCGTCAATCCCGGGCGCAAGATTTTCGACATCGTGCCGCGCAGCAACTGGCACAAGGGCGCCGCCGTCGAATGGATCAACGGCCACCTCTGCGATAGCGATAACGAAGTATTGACCGTCTACTTGGGAGACGACGCCAGCGACGAGGACGCCTTCGCCGTGCTGCCCGACGCCGTCACCGTCAAAGTCGGCCCGGCCGCGGCGACGTGCGCGCGCTACCAACTGCCCGGACCTGCCGCGGTGCACGAGTTTCTGCTATGGCTGGCGGATAGCGTGAAGAATTAGCCTGCCCGGCTAAGGTCGGAAATACCGTGCGAAACCATACCCCACGGGCGGCCCACCGGTAAAAACTTCCGTCTGGCATCTTACACTCATCGCCGAATCCCCGCCGGCTGAGTAAGTTGCGGGAATGGCAAGCCATATGCCTTGGAAACCGCATAAGACGACGATGTCTCGTCTTAAACCATAGAAGGAGAGGAACAGTTTCCATGAATTTCCAATTACTCATTCCATCGCGAGCGGCGCTGGGCATACTCTGTGGCATGGCGCTGGCAGCGGGCGTAGCCACCACTCCGGTCCGTGCGGACCAATACGACAAGAAGACCATTCTCACGGTGAACGAGACCGTCCAGGTAAGAGACACGGTTCTCGAACCGGGCCAGTATGTACTGAAGCTCCTCGATTCCCAATCGGATCGGCACATCGTCCAGATATTCAACAGCGATCAGACACACATCATCAACACGATCCTGGCCGTTCCCAGAGAGCGTTTGCAGCCAACCGGCAGGACTGAGTTTACCTTTTGGGAGACGCCTCCCGGAAACGTCCGGGCGCTGCGCACCTGGTTCTATCCGGGCGACAGCTTCGGTCAGGAGTTCCCGTATCCGAAGCACCTGCAGCAGGTCGCCATGCTGATGCCTCCCGCACCAGCGCCGGCGCCGCCTCCGGCCCCTATGGCGTCGAACCCGGAGCCCGCTCCAGCGGAGCCTGCCGCGGAACCCCCTGCCCAATCCGAAGCGGCCGCGCCGGAACCGGCTCCTGAGCAGCCGGCTGAAGTAGCGCAGAATACCGCGCCGCCGGAAACTCCCGCCCAGTCTACACCCGAACAGCCGGCGCAGTTGCCTAAAACCGGCAGCCCCTATCCGGAGATCGGAATCGCCGGCGGGCTGTTACTGTGCTTGGGGGGCTTGCTTCGGCTGAAGCGTCAGGCGTAAAGTCAAATCAGCAACCTCGGAGGGCACCATGAACCGGCGCGCGGCAATTCGGAATCTGATGGTTGCCGGCGCCGTTTCATTCTTCGGCCGTCCGTTAAAGGCCGTCGCGCCGGACGATCAGCCGGATTTCGTGATCCGCAGCGATGTCCGCCTGGTGCTCCTGGATGTAAGCGTAAAGGACCGCGACGGCGGCTGGGTATCGGGGCTCTCCAAGGACAACTTCCGCGTCGATGAAAACGGCAGGCGCCAGGACATCACCGTATTCGCGAACAACGATATTCCGGTGACGGTGGGGATTCTGGTCGATACCAGCCGCAGCATGTCGCCCAAGCGGGCCGAAGTGCTCTCCGCCGCTACCACGTTCATCGAGGGGAGCAATTCAAACGATGAGATTTTCGTGCTCAACTTCAACGACACCGTAAAGCCCGGACTGCCGAAGGATATGCCGTTCTCCGATGACGTCCGGCAACTGCGCGCAGCCATTTCCCGCGGATTTCCCGAGGGCCGCACCGCCCTGAACGACGCCGTAGTAGACGGCTTGCGGCAACTCCAACAGGGAAAGCGCGACAAGAAGACCCTGATCCTCATCAGCGACGGCGGCGACAATGCCAGCCTTCATAGACGCCAGGAGATGTTCGATATGGTGGAGCGTAGCGCCGCGACCATCTATACCATCGGACTGTTCAACGCCGGCGACGCGGATCAGGATCCGGGCATCCTGAAGAGGCTCGCCCGGATCACCGGCGGCCTGGCCTATTTCCCGGATAGCGCCGAGGACATGACTGACGCGTGCAAGAGCATCGCCAAGGATATCCGCACGCGCTACACCGTCGGTTATCCGCCGCCGGCTACCAACGGCGGCTTGCTGCGCCGCATTCATGTACGCGTGTCGGCGCCCGGACGCGCGGGGTTGATGGCGCGCACGCGCCTCAGTTATCGCTATGAGCAGGCCACGAACCAGAACTAGTAAAGCGCGCCGCTGGATCGAAGCCTGTCTGCTGCTGGCCGGCGTCATCGGCGTCGGCGTTTGGGGATGGTCGCACGTGCGCATGGCGGTTTTCCAAAGTTGGGGCAACCACGAGTTAGACCATCGGACGCAGCGTCTCCCGCCGGCCATGCCCGCGCCCGGTGCGCCGGCGCCCCCGCCAATTCAGAACGGCGCCTTGATCGGCCGCCTGGCGATTCCACGCCTGAAGATGCGCGCCGTGGTGCGAGAGGGCGCCGGTCAGGATACGCTGGATGTGGCTCTGGGCCACATTCCCGGCACGTCCTTACCCGGCCAGCCTGGGAATTCCGGAATCGCCGGCCATCGCGATACGCTGTTTCGCGGTCTGCGCAAGATCGCGAAGGACGACCTGATCGAGTTTCAGACACCATCTGGAAGCTATAACTACAAGGTGGAAAGTACCGGCATCGTAAAGCCCGACGACGTGGCCGTGTTGCATGCGGGCCACTATCCCGAGATCACCTTAGTCACTTGCTATCCGTTCTATTACGTGGGCTCGGCGCCCGACCGCTTCATCGTGAAGGCGCGCCTCGTAGACCCGCCCGCGGCCCCAGCCCCGGCTCCAACTCCACCCACCCCTGCCGCAACCGCCTCTGCCCCGAGCCACGACCGTATTCTCCCGAGCCACGACCAACCGAGCCACGACAGTACTCTACCGAGCCACGACCAACCGAGCCACGACCGTAAGGGAGCGGTTAGTCCAGCCATCCAAAAAGTGAATTTTCGAGTAACCACGCTGCATAGCCGCCAGTTAGCCCCCGGCATTATGCTGCGTCTGACGTGGACCGACGCGCGCCGTCACCGTGCAAACGGTTGGTTGTGGATGCCGCGGGAACAGCGCACCATCTGGTTGTGGAACCAGCCTGCCCATCAGCCCGTATCCTTCCGCGTGCCCGCTGGCGGCCCGCGGCGTGAGTTGACCATCACCAGTGTCACCAGGGACTCGGTCACCGGCTATCTCAGCTCCACTTCCGGCTTCTGATCCCCTGGGCTGCTCCCGCCTACAAATGCCCGACCGGCTCCTGCATGTTCTGGCTGGAGTTCTTGCCCGCCTCGCGGTCGAGTGACCGGCTGACGAGTTCCTTCGACCCCAGACCGACAGCCAGAGCCAATGCCAGCACAATCCCGCGAAACAGAATGCCGAAAGCCAGACGGATGATGCCGCCGCCGATGCTCAGATGCTCCAGCGCCATGGCCACTGCCTGCACCGTCACCAGCCATTTCACGCCTGCGCTCAGCAGACGCGCGTATTGCAGATTCATATTGACAGCCCCGATCAGGACACTGCGCGCGAGGAATCGGGCGACGAGACTCCCCGCGGCCAGAACCACCACCGCGGCCAGCACGTTGGGCAGATATGCCAACAGCCGGATCACAAACTGCGATGTCAGCGCCACATCGAAAGCGGAAATGCCGATGAGGAATCCGATGAGCATGGCCGTCCAAGCGATGGCCCGCGTGGCCAGCAGCGTGGGACTCTTCTCGGGCGACCACTCCGCCAATGCGGGAAATCCCCATTGCGCGACCCGCCCATCGAAATCGATACTGGTGAGCGACCGGCGCAGCATAGCAGCCAGTACCCACGCCACCAGCGCCGAAACCAACAGCTCCGCGATCAGCGCCACCACGCCAGGCAACAGGCTGGCCATCTGGCTCAACGTCGTGTTCATCGATTGACTGAGCGCTTGTCCAACTTGATCCCACATCTTATCCTCCTATGCTAGTAGGGCGGCGCCATGCGCCGCCTCGTGGGGCAGGACTCCAGTCCTGTGCGGGTTCTCCGGAACCCGGTCCTGGCGCGAGCGTTACCTCGCCCTCGGGCGGGTCTGGAGACCCGCCGCAGGCGTAGACGCCTGCCCCACCTCAGCCCTTTGATTACGGGTTAAAGCGGTCGGGCCACCTCCAACGGGAAACCAGATACGGCTTACCCGCCTCATATGCTCTAGCCAGCCGTTCGATGCGTGCGTCCACCTCCGCGGGCCCGGCCCTTTCCATTTCGAGCGCGTAAGAAGCCATCCATCCCAGATAAAGCGGCGTAATCGATCGCAGCAAATGATCGCGGCTGATAGTGCGCACGCGGTGCGCCAGTGCGAAATCGTAGACGATCCGCACCCACAAATCGTCGGGCATCCGAAACTCGCCCGCGGGCGCGCGCGACATCTTCCTCAACTCCAACAACGTCATGGGAGGCAGGATCAATCCCCAAACATCCTGCAGGTTTTGCGCTCCCAATTGAAACGACTCCAGCATGCGATGTACATCCACGGGCCCGCCATCCTCCGAGGCGGCTTCGGGAAGGCCGAATCCGGGCAGCGCATTAGATCCGCGGATGCGCTGCCAAAAGGCCGCTTGCCGTTCCATTTCGAAGAAAACGGGGCCCAGGACCCTGGCCAGGAGCGAACTCAGATTCATCCAGTCGGTAGGCGGCTGGGTGCGCGCTCCCAAGTGCGATTCGCAAACCCGGAAACCGCCGTACGCCGCCGTAGGAGCGATGTGCGCCAGCGGACTGCTTTCGGTCTCGCGCGGCGCACCGGACGCGCGCGCCAGCGTCGTTTGCAGAAGCTTTCCCGAGAGTCCGAAATCGGGACCCATGGGATTTTGAAGCTGCTCGCCGTAGAGCGCCCGGTGCAGCGGAGAGAGAATGCTCCTGTTCAGCAGACCTTCCATCTTGTGGCGGGTATAGCGCGGCGCCACTAAGTCGAACTCCAGTTCCAGCACCGGCTGTACCAGCCGGTAAATCCATTGCGGCGTGACCGCCCGCATTTGGGAAGCGATCACGCTGCACGCACGAACTCCGAGTTTGCCGCTCACGGCGAAGACGCTCCGATAGGCGTGGCCATTGCCCGGTTCGGCTTCCTCCGCTGTACCGGGAGCGGGCAGACTGTAGGAGAAGACGGATACCGGCTGGCCATCGCTCCCGGTATCGTGAGCCGCGGCAACCGGGCCAGTATCTCCGTTGTGGCAGAGCAGCACGGCCCGCTGGGTCCTGCCGGTATCGGCGGCGAATTCCGCAAGAGCTTCGCGCACCATGGCGGCGGGCGCCCCAGCCTCGCCGCCGGGATCCGAGTCGAGAATGCCGATCACCAGATCGGCGCCGCCCGCCCGCTCGATGCGGTCTAGCTCCGGCTGCGAGAGGGCATCCATTTCCACTCACCCCCTCCGGCTTCCATGGGAAGCGAGAGGATACCCAGCAACGGGATGCGCACCCATGCGGGGCGATTGTGCAGTTCGTACGCAAGCTCGTTTAGGGCTTTATCCAGCGAATGCACCTTGAGCAGTTTTCGAAAGTTCCGCTCCGCCGCCGGCAGAAACGCAGCGCCGTGCACGGTATGGCGATAGGCCCGCAGGAACTCCGCCCCGGTGTACCGCTCCCACAGCCGGGCCCATGGTTCCAGGCTCTCCCAATCTTCGGGCCGGCGCGCCGTGTAACCGATCAGGCCCGCATAGGCGGCGTAACTCAGGGACCGCAGCATGCCCGCAACGTCTTTCAGCGGTGACTGCTTGGCGCGCCGCGCGGCGATGGAACGCGCTGGCTCGCCCTCGAAATCGACCACGACGTAATCCGTCTTCACCTGCAGTACCTTGCCCAGACGATAATCGCCGTGAATCCGGATGCGTTGTCCGAGTGCGCCGTCTCCGGCGGCCTCTTCCACAGACGGGCGGAAGCTGTCCAGGATCTGTCTCCGCCGGCCCAGCATCATGCCCGCCAGATCGATGAGATCGTCCGGCAGACCGGCGATGCTGGCTTTCAACAGATCCAGGACATCGGCAGCCTCCTTGCGGATCCCGGCCAGCAAGGTTTGCACGTCCCCGGCGGCCAATGTCTCGGGCATGAACGCCGGGTCCTCGGTAGGGCCAGCCAGCGCCAGATGCAGTTCGGCAGTGCGGCGGCCGAGCCGGGCGGCGGAGTCGAGCGAAATGCCCACGTGCTCCCGCGCCAACTGCGATGGCTGGTGTTCCGCCAGGTCCATCACATCGCCGGACGGCGTGTTCCCACTATCGGGAAACGCAACTGTGGCGCAGTTCTCGTAATAGCGTGCCAGCTCTTCCAAGGTCAGCGTCCAGCCGTCTCCCTGGCTGGCCACAAAGCCTTGCAGTATCGCCAACGCCGCCGGCTCTCCATCCGCGGGCGTGTACTCGATCCGGCCGGCAAATGGCGGTATGCCTGCGAAGTGGGCGGTCTCCGTGAGGTACTTTTGCACCTCGCAATCCGGATTCGGGCCGGCCTGTTGACGGCGAAACAGCTTCAGGACCAACCGGTCGCCGTAGAACAGCAACGTGTTGCTCTGTTCCGCGGAGCCATGCCGCACAACCAGGGGACTGTGCGCCGAACCGCGGATCGCCTCAAACTCCGCACCCGCCGTTCCCTGGATCGAACCTCTGCGTGTCTGCGCCTGTTGGCCGCGCTCGATGAACGAGAGCAGGGCCGCGGCGGTACGCTCGTCGCCGGCGGCGTCATACACGAATCCGGTTCCGTCGCGCGAAACGGCGGAAGCCAGGATCGCGGCCGCAGCCGACTCCCGCAACCGGTCCGCATCCTTGCCAAAGGCCAGTCCAAGGGGAAGCAGGTAGGTCTCGGACTCTCCTCCCGTTTCGTACTGCACTTCCACCAGGGCCAGGACCGATTTGGAATCAGGAAGAGCCGCCCAGTCTGAGACGCGCGCCTTGCGGATAAGCCGCGCCTTGCCGGCCCACGCCTGTTTCCGCAGGTACTCCGGAAGCGCCGCGGACTCCAGCAGGTAGCGCCCAGCACCTTCCAGCAATCCTTCCCAGCTCTCCGCCGCAACCGGTGACGATTCCAACTGGCCGGCCGTGGCGGCGGCCTGTTTCGGTTGGGGATGCAGCTCCAGCCAAAGGAAACCGTAAGGCGATAACGTCAGGCGGTAAGGCTGCTTGCCGATCGGCGGGAAATCCACGTACCCGAGCATCTCCACCGGCCTGGCGTCCTCCAGTTCCGGCAACTCCAGATCCACAGGCTGCGCGAATCGCGACAGATTGGCCACGCACAGCACCTGCTGCTCCTCGTCGCGCCGCAGATATGCCAGCACCTTGCGATTGGACGGATTCAGGAATTCGAGCGTACCCCGGCCAAACACGCGGAACAGTTTGCGCAAAGCGATCATGTTGCGCATCCAGCTCAGCAGCGACGAGGGATCGCCCTGTTGCGCCTCCACATTCACCGCTTCATAACCCCAGATCGGGTCCATGATGACGGGGCTGTACAGTTTGGCGGGCGTAGCGCGCGAGAAGCCCGCGTTCCGATCCGCATTCCATTGCATGGGGGTGCGCACGCCGTTCCGGTCGCCCAGGTAGATATTGTCACCCATCCCGATTTCGTCGCCATAATACAGCACTGGCGTTCCCGGAAGCGAAAAGAGCAGGCTGTGCAGAAGCTCGATGCGGCGCCGATTGTTATCCATCAACGTAGCCAGCCGCCGCCGGATGCCAAGATTGATGCGCATCCGCGAGTCGGCGCTGTAGGCCAGCACCATGTAATCGCGCTCGTCGTTGGTCACCATCTCCAGGGTCAACTCGTCGTGATTGCGCAGGAATAACGCCCACTGGCAGGTATCGGGAATTTCGGGTGTTTGCGCCAGGATGTCCACGATCGGCAGGCGATCTTCCTGGCGCAGCGCCATATAGATGCGCGGCATGAGCGGAAAGTGAAACGCCATGTGGCATTCGTCTCCATCCCCGAAATAGGGACGTACATCCACGGGCCACTGGTTCGCTTCGGCCAGCATCATGCGGTTCTCGAAGCCGGCATCCATCTCCTGGCGTAGCTTTCGGATCAGCAGATGGGTTTCGGGAAGATTCTCGCAGTGAGTCCCCTCGCGCTCCAACAGGTACGGGATGGCATCTACGCGCAGCGCGTCCACGCCCAGGTCCAGCCAGTAGCGCACCACCGCCAGCATCTCTTCCACGACTTTGGGATGGTCGTAGTTCAGGTCGGGCTGGTGGGAAAAGAACCTGTGCCAGAAGTAGGCCTGGGCCACCGGGTCCCAAGTCCAGTTCGATTTCTCCGTATCGGTAAAGATGATGCGGGCTTCGCCATATTTCTGGTCCGTGTCGCTCCAAACGTAGTACTCGCGCTCCGGCGATCCCTTGGGCGCCTGGCGGGCGCGCTGAAACCACGGATGCTGATCGGATGTGTGATTCATGACCAGCTCGATCATCACCTGCAGCCCGCGCTCATGCGCGGCCTCCAGGAAGGCGCGAAAGTCCTCCATGGTTCCGTACATGGGATGCACGCTCAGGTAGTCGGAAATATCGTAGCCATCGTCTTTCAAGGGGGACGGAAAGAACGGCAGCAGCCACAGGCATGTCACACCCAAATCCTGCAGGTAGTCGAGCTTCTGGATCAGGCCCGGGAAATCGCCAATGCCGTCGTTATTGCTGTCGAAGAATGCGCGCACGTGCAGCTCGTAGATCAACGCGTCTTTGTACCAGAGGGGATCTGTCGTGCTGCCGGGCTTCTTCATGGGCCGCGCCGTTATGAGCAAACGGGAGGCCAAACCCGCGGTCCGGAAACCGCATGGGCAGGGAGGATTATCCGCTTACCACGTTGTGGAGGCGCCACACGCACTGGTGCGCGCGGCGTCGCTGCCGGTGCGGACGCCTTCCTGCCGCATTAGCGCGTCGGCGAGGCGGTTCACGGCCAACTCCTCTTCATGGCGGCTGGCGGGCGAGCGTGGCAAGGAAGCCAGTTCCAGGTGCACCAGTTCGTGAACCAGTGTCATCTCCATATCCGGCAGCGCCTCGTGGCATGAAACCCGGTAGTCCGATGCATCCAGCGCGCGGATGACGGCCGTCTTCTGGATGGAGTCCCAGTGGACATTCCCCAGCGTTTTGGGTTTCAGGTCGCCGGCATGGGACAGAACCATCGAGATCTTCCATTCCGTGAGGCCCATCCGCTGCTGCCAAAATGCGAGCCGCGCGTCGAGGTAGCCCTCCGGCTGCACCGCGCAGCCATGCGTGTCCAAAGTCCGGGAAGGCGGTGCGGCGGCGGCGCCAGCGAAGGTGAGGAACAGAACCACGGGAATGTGACGGGACCAAAACCCAGGGGAAATAGGGTCGAGCATTACCCATATCATACCCGATTTCTTATCGCATGCGTGCGGTTCGATACGGAGCTGGGCGCCCAACAGTTTTTTTGGGGAAACCGCTCCCTACGGAGTTTCCTCGAGCGCGAGTCGCCGGAAGTTTTTGCCGCATCCAGTAGTTTCTTCGCCATGGGTGCGGGTCCGAAGCACGCCTGCACGCGCCAACTCCCTCATATCGCAATGCTGGAACTCAAGATGCTAATGTTCACGCAGCCGCTTCAATATTCTATTGACCGGGAGATGAATATGCGACGAATCCTGACATTGGGCGCGGCAGTGCTTTTCATGTCCGCGCTGGCCTCCGCCGAGACTTACATGGGAAAACTGCTTGACGCCAGTTGCGCCGACCAGCAGAAAGACGCCGCCTGCAGTCCTAACGCTTCCACGGCCGCATTTGCGATTCAAGTTTCCACCGAGAAGACTCTCAAACTGGATGCCGACGGAAACAAGAAGGCTGCCCAGGCGCTAAAAGACAACAACAGTACGCCGACCGCGCCAAGGACCCGAACGCCGCGGACAGTCCAGTGACGGCCACGATTCAGGGAACCCTGAACGGCGACGAAATCAAAGTCGACTCGATTGAAGTCCATTGATCCATCCGGAGCCGTCCCAGCACCGTGCACGGACGGCTCCCGCCTTAAAGTGACGCTGGCTCCCCGGCCGGCCGCCCATAGCCGATCGGGCGACAAAGCGCGAGTTCTGTCTGGCACACCGCCGCGCGGTTCGCGAATTCAACGGACGTTTACTCAATCGTAACGAAATAGACATTATTCCCCTTCTACCCTGAGGACGGCTCCGCCCAGTCGGAGGCGCCGCCCAATTATTCCCGTTCCGAGGAAAGTGAGTGCCGAATGAGTAAGAGAACCAGGTTGTTGAGCGTCCTGACGGCAGTAACGGCTAGTGCGGCGTTGGCCGCGGAGGGCCCTGTTCCAATGGGCATCCCACACCTGGACCACGTCTACTCCAGCAAGCCCTAACGTTTGTCCGGTGGCGGGCACAGGGACCGACGCCGAGACAGTAGCGGTGGACACAACTAATGAGACCAGCGGGCCCCCCGGAGTGAATAACATCGACGGCATTCAATCCATCCCAGCGGCTCCCAACACCGTCGGCAAGACCATCGCCGATCAGCTTGCGGAGGCGGGACGCTCGTGGAAGAGCTACCAGGAAGGGCTGCCGCCCATCGGCGCCGATAACGTAAACTCCAGCGACGGCGTCTTTACCAATAGCACTAACAGCCCGTGGCAGAAGTGGCAAAACGTCGCTTACTGACGTGCGCGGCTCAGTAGGTTCAGTGCGTTACGGGAACCACGACCGTCAGGGAGTGACTTCTGCCACGAGCTCCTAACTTCAGCGCGATCCTGCCGGCTCTGACGCCGCCATTGACATCGAGCGACCTGGTGGCCCTCTACGCAGTCAAGCACAACCCGTTCGCCTACTTCAGCAGCATCCAGGAAGGGGTTCAGCCGGGGAGCGATTTGACCAATGTCGTAGATTTCGATGGCGCCGGCGGCCTGTATGCCGACCTGCAGTCCGGCTCCGTACCGGCATATTCTTTCATCGCGCCGGATCAATGCAACGATCAGCACGGGCAAGGCAATGCCGGCGCTTTTTGCGCTTATGACCCGAATCACGATGGCACGCAGGCAGGTCTGAACCCGGCCTTGATGCAGCGCGGCGACGTCGCCGTAAGGCGGATCGTAACTTCCATCAAACAGTCGCCGGTGTGGAAACAGGGGCAGAACGCCATTGTTATACTGTGGGATGAGGACGACTATAGCGTCACGCCGGCCGTAAACAAGGTCCTGCTGATCGTGGATACGAATTACGGGAGCCACGGCGTGTCGAGTAACACGTTCTATACCCACTTCTCGCTGCTGAAGTCGATCGAGTCGGGCTTGGGATTGCCGTGCCTGAATCACGCTTGCGATAGCACCGTCAACGTGATGTCGGATCTCTTCGGCGTGACTTACCCCACCGTAAATGGCAGCGCGCGCTCCGGCGATCCGGTCGTAAAGAACATTCACTAACCGGTCCGTGAACGCATCTTCTCCTACCGCGCCGGCGCGCCATTCTGGCTGGGCGGCGGCGCGGCATTCTGGTTGGCCGCGGGCCCAATCGCATAATACGCTTGTGTCGGCACCGCGAGCGACGTTCCAGCCGCCTCGACTTCATCCAGAATCCACAGGAACAGATCCTGTTGAATCCGGGTAAACTCGTCGCCGTCGCGGGTCAAGACATACACGAAGATTTCCAAGTCGAGTGAGTAAGTGCCCAAACCCACGAATCGCGCCGGGATAGGTCCCGTTTCCACCTTGGGATTCCGCTTCAGGCCCTGCGTGATGGAATCGAGTAGACTACGTACCTGGCGGGAAGTAGCGTCCCGCCGCAGGTTGAGCATCAGGTGGAACCACATCTTATCGCGCTTCGAGAAGTTCTCCAGGGCCATTGCGGAGAACAGGCCATTGGGCACCGTGAGCAGCGTCCGATTCAGGGTGCGAATCCGCGTGGAACGCAAGCCGATGTCTTCCACCGTGCCCACCTGGTCGCCGAACTTGCAGAAGTCACCGATGTTCACCGGCCGGTCGGTGATCACCGCCACGCCGCCAAACAGGTTTTCCACGGTCTTTTGAGCGGCCAGGGCCAGCGCCACCCCGCCTACGCCCAGTCCTGCCACTATGGTTCCGGTATTGTATCCCCAATTACTCAAAAGGGCTGTCACCGTCACCGTTACGATCGTTATCTTCAACACCCGCGAGGCTAGCGGCAAAACCGAGTAGCTGAAGGTCTGATGCTTCACCTCCAGCGCCGCGCGCAGGCGCACGATCAGCAGATCGACCACCCGCATGCCCAGCCAGGCCAGCCCGCAGAAGAACAGCAACCCGGCGCCGCGTTCCAGGTAGAGGCGCAGCGCGGCCGAAGGATCGATCCACTCCATTCCCGCGCGGAATCCCGCGACCGCCAACAGAAGCTGCAGCGGCCCCAGCAGGACATCCAAAAGGCCCGTGTTCATGCGCGGCGCGATCCGCTTCAGGGCCGGCGAAATCCATGAAATCGCCAGGCGGGAAACCAACCGGGAAAGGCCCGTCAGAGCGGCCGCCAACAGGAACAGCGCGATCCAACGCCACACTGGAGTCTCCATAAGCTTCCAACTCACCAACGGCTCCGGCAGATGCTTCTCGATGGGCGAATCGCCGACCAGCCGCGCGATTTGCGGAATCGCACCGATGCTGCCGGAGGAAAACAGCCAGACCTTGGCCCCCGAGCGGAGCGTCACGCGCTCCAGGTCCAAGGCCGCCGGCTCGCCGTTCACGGTGAAAGAGTCGACGCGTTCCCGATTCGTCCCCGCGGGGTCGCCCTCTGGGTTCCTGGCGAGCGCCGCCACATCGAACTGCGCGTCGCGATCGAGAACCTGCTGCAACTGCCGCGCCAGCTCGCTGCCGTCCTTCAGCCGCCGATCGGCGGGGAGCTTCCGCAGGTCGATATATCGCCAGGCGCGTTGATAGTCTCGCGCATGGCAAGCCGCCAGGAAAGCCGTCACTGAACTCTGCGGCGAATCGCGATTCAGCGGATCCTGGCCTGCAGCGCGTTCGCCGCCACAGAGCCCCCACCCTAGACAGACCATCAGCGCGCAGGCCTTGCGGCGACTCAATCGCGGACCGTTCACGCCGCGCCTCTCCCCACCGATGCCAGCGGCAAACGCCGCTCGCGCGCCTCCGGCCGCACCTTGCCGCCCGCGCCCGCGGGAGCCAGGCGGATGGCGGCCAACTCGCCGATCAGGTCTCCGGCCCAGCGGTATACGTTGTTTTCCTGGACTACCGCGCGCATCCGCTGCATGCGCGCCTTGCGCTCTTCGGGCGGCATGCTGAGCGCGGTGTGAATGGCTTGCGCCAACTCGTCGGTGTCGTAAGGATTCACGATCAGGGCATCGGCCAACTCATGGCTGGCGCCCGTGAAACGGCTCAATATCAGCGCTCCCTGTTCATCTTTGCGGGCCACGATGAACTCCTTGGCCACCAGGTTCATGCCATCGTGCAGCGAGGTCACCAGGCACACGTCCGCCTCGCGATAGTAGGGTTGGATCTCCGCGTGGCTGTGGCGCTGGTTCAGGAAAACGATCGGCTTCCAGGCGCCCGTGCGGAAACGCCGGTTGATGCGCTCGGCTTCCTGTTCCACTTCCATCATCAGATCCTGGTAGCGCTTGATGTGGGTGCGGCTGGGTGCGCCAATCTGTACGAAGGTAAAATTTTCCCGGTATGCGGGATACAGGTCGAAAAGCCGCTCGACGCCGCGCAGCCGCTCCGGAATGCCTTTCGTGTAATCCACGCGATCGACCCCCAGCCCGAGGAAAGCCGGCTTTCCGCCCAGCTCGCGAAACAGCGCGGTGCGCTCGGCGGCGGACGCGTCCCGGTCCGCGGATGTGGAGGACGCGCCATTGCCGTTCGCCGCCACGCTAATGGGAAACGGCCGCACCGTGGTGAGGTGATCGTGGCGATTGACGGCGAAGTGCTCCCAGTCGATGCGCGACTCCAGCGCGCGGTCCACCGTTTCCAGGAAGTTATTGCAATGCGCCTGTATATGGAATCCGATCAGGTCCGCGCCCAGCATGCCGTCCAGCAATTCGCGCTGCCAGGGGCAAATGCCGAAGGCTTCCGGATTAGGCCAGGGGATGTGCCAGAAGATGGCCACGCGCGCATCCGGCCGGCGTTCCTTGATCATGCGCGGCAGCAGCGCGAAGTGATAATCCTGCACCAGCACGACCGGCTCGCTTTCGCCGCTCATCTCGTCGAGCAGGACCGCGGCGAACTTCCGGTTCACGGCGCGATACTGTTCCCAATCCTCCGAGCGAAAGACCGGCCGCGTGTGCGCGATATGGCAGAGCGGCCAGATTCCCTCGTTGGCAAACCCGAAATAGAAACCGGCTTCCTCTTCCTGGCTCAGCCAGACGCGGTGCAGCGTGTATTGGGGACGGTCCGGCGGCACCCGCAGGCGGCCCAGTTCATCGGCGGTTTCCTTATCCGCGCCGCCGGTGCCTTGCGCGATCCAGATCCCATCGCTGGCCCGCAGCACGGGCTCCAGAGCCGTGACCAAGCCGCTCGGCGGAACCGACCAGGTGACGGAATTCCCTTGCCGCGAGTGCTCGTACGGCTCGCGATTGGAAACCGCCAACAGGCGGCTGCCTTTCAGTTTCCCCTGCATGGAGATGCGCAGCCTCTCGGCGGTCCACTGCGCCGAGGCGGCATCCCGCAACCGGGCTTCTTCTTCGGCCGCCGCGCGCGCCACATGCAGGCTGGCCGCCAGGCTGGTCATTTCGAGCGTCAGAGGACGGAAGATCTCTTCGTTGGGCGGTGCGCCGGACACGGCGGCGTCTCCGGTGTGCAGATCGTGCAGCCACTGCGCCATATGGCGAAGCGGCTTTCCAAAGCTCCAGCGGATAATCAGCAGCGTCATGCCGACGATCAACAGCGTCTGGGCCACGCTGGTCAGCGCATGCCGCCACACCGGAGCCGCAATGAAGGCGACGTTGTGGAAGACGGCGACGGCGCCCAAGGGGCGTCCATCGGCGCTCAGGGGCAGCGCCAGAACGTGCATCCGGCGGCCGTCCGAGCGGAAGAAATCCCCACGGACGCGCCCCTCTTTTATGGCTTCGAGAACGGCGCCCGGGGTTGCGGAAGCCAAGCCGGGCGTCACCGCCAGCGCCCGCCCCTGCGGGTCGTAAAGGGCCACGCCGGCCAGGCGTTCGTGGTTCTGAAATTGGCCGGCCAACGCTTGCATCTCGCCGGCGGAGCCGTCCTGGAGCGCTTGTTCGGCCGCTCTCTGCTGGCTTTCGGCCAATACCAGCGCCTGGCGCTCGACCTCGGTGCGCATGGCATGCATCTCCGCGGCGGCTTGGTATAGCGC
>Ga0187871_10001967_pt1 | contig 17178 bp, 18 predicted proteins | sample June2016WEW_16_1_FD_132988 | JGI IMG/M metagenome (GOLD analysis project Ga0187871, IMG submission 132988) | Peatland microbial communities from SPRUCE experiment site at the Marcell Experimental Forest, Minnesota, USA - June2016WEW_16_10 | ecosystem: Environmental > Terrestrial > Soil >...
CACCGCCGTCGCCGACGCTATCAGCGCAAAAGACGCTGAAGGCGCCCGGTGGGCCATGCGCAAGCATATGCGCGAGTTCCACAGGTACGTTAAGGAGAAGTTTCCCGACGCATACGAACGGCCTGTCAAGTGGCGTGACATCGCCCCTTCGTGAGTTGCTCAGCATGGGTTGCTCAGTCGATTAGGCGCAGCTTGCCGAGCGGAAGCGGGTAAAGGCACACCTACAGGAAGTTCCGCACCGACTCTCAGCCGAAACAATCATGAACGTTTGGACCTGGGCGTCAACACAAGGCCCGCGGGCGCGATCCCGGATAATGCTGCGCAGTAGATGTCAGGCGCTGTGCGCTGACCTGGCACCGAGCCGGTTGCTGGCTCCGGCCGGGCGCCGCCGAACGCGCCGGTGACCACCGCGCGCGCCCAACGCATCCGCAGGACCGCGGTCTCCGGGTGCTCGCCGTACGCCTGTGCTACCCGGGCTGCGCAGCCCTGGGCTCCGAACTTGCGGATGGCCGCGGCGATCGCCTGCCCTACCTGCGCCGCACTGGGTTCGTCAGAACGCTGCAGCGCCGATGCGAACAACGCGTCGGCCCGGGCGGTGCTGATGCTGAGATGGTAGGTAGCTGACCGCATCATAGGCCCCCTTGACTGGTGGCTCTCTGAGTACAGCAGGGGGGCGTCCTCCCAGCACGGCACGACCTCGAGGCCGGTCGGCTAGCAGCCAGCTCCTCCGCGATGATTACTGGTCTAAACATAGGAGCAAAGTCCGTGCGTGTCAAGGGATCTGTCCATACCCAGCTATGCGGGCCTGGCCTAGATCACGTTCCCGGCTCGGTAGTACGCCGTTCGATCTCATAGAGTTCCTCGAAGCCAGCGAGATCTTGGAAGCTCTCGTAGATGGCGAATGTCTCCGATGCCTTACGGCCGCTGGGCACACCTTCGCGCTGCAGCTTGTAGGCTTCCCGGAGCGCGGTGAACGCCGCAGTCTGTCCGGTTACTGGATCGATCAGGATCGAATACCCGAGTTCCCGCCACTCTTCCGGACTGTGCAGGTCGAACGACGTCAGGGTGGCGACCGGGCCGTTCAAGCGGGCGGGAGCGCTGGCCAGCTGCTCCTCGTTGCCAGGCAGCAACATGACGACGTCAGCGCCCGCCTCCAGGTATGCGGCGAGCCGCTCGATGGCACGGTCGAAGCTCTCGTTCTGCACAGCACCGGTGCGCGCGATAAGCAGGAGGTCCGGATCACGCCTGGCCTCGACCGCGCACCTGATCTTCGCTGCCATCTCGTCCAGGGTGATCAGGTGCTCGACATGGCGGTGGTGGCTGGCTCGTTTCGGCGCCACCTGATCTTCAAGCTCGATCCCGTAGGCCCCGGCGTTCTCCAGTTCCCAGACCATCCTGGTCACGTGGACCGGATCACCGAACCCCACATTGCCATCAACGATCAACGGCAGTAGTGAGCGGCGCCGGATCTGCCACGTCGCCGCGGCGACCTCAGACACGGTCAGCAGTGCCTCCGAGATCGCCATCGAGTAACCAAGACCGCCACCTCCCAGGTAGCCGCCGTCATAGCCCAGCTGTTCACAAAGGCGTGCGGTCAGCGCGTCGGGGCACCATTGGATCATCTGCGGCTCATCGGGGGTCAATCGTCGGCGGAAATCCGCACGACTGATGTCTGCCATTGGCACTTCCTTCCCGAACGGCTGATGCCATGAGCAGGCTCGCGGGGAAGCGTTCATCCCGGAGCCACGGCTAAATGATGCGCTCCATCAATCGTCACCCTGCCGGGTCCCCGATCGGAACTTCGTGATATCGATGATGCGGTCCAGTCCGACGCGCTGCAGAGTGGTCCGGCTCTCGTCGGCCATCACCATGGCCACTCCGGCGCGCACGAGGTTGCCGAAGTGGTCAATCAAGCTCGCAGTGACCGCTGGTGCTAGGCCCATGAATGGCTCGTCCACTAGCAGCAGCCCCGGGCTGGATGCGAGTGCCACGGCCATGCAGAGCATCTGCTGCTCTCCGCCGCTCATCAGCGCGGCGGAGATGGCGTGCCGCCGCGCGAGCGACGGGAACCGCTCGTAGCACTGCGCGACGGCGTCCCTGGTTTGAGCCCTGCTCAGGCCCATCGAGCGGTGGGCCAGCGTGAGCGTCTCGTGCACTGTGAGGCTGGGGAAGATCCGCCTGCCCTCAGCGAGCAGGGCAATGCCGACGCGCCGGCGACGTTCGGGGGGGTACCCGGCCAGATCAGTGCCACCGAAGCGGATCGTGCCTTGGGAAGGCGTCAGGAGTCCCGCAATCGCCCAAAGTAGCGTGGACTTGCCGACGCCGTTCGGGCCGACGAGGCCGACGCTCTCCCCTGGCCGGACGTCCAATTCGATGCCGTGTAGCACGGTGGCGCCAGCATGCCCGACGCTAACTGCGCGCACCTCGAGTCCCTGCCCATAGTCAGTCAAGACGGTCTCCGATGATCTCGCGGATATGCTCGTCCCGTCGGAGTTCTTCCAGGTCGCCAACCCCAAGCACCTTTCCTGCGGCTAGCACCATAGTCCGGTCGCAGACAGCGTTGATGAGTTCGTGGTTATGCTCCACGAGCACCACGCATCGGCCTTCGTCTCGCCAGCGTCGGACCGCCAACACGAAGCGGGCGAGCTCCTCGTCGGAAAGGCCAGCGGCCGGCTCGTCCAGCAGCAGCACCGAGGCTCCGGCAAGGTCCAGCCTGGCGAATTCGACGGCCCGCCGAATCCCATGCGGAAGAAATTCAACGCTTTGGCTGGCCCATGGTCCGAGTTCCCAGTCGGCCACGGCGGCATCCATGCGGGCAGGCGGGACGCGTATCCCGCCAGGCAGCACCTCCAGGTTGTCGCGCAGGGTCAGTCCCCCGAAGACGCGCGGGGTCTGAAAGCTACGGCCAACGCCGTGCCGCCCCAGCGCGATGGTGCCGGCCGCGCGTGGCGCGGTCTTGCTCCCGTCCCGGCACCGCCAGCTGAGGCTGCCCTCATCCAAGCGCCAAATTCCGTTGAGGCAGTTCAGCAACGTTGTCTTACCGGAACCGTTAGGGCCGACGATGCCAAGAACCTCGTGCGGGCCGACCTTAAAGCTGACGTGGTCTAGGGCACGCACTGCACCGAAAGACTTGACCAGACCTATAGCTTCCACTCCGGTAAAGAGGCGCAGATCGGATGTCTTGGACGTCCCGCGAAAACGCGTCCTTCCCATTCGCAAAGGGCCGGGAAGCGCCCCGAGAACACCGTCCCGATCGCGCATCCGGTCCTGGTAGAGTCCTGCGGGCCGCACGACAACGGTGAACACCACCAACAGTCCGAAGACGATGGTGAGGACGTTGCCATTTATCCCGCCGATGTACGCCGGTATCGCCACGACGATCAGGCTGCCCGCCACCGGCCCCCAGACACTGCGCCTGCCGCCTACTACCAGCACGAGGAAAACCTGGATGAGGAGCGGCAGCCCGTAGGAATCGGGCAACGCGACCTGCGCTTGCTGGACCGAAAACGATGCGACGAGCCCGGTGAGCGCACCTGCCCACATAGCTGCCAGTACCCGCACGCGCGTGGTCCGCACGCCGAGGCTGCGGGCAAGGAACTCGTCATCTCCGGCCGCAATGAGAAGGCGGCCAGTTCGCCCTGCCGTGGTTGCCCATACTGCCAGTCCCGTCACCACGACCACACCGATGGCAACACCCAACTGCGCTCGGGTATCCAGCGGGCTGAAGTTAAACCACGACCTGAGGACTGGCAGTCCCGAAGATCCGCCGCTTACGCTCGGAAATGACACGAGCGCGGCGCCGAAGACCGTGGCGGCGGCGATCGTCACAAGCGCCAGCTGGAATCCGGACAGCCATGCTGAGGGAAGCGTAGTGACGGCGCCGAGCATGCTGGCCAGAACGACCGCGAGCACGGTTCCGACGAGTGGCCCCGCACTTAGGTGCTGCTCGGCGAACGCGAACGCGTAGGCACCTATGCCAACCACCGCGTTCCAAGCGAAGTCGAACACGCTCGCGTAGCCGAGGACTAGAGAGTACGCAATCGCCACCGCAGCCGGGTATGCAGCCGTGACCAGTGCCCCCTGAAGACCGTAGCTCGGGGATAGCAGGCCCCAGCCGAAGACGATGACGACCGCGGCGCGGACCAACCAGTTCCACCTATCCTGGGGGAACGTGCGGCGGCCTATAGGGCGTGCCGTCGAATGCAGGAGCAAGAGACGGCGCGCCGCCGCGGCGGTTGCCGACCCCGCCGGCGCCTTCACGCCACACTCCGCTGGCGCCGGTCCGCGACAATGCCGCCAGGGACTGCAGCGAGCACGACGACCACCAAAAGCAGGTCCACGACCGTACCCCAGAAGTCGCTCAGCCGTGCATTGGTCACGGACTGCGCCATCCCAATCAGGAACCCGCCGATCAGGGGCCCTAGCAAGTTGCCTGATCCGCCCAGGATCAAGCCGAACAGAGCACCCACCAGCGTCGGGAAGACGTTGTCCGCTGTCACGCCGTCCACCTGGGCATACACATTGCCTACAAAGAAGGCAAGCGCGCCAAGGACCGCGTAGGCCGTGATCTCGATCCGCCGGACGCGCAGCCCTACCAGCCGGGCTGCGACCGGGTCGTCGGAGACAGCGCGCAGGGCGCTGCCCAACGTGGTGTGGTCGAGCACCAGCCAGCACGCCAGGTAACCGACCACGACCGCGGCGACCAGCAGCAGCGTCCCGTTGTCAACCGTGAGCGAACTGCTCAGCTGGAAGCTGCGCGGCGCGAAGATCCGGGGCGCGTAGCGGAGGTCAGAGGAATAGAGCAGGTAAGCGAGCCCTTGCAGCGCGCTCGCCATGGCCACGGTGACCAGGACCCCGGCGAACTGGGATCTGCCACGCAGCCAGCGGGTGGACATGAAATGGACGGCAACGCCGACGGGCACTCCCACCAGCGCCGTCAGGACCAGCACCGCGACGGGCGGGATCCCGGCAAGGGATGAGGAGAAAAGGCCGCCGAGCACGACGATCGCCCCTACGGCGAAGTTCACGATGCCGGTAACCCTAAGCACGAACATCGCCGCCAGTCCGACGAGCGCGTAAAGCGACCCGATCCCCAGTCCGTTGACGGCCGACTGCAGGTAGATCAATGCCGCTCAGCCTTGCTGTGCAAGCTCGAACCGGGATGTCTGCACGTCCCAGTGGGCCATCGCGAAGTAGCCGCCGGTGGTATCGGCTCCGGCGTGCAGGCTCGGGGAGAAGCGGAAGGATGCCAGCGAGGTTGTGATCGTTTTGCCACTCTCGAGGTAGCTCTTGATCGCGGGTCCGGTGGTGGCGCCGGAGCGGAGCGCGGCTGCCAGGACCTCGACGTTGGCGTAACCGACCACCTCCGGCACCGTCGGTGGCTTGCCGAACTTGCTAGTCCAGGCCTGCACAAACGGCTTGATTTCCGCGGCTTTGGGATCGCCCGCCGGCACCCCTGACCCCAGGCTTGCTGCCGGGATCGGGAAGTAGGTGAACGCGTTGCTGGCCTCCATCTGCTCCAGCGTCGTCGTGGTAGCGTTGGCCCCTTGGCTCATCAGCAGATCAGACGTCATCCCGAGATCGGTCATCGCGCTTGCGACCAACGCGAGGGAGCTACCGGATGCACCGGCGAATATGGCGGTGCATCCGGCCGCCTTTAGCTCGGTCACCTGGGGAGTGAGATCCGGAAGCGTCGGGTCGAAGGAAATCTCGGTTCCCACTGCGATCCCGGTGGCCGCCGCAGCGGGGTGGATAACGGCCTGGACGGCCTCGAACGAGGCCCCGGCCGCTCCCAGATCGCAGATCTTCGACGCCCCGTGGTCTTTGGCGTACTGCGTTACCAATGTGAAGTAGTCCAGCGGCTGGACCGAGAAGCTGTACGCGCCCGCCGGATTGAGGCCAGCGCTGTTGATCATCGGTACTTTTGCACTCGCCATCAGCGGGTCAAGCTGGACGGAGGCCGTGCTCGTGTCCGGCCCGAGCACGGCGACTACGCCCTGGCGGATCAGCTGTGTCGCGTCATTAGAGACCAGCGCCGTGTTTGACTGCCAGTCCTCGGTGACCAAACGCAAGCGGCGCCCGTCGATCCCCCCTGCCGCGTTGATCTGGTCGATTGCGAATTCCCGTCCTTGGCTTTCCTCCGTGCTCAGGGAACCGTAGGTGCCGCTGCCCGCCGTCAACTGGCCGATCAAGATGGGGTCGCTTGGGCTGTTCCCGGAACCGCCCGGGCTGCTGCAGGCTCCGAGCAGGCCGGCCGAGGCGATGGTGGCGGCACTCAGCAGCGCAGCAACGCGGGCACGTGAGCTTGTAGTCATCGAGGTTTCTCCTCAGCGAGACTATGTTGCTCCAATAATTAGCATGATTGATCCATCAAGTCCAGACTCTAACTGAACTGAACCAAGCCTGACCAGTCCCCCGGGGGGTGTGCCCTCAACTGGCACGCGCCGCCCGCAAGCAACTCGTCGATGAGCGCAAGACTCTCGACTTCCTTGCGGCCGGATACTCGGCCTGGTGACACGAGTGTCTGGTGAGGCGGGATTCGACACCGCGCTGACGAGGACCGACGGACCAGCCGTAGTCGCCTGCCCGCGCGCCTGACCAAGAAGCCTCCCACCAGCCAGGTTGCCCCCTCCCGGGTAGTATGATAATGTTAGGAGCAATGAGCGAATGATTAAGGAGACTGCAATGCAAGGTGGGTGCCCGGCGCGCGCGGGAAATGTTCCGCTGCCTCTTGATCGATCGCTGCCGCGCACCGCAAGTTACGAGGATGGGGTCGCTGTCCTCAAGTCCGCCGCATTCAGCTCGGACATCTTCGATGAGAACGCGGGATTGCTCGGTGGCACGCTACTGGGTTCGGACGGTGAACGGCATCGGAGTCTCAAGCGTGTCGAGGGAGCGCTCTTCGGCTCGGGACACCTGGAGTACTACGAAAAGTCGATCCTCGGGCGGGTCATGGTAGAGGAGCTTGAGACTGCAAAGCTGGGAAATCGTAGCGCGGCCGGTGTCGTCCAGGTCGATTTGATCCCTTTCGTGCGCCGGATGGCTTTGCGTATCTCCGCTCATGTCGTCGGGTTGGATGAGCTGGATGCCGAGCATCTGACCATGCTCACCGGCATGCTCGGCCAGCTGGCCGACGGGATCCTGATCCAGTGGTCCACTCGGGACCACGGCGAGGTGATGCGCGAGGCCCTGCAGACCAAGCAGGAGTTCTGGGACCAATTCGTGCAGAAGGCCCTCGCCCGCAGGCGCGCTCTCCACGCTGAGGGCAAACTTGAGAAAAAGGATCTGCTTTCGGTGATCGTGGCCGACGAGACATTGTCCTGGTCCGACGACGAGATCCTCAAGGAATCCCTGCTGTATATGGCGGCGGCCGCGTTTACCACGTCAACGGCCGTGACGCACAGCATCGCAGAACTGCTTGCCTGGTTCAGCGAACATCCCGAAGACAGGGCACTCGACCGGGACAAGGATTTCCTGCGGGTCGCGGCGATGGAGTCGCTGCGTGTGCATCCTGGGCGGCACGTGCTGATCCGTTCCTGCATCCAGGACACCACCATGCCGGACGGCAGGCCGGTGTCAAAGGGGGAGTATGTGCTGGTCGACTGCTTTGAGGCGAATATGGATCGCAACGCGTACGGCGACGACGCCGAGGCGTTCAATCCTCGTCGCGTACCAGCCAAGGGCGCGCTTTCCTACGGGCTGAGCTTCGGCGCGGGCCGCCACCTGTGCCTCGGTAAGCCGCTCGTGCTCGGAACCCCGGACGGCCGCGGGAGCGATGTTCGCGACGGCACGGTCACGCTGCTTCTCAGCGGACTGTTCGGCGCCGGAGTGGCTGCCGACCCAGAGCACCCGCCGGTGCGCCCCGACAGCGTGCACGACAGGTACGAATCCTATCCCGTGTTGCTGGCCAAGCTCTGACGGAGCCTGTCGGCTGCTCGGATTTAGCATCGCTGCGATCATCTTGCGAAGACGTCTGTCGATGTGGGGGTCATCGGATGCGGCGCCGCGGGTCTATCGGCGGCTGTTTGTGCAGCCGAAGGCGGCCGCACGTGGCGGCCTGAGCCGAGGCCGAGGCCGAGGCCGTGCTGGCCGTTGACCTGGGCGACGGCACCGATGACCCGCGACCGCGCCGGACCTGCTGCGCCGCCCCCTGGCCGCTATGCCGGAGCGGGCCCGGGCTTCGGGCCGGGCGGCGATGCGCCCCGACGCAGGGTACTTCGCCGGGCAGATGGCCCGCGCTGCGCACGACGCGCGCATCGCCTTTGCGATCGGCGCCAGGCGGATCGCTCCGCTGTGGCGGCTGCTGATCCGCCGGGTGGCGCTGGACCCGGCCCAGGTCGCCGCGGAGCACTGGCACCGGCACCGCACCACTCGCCGCGACCATGGCCGCGTGGCTGCACCAGGTCACCTCCAGCACCGCCGGGGAGGACATCCTGGCCGGGCACGGCGAGCGCGGCGGCAAGGCCATGATGGCTAAATTGCTTGGCGGCTGATCGCCGTCCCCGGCCGGCTGATCCGCCACCTCCGCCACCTGACCCTGCGGCTGGCGCCCGGCCACGGCCTGCTTCCCGAGGTTTTGGCCCGGCTGCGGGACCTGCCTGCACGGAGATTCGATGTAAATCGCTTCTTCAACGACCCGTCCACCACGATTCTTGTAAGTGCTGTCATAGTCATCCCCGCCTGACTAGCTTGGCTAATGATAGGAGCAATCTAGGACAGCTCAAGAGTTCAAGCTGAGAGCCAAACGGAGTCAGTCATTGCCGCAATGGAGGAGTCCACCCGGACTGAAGTCGTTGGACTGGACGATTATGCTGGTCACAGCGTTAGAGCAACTTAGCAACGCTGGATCTCAACCGTCGTCTAGCCATCCGAAGGAGCAGCGCGCTGGCCTGTGCCCCGCGACAGCCGACGCAGGCCAGCCAGTCTTGACGCCGCCCGCATCTCCTACTAGCCTAATGATAGGAGCGATACCTCTGGTAGATGGCGGGTCGCGGATGGCTATCAACTACAGGAGACACGTGGGCGCGCGAGCGATAGTCCAGTTGGGTCCCGACAAGCTCGAGGAGCGAGAGATCGGGCTGCCAAGTATCGGGGACGGCGAGGTACTCCTCCGGATCGAGGCGACCGGAGTATGCGGGAGCGACCAGGACCAGCTGAACGGGAATCTGGCTCGCGCCGGGTGGGCCTCGTATCCAGTTGTGCCCGGGCATGAGCCGGTCGGACGAGTGGTAGAGATCGGCGCTGAAGCGCGCCGCCTGCTCCGGCTCAGCGAGGGACAACTCGTGGCCGTGGAATCCGTCGTCCCGTGTCACGTCTGCAGGTATTGCGTTCGGGGGCTAGTCAAGTTCTGCGAGAACCGCTTTTCCTATGGGTTCACGCCCATGACAGTAGGTTGTGGCCTGTGGGGAGGGTTCGCCGAATATATGGTGCTACGCCCTAACACGGTCGCGCACGTCGTGCCCGACGGGGTGCCAGCCGAGTTGGCGACATTGTTCAACCCCCTGGGCGCCGGCTTCGACTGGACCATTCGGCGCGCGGAGACCGCACCTGGAGACGTTGTACTCGTCTTCGGATCCGGACAGCGAGGCTTGGCCTGCGTGCTGGCGGCCAAGTCCGCGGGCGCCTCACAGATTCTGGTCACCGGCTTGGAGAAGGACCGGCACAAACTGGATATCGCCAGCAAGCTGGGGGCGACGGCGACCATCAACGTAGACGAAGTCGGCAACGTGGCTGACGCGATCCGCATAGCTGTTGGCGGTGAGCTGATCGACCGGGTCATCGACACCACCCCGCACGCGACCGCTCCTATCGCCGACGCCATCGAGCTCATCCGACCCGGTGGTGTCATCGTCGTTGCCGGGTTGAAGGGCGAAGCGAATCTCGACGTCGTCAAGGCCGACCGGATTGTGCTCAAGGCCATCGATGTACGCGGCGTGGTCAGTGTGGCGTCATGGGGATATGCCCAGGCGATGAAACTGATGGCAGCCGATCGCGCACCCCTGGAATTGCTGCACACTCACACGGTTCCACTGGGCGAGCTGCGACAAGGAATCGACCTGCTGAAGAGTTCACAAGCCATCCATGTGTCAATTGTGCCGTAAGCGTGACGTCGCACCTGTCGGGCCTGTCGGCGTCGCCAGAGAGATAACCATCCTCAGCCGGACCTAGCACACGGCCGAGACCGAGACTCACATCCTTTGTAACACGAGGAGAAAACCGTGACCGGCACGCAGTCCTCCCTGCCGTCTCCCATTCCGGGCCGAGGTAAGGCCCCAGCAATCTGGCTCGTAACCGGAGCTACTCGTGGTTTTGGGCGGGAAATAGCCAGGGCGGCACTCGACAACGGCGGTCGGGTGGTGGCGACTGCTCGCCACCCCGAACAGCTCAAGGACTTCCTGGAAGCGTACGGCGACCGGGTACGAACCCCCGCGCTAGACGTGACCGACCCAGGAGCCGCACGCGACGCTGTAAATGTCGCCGTCGCGGAGTTCGGCCGGCTCGATGTTGTGGTCAACAATGCCGGATATGCCAACAGCGCCCCGATCGAAGAAATGGCGGAGGAGGACTTCCGAGCTCAGATCGAGGCCAACCTGTTCGGAGTCGTCAACGTTACCCGGGCAGCTCTACCGGTTCTCCGACAGCAACGCTCCGGGGTGTTCGTTCAGTTCTCTTCGGTCGGCGGCCGGGTCGGCGGCACCCCGGGCATGGGCGCATATCAGACCGCCAAGTTCGCCGTCGAAGGGTTCTCTGAGGTGCTGGCCAACGAGGTAGGCCCTTTCGGGGTGAAGGTGATCATTATCGAGCCGGGCGCGTTTCGGACCGACTGGCAGGGCTCATCGATGCAGCTGCACCCCGTCGGCCCTGACTACGAACAGACCGTCGGCGAGTTCAACCGATCTCGGCGACTCGCCAACGGCAAAGAGCCGGGCGACCCGGCGCGGGCAGCTCGAATCATCGTGGACGTCATTGTGATGGATGAGCCGCCCCGACGACTTCTGCTCGGAGCGGGCGCCGTCACAATGGCCCAGGAGAGCGCCAGGCTGCGGGCCGACGAGATCGAAAAATGGGCCGAACTGAGCAGGTCAGGCGACTTCCCTTCCGCGCAGTAAATGAATCAGCCATTCTGTCGTAGGGCAAGCTATGGATTTGAAATCCCGCTGGCCGGCCAGCGCTCGACACAAAGAAGTGCGCCTGCGCTATCGAGCGCCAGTCGCGTCGGCCACTACGAGGAGTTGAATTGATGTGAAGCCAAACCGTCATTCAGGAGCGCCGGGGACCAATGCCCGGGCCGAGGGCCTCGACCCGGTGCAGGCGGCGCTGAGGGCCGCTGACGAGATCGCCGCCGCTTTGTAGGCGCACCTTACCCAGGAGCACCGTGCGCACGTCGAAGACCGGTCGCAAGCCGTTGCGGCCACGCTCGACCTGCTTCGGCACGCGCGTGAGCGCATCGCCGCTGGTCTGCGGGATGCGAAGAGCAAGGAACACGTGGCGGCGGCTGAAACTGGCCGGCGCTGCGGTCATGGATCAGATCAGGAGTGCTGATGACGTACGTGATCGCGTTGCCCTGTGTTGACCTGAAGGACAAGACCTGTATCGAGGAGTGTCCGGTCGATTGCATCTACGAGGGTGAGCGGATGCTGTACATCCACCCCGACGAGTGCATCGACTGCGGTGCGTGCGAGCCCGTCTGTCCCGTGGAGGCGATCGCCTACGAGGAGGACCTCCGTGAGGCGGACGCGCCGTTCGCCGACGCGGCCAGGGGCGTGTTCGCCGGGTACGGTTCTCCGGGCGGCGCCAGCCCGGCGCCGAAGGTGCCCGACCCGCCCTTCGTCCTAGCCCTCCCACCGCAGCAGCACAACGACGTGTAACGGCACTCGCTGCTGGCTAACTGATCTGGATCTGCAAGGGAGAAGATGTTGCAAGATTTTCGCGTCGCGGTGGTGGGTTCTGGCCCTGCGGGCATCTACGCCGCCGCCGCCTTGGCCGGGCACGAGGGCGCCGCGGTTGACGTGATCGACCGGCTGCCGACGCCGTTCGGCCTAGTACGCTACGGCGTGGCCCCGGACCACGAGAAGATGAAGTCGGTAGCCGTGGTGCTGCGTAAGGTGCTGGAGCACGAGCGGCTGCGATTTCTGGGCAACGTCGAGCTGGGCACGGATGTCTCGGTGGCGGACCTGCACCGGCACTACGACGCGATTGTCGTGGCGAACGGCGCTGCGGTTGACCGGCGGCTGGGGATCGGCGGGGAGGATCTGCCCGGCAGTTTCTCGGCTACCGAGTTCGTCTCCTGGTACAGCGGGCACCCGGACACGGCCCTGGACAAATTCACGCTGACCGCCCAGACGGCGATCGTCATCGGCGTCGGCAACGTCGCGGTCGACGTCGCGCGGGTTCTGCTGAAGACCGCGGACGAGTTGAAGACCACGGACATCCCCGACCACGTGCTGGCGGTGCTGTCCCGCAGCAGCGTGCGTGACGTAATGATCATCGGCCGACGCGGTCCGGCACACGCCAGATTCACCACCAAAGAGCTCCGCGAGCTGGGCGAGCTCGCCAATGCCGACGTCGTGGTGACGCCCGCCGAGCTTGCGTTGGACGAGGCGAGTGAGGCCGAGCTGGCCAGGAATGCAGTGGCCCGCCGGAACCTCGAGGTGCTCCAGACCTGGTCCCAGCGAGCGCCGCAAGGCCGGCCCAGGCGGTTGCACCTGCGCTTCATGCTTCGCCCGACGGCCATCTGCGGCGATGCGTACGTCACTGGCATGCAGTTCGAGCGCGGGTACCCCGACGGTGCCGACGAGGCGTCCGGCGCTGGGCAGTCCGTGCACCTGCCGACCGACATGGTGCTGCGCTCGGTCGGCTACCGGGGCGTGCCGATTCCGGGCCTACCCTTCGATGACAAGCGCGGCGTCATCCCGAACGCCGCTGGCCGGATCCTTCGCGACGGCGCTCCTGTGCCTGGCGAGTACGTCGCCGGCTGGATCAAGCGCGGACCGAGCGGGGTCATCGGCACCAACAAGCACGATGCCACCGAGACCGTGCACTGCCTGCTCCAGGATGCCCCGGCCCTTCCCCGGCGACAGGTCCGCGACCCAGACGGGATCGTCGACCTGCTGCATCAGCGCGGCGTACGAGTCGTCCCGTGGCAGGGCTGGGAGGCGATTGAAGCCCTCGAGATCGCGGCCGGGCGACGACGCGGCGCCAAGCAGGTCAAGGTCGCCGAGCGCGAGCTACTCCTAGCGGCGGCGCTGTCACATCCCAGCCTCCGAAGTTAGCATCGGGCGTCTGGTTGATGCTCAAATCCCTGTGCGGTACCAATACTCCATCACTGCGGTTGACCTGCGACATCTTCAGCTACCCCGCGCCTTCGCCGGCGGGTGGCGGCGCTTTCTCAAGTCGCACCCGCTCACTATTGCTGAGGCCTCGGGCACCATCGAAGGGAACACAGGAGGACTATCGCGGGTAGATGAATGGTCAATGCGAGAACCACGGCAGGCTGCGGGCCTGCTCGGGGCGTACGCCAGCCATCAGGCTCACCGCAATCCAGGGCGCGGCAATGCCGGTGGTACCTGCTGTCGGTGCAGGGCGCGCCCTCGTGATCGACGATGATGCTGCCCGCCCGCGGGGCCCCATTCCCGCACCCCCGAGCGTGCACCGGTGGTTCCCGCTGTGATTCAGGGCATACGGTCTTATCAAGATCAACATGTGGTCTGACCTGACCTTTTCTGGTGGGCGCAACAGGGTTCGAACCTGTGGCTTCTCGCTTGTAAGGCGAGTGCTCTACCGCTGAGCTATGCGCCCGGACCGCGCCCCGCGTACTGGACGCGAGGAACGCAGACAGCATACGGCGTCCCGGTCGCCTGCGTCGCGGCCGGCACGTACCGGGCCCGCTTCCGGGACGGCGTGCGACCGGCCGGTAGACGGTGAGCCGGTCTACTGGGGCCGTTCCGCACAACCTGACGGAACGGGCGCTTGTACGGCTAGCCGCTGCGGGGGGGCGATGATTTCGGGCTGCCTGCGCGCACGCGCAGTTCATGCGGCGCGGCGCCAGGCTTCCGCCAATGCCACGTAGCTGGCCCGGCGGCGGTCCCGGTCCAGGCTCGGGGTGACGACAGCGATCTCGTCGGCCTGGGCGAGCTCCTTCATCTCGAGGAGTCGCTCGGCGACAGCCTTAGGCTCCCCGGTCACCATCCGGGAGTCGTCCTGGTGGCCGGCCCGGAACTCCCGCGAGCGCGCGAACTCGCGTATCTGCTCGGGCCGCAGCGGCTCACGTATCCCGCGGCGGATGTTCTGGATAGTCAGCGTCCATGCTGCTTCAAAGTCGATGATGGCCTCGTCGTCGTGGCTAGCGAAGGCCAGCACCGACATCGCCGAGTAAGGCGACCCGCCCTCCGGGCGTGGCGTGAACCCGCGGCGGTATTCCCGCAGCGCCTCGAACGCCAGGTCCGGGCTCATGTGATGCGCGAATACGGCACTCATTCCGTTCACCGCGGCGAAACGAGGTCCGTAGGAACTGGAGCCCAGCACGAACAAGTCCGGCCGCTCGTCCACCAGCGGCGCGGCCACCAGCCGGGCGTAGGGATGGCCGGCAGGGAATCCGTCGCCGAGAAACGCCAGCAGTTCCCCGACCTGCGCCGGAAACTCCGCGGCGGCATCGGTAACCATCCCTCGGCGCAGGACGTGCGCGGTCAGCGGGTCGGTGCCCGGCGCCCGGCCCAGCGCCAGGTCGATGCGCCCCGGATACATCGCCAGCAAGGTGCGGAACATTTCCGCGACCTTAAGCGGCGCGTGGTTGGGCAGCATGATCCCGGCCGCGCCGACCCGGATGCGCGAGGTGTACGCCCCGACGTGCGCGGTCAGCAGTTCGGGGGCGCTGCACGCCAGGCTGGTCATGTTGTGATGCTCAGACATCCAGTAACGCCGGTAGCCGGCTGCCTCAACGGCCTGGGCGATGCCCACCGCACCGGCAATTGACGCCGCGGCACTTTCACCATGCTCGATCCCGACGAAATCCAGCACGGCCAGCGGGAGTGATTCGTCCTCGATATCCATCACCAGCACAATGCCGCGCCACCCCGCCGCATTCCCTCGTCGCAGCGACTCGCCCGCAACCGAACCTGATCTGAGGGCATCACCTGCGGGTTCGTGGCAGGATGACGGCATGAAAATTGCTCGGCAGATCGTCGTCCTCGACGCCGCTGACCTGGCCGCCGAAAGTACCTTCTGGGCCGAACTGCTGGGTGGCACGGTCGACACGGAGGACGATTGGCACAATGTCTACGTCGACGGCGAACCGCGGCTTGCCGTTCAGTTCGCGCCCGGTCACGTTCCGCCTGACTGGCCCGATGGGACCTCGCAGCAGATTCATCTCGACTTGTTCGTCGATGACGTCAGGGCCGCCCATGACGAGGTCATCTCGCTGGGGGCCAAGCTGCTCAAGACGACGGATGACATCGAGTCGACCGAGGGATATCAGGTCTACGCGGACCCCGCCGGGCATCCGTTCTGCCTCTGCTGGGGCTAACTCTTCGTGGACATCATCAGGTATCACACCCGCGAGACCCGGGTACCGCAGGTCGGAGTCCGTGACCACGGCCTCGTGTTCAGCCTGCCGGACGTGCCTTCGCTAGCGGCGCTGCTGGCGCTGCCGGTTGAGGAGATCAAGTTGCGCGCGGCCGAACGCGAGAGATCCCGGCCGATAGCGCCCGCCGACGTTACGTTGCTACCTCCGATCGACGGCCGCACGGAGGTCTGGGCGGCCGGCGTCACGTACTTCACCTCGCGCGAGGCGCGGGTCGAGGAGAGCGAGCGCTCGTCCGATGTCTACCGCCAGGTCTATGAGGCCGAGCGGCCCGAGCTGTTCTTCAAGTCGGCGGCCTGGCGGGTGTCCGGCGACGGACAGACGATAGCGATCAGGGCCGACTCGGTTCTCGATGTCCCTGAGCCCGAGGTCGCCTTGGTGATCAACCAGTTCGGCGAGGTCGCCGGCTACACCGCCTGCAACGACGTATCGTCCCGGTCGATCGAAGGCGAGAACCCGCTCTACCTGCCGCAGGCCAAGGTCTACCTGGGCGGCTGCGCACTGGGGCCGGCGATCCGCCCGTCCTGGGAGATCGCCGATCCCTACAACCTGCCCATCGAGCTAGCCATCTACCGCGACGGCCTGATCGCCTGGCAGGGCCGCGCCAGCACGTCGGCACTGCGCCGGAAGTTCGACGAACTCGCCGGTTTCCTGCTGCGGGCCGATATCTATCCCGACGGGGTGGTTCTGTCCACCGGCACCTGCCTCGTACCACCGGCGCCGTTCAGCCTGGCCGACGGCGACGTGGTCGCCGTGACGGTCGGCGAGATCGGCGTGCTGACCACTGGCGTCGTGCGGGGCCTTGACCGGATGCGCGAAGCGTTCGACCGGCAGCTGTCGAACGGGAGTTAGGCGCTCCTGGCCGCACTGGCCAGGGCGGCGTCGACGAGGGCCGCGGCCGCGGCCCGGGAGGCCGAGGCGATCGTCTTGTTCTGGTTCAGGCTCGCGGCCAGCATGCCACCGTCGTAAAGCAGATGGAGCTGACTGCCGAGCAGGACCGGGTCGGGCGCGCCGATCGCCGCGGACAGCTCCACGAACAGGTTCCTGACCCAGCGGCGATACGCCTGGGGAACCTCGAAGGCGGCGCTTCCCTGCGAGGCCTCGGCGGTGGCCCGGTTGAAAGCGCAGCCCTGAAAGTCCTCCCGGGCAAAGGGCGGCAAAGCGACCGACGCGTAGGAACCTCAGGAAGCAGACCAGAGGTCCTCCGGTTCAACTCCACGGGTCTCGGGGAGCAGCCAGAACAGCACCATGACCAGTGCTGCAGGCAAGAAGGTGACCAGCCCGGCGACTGCGAAACTGTGGACGGCCTCGGCTACCGCGCCGAAGATGACCAGGCCGGTGACCGCGCCCAGCACGCCGGCCGCCAGTGACCAGCCCGCCACCGAGGCCCGAACGGACGTGGGGAACAGCTCGTTGACCAGCGACCCGGCGGCCGGGGCGAAGACCGAGCCTGCGAACACGCCAAGGATGTAGCCGGTCAGCAGGGCCGAGGCGGAGCCGGTGTAGGTCAGGGTGGCGAACAGGGCCACCGCCACCATGGCCAGCGCGCCGGTCAGGCGCCGGCCCACACGGTCCGCCAGCCACCGTCCGGCCAGGAGTCC
>Ga0187871_10001973_pt1 | contig 17154 bp, 17 predicted proteins | sample June2016WEW_16_1_FD_132988 | JGI IMG/M metagenome (GOLD analysis project Ga0187871, IMG submission 132988) | Peatland microbial communities from SPRUCE experiment site at the Marcell Experimental Forest, Minnesota, USA - June2016WEW_16_10 | ecosystem: Environmental > Terrestrial > Soil >...
CAAGGCGACCTGGCGGGAGCCTTGCAATACACCCGGCGCGCCCTGGCCATCGACGAAAAGGTCTACGGCCCCGACCACCCCGAAGTTGCCACCGACGCCAACAACATCGGCACGATTCTGAAGGCCCAAGGCGACCTGTCGGGAGCCTTGCAATACACCCGGCGCGCCCTGGCCACCGACGAAAAGGTCTACGGCCTCGACCACCCCAACGTGGCCAGCGACGCCAACAACATCGGCGCGATTCTGCAGGCTCAAGGCGATCTGGCGGGAGCCTTGCAATACACCCGGCGCGCGCTACTCATCTTGCAGGCGACTTACGGCCCTGACAACCCGGCGACCAAGATCTCCAGCCGCAACCTGACGATCCTCGAAGAAGCCTTAGCGAAGCGTGACGACGGCACCCCTCCGGCCGCAGACTGAATCTGGCACACGGTACAATCAGGCTATGACCAAGCAGCTGGAAGTCGTCTACGAGTCCGGCGTTCTCCGCCCTCTGGAGCCGCTCCCATTCGCCGAACAACAGCACCTGGTCGTGACCGTTACGGACGAACTGCGCCTCAAGCCGGAGTTCAACGACCGTCGGCGCGAACAGGAGTGGCTTCATTCAAACGGTCCCCGCTATGCCGGCGAATGGGTGGCGATCGAAGGGGATCAACTGATCAGTCACGGAGAGAACGCCTTGGACGTCCTGCAGCGGGCTCGGGCGGCGGGCGTTCAGCACCCTCTTCTGATGCAGATTCCGAAGGAGCCTCCTCTACCGTTCGGGGGATGGTAGAGGTTGGCCTTCGACATCAGTTTCGCGAAACGACATTCCTACTCTGGGTCCGCGGATTCCATAACCATACCAGTTGTGTTGAAGGCCGGACGGGAGCGGGTCGATTTCGTAGCAAGCCTTGACACTGGGGCCGCTTATTGCGTCTTTCGGCGAACCTACGCTGAGGCCCTGGGCCTCGAGGTTGAGCGGGGCGTTCCCATGAGCTTCGCGACGGCGAACAGCCGTTTCCAGGCCTTCGGCCACGAAGTCACCATCAGCACCCTGGATATAGAAGTTCGGCATGGATGGCTGGATCGTCTGAACGTGGGGATCGTAGACCACGATCAGCTCCTGTACCTCGGTGGTTACTAATCCATCAATACAGCACGAACGCCCACAACATATCCCCGGTCGCCGCGATCAAATACTGATGCCCGTCCAGCATGAACGTCTGCGGCGCATTCGTCACGTCCCCGATCCGTGTATGCCAAAGCGGCTTCCCATTAGCCACATCGTGCGCCACCAAATTTCCCGCGCCATCGCCGGCGAAGAGCAGCTTCCCGGCCGTGGTCAACAATCCGCCCCCGCCGCCTTCGCCGTAGTAGGGACGCTTCCACGCGATCTTACCCGTGGTGTAGTCGATGGCCGTCAGAAAGCTGCCGCCCGATCCTACTTCCGCTTCTTCCTTCCCACCCAGACCCATCGACCCGCGCGGGTCCACGTCAGTGAGATAGAACAACGAATAATCGTTATGCTGCGCGACATACAAAAGGCCTGTATCCGGCGAGTAAGAAGCCGGCTCCCAGTTAGTAACTCCATCCGATGTGGGTGACACCAGTGAGCCCGCCACCGTGGCATTCTTCTCCGGGTCGTAGATCGGCGCGCCCTTCTGGTTCAGGCCCTTGGCCCAGTTCGTATATGTTCCGTACTTGCTCGAAACCAGGCGCTCGCCGGTTACACGATCCAGAGTGAAGTAATAGCCGTTGCGCGCCGCCGTCAATAACAGCTTTCGCATTTTTCCGTTGAACATAGCATCCACCAGCACCGGCGTCTGCGCGGAATCGTAGTCGTGCATGTCATGCGGCGACGTCGAGTAATACCACGCCATCTTTCCCGTATCCACGTTAAGAGCGACGATCGCGCAGGTGAACAAGTTGTCGCCCGTGCCCCGCGTGCCCGTGGTAAACGCCGGCGTCGGGTTGCCGGTGCTGAAGATGTAGAGATTGGTCTCCGGGTCGAAGACGCCGGGCACCCAGGCCTGCCCGCCGCCGTGCCTGGCCGCGTCCAAACTGCCCCAGCTTTCGAGGCCGGGATCGCCCTTCTTCATCGGGACGGTGTAGATTTTCCACTGCAAATTCCCGGTTTCGGGATCGAACGACTGCACAAACCCAGGCGCGTCGATATCGTCGCCGGTCCCCACCAGCACATGGTTGCCGACCACTACCGGCGCGGGCGTGGAGAAATAGCCATCTGCCAAATCGGCGATGACCTTGTGCCAGCGCTCCTTCCCGGTCTGCGCGTCCAGGGCCACCAGATAATCGTCGGGCGTCTCCATGAACAGGGTTTTGTGCCACATGCCCAGGCCGCGGTTGCCGATGCGTGTGCCGCCCTTGGTCTTCCAGAAAAAGTGCCATAACTCGGTGCCGTCGCGCGCGTCTACGGCCCAGGCGTTGTCCGGCATGGTGAAGTAGAGCACGCCGCCGACTTCCAGCGTGGACGCTTTGATGGTCCCGCCGCCTACGTTGATGTCGCCCGGCCCCTCGCCGCCGACGATGACGGGCGGCTTTCCGAAGTCTCGCGCTCCCCGCCGCGACCCGGGATTCACTTGCGTCATCCACGCCAGTGTCAGGTGCTTCACGGTGGCCTGATTGATCTGGCCGAGCGCGCTGTAACGCTTCCCGGTGTAGTCGCCGCTGTAAGTCGGCCAGGAGTCCTTAAGCGGCTTCAGGAGATCGGCGGGATCCACGCCACCCGCCGTCTGTCCAGTCAGCAGCGCCGGAGATACCGCGCACAGCGCGGCCAGTAGCGTTTTTCCGAATGTCATTTCAGGGTCACCAAGTAGGCAGTCACGTCGTGTATGTCTTTGTCGGTGTACACGGCCATCAGGTCGCGGTGCGGTTTCATCGGGTCGTGCACCTCCACCTGCGGCACGTCATCGTCGCGGCGGAACGTGCGCAGGGTTCCGTCGGCCAGCCCCACCGTAACCAGGAAGTCGTCGATGCGAACGAGCCGGCCCTCAACCTTTTCGCCGCCGGGCAGAGTGACCGTTACGGTGACCGTGCGCGGGCTCCCCACGGGTACGCGGAATCTCCGCCCGCCGCCGGAAACCCATCGTGTCTGCAGGTTCCTGGGGTTGGAAATTCTTCCCCCGATGCCTTGCAGATCGCCGCTCGCGGAATGGCAACTGCCGCAGTGGGCCGCGAAATACTGCTGGCCGGCGCCGGCATCGCCGACCAGGATGCTAGGCGCCTCCTTCCCCACCGATGGAGGCCGTCCCTGCCCGCCGATGGTTTCCACCACGCTCCGAATATACGCCGCCACCGCCAACCCGTCCTGCGGGTCGATCGGGATGGCGGGCATGCCCTCATCCTGGCGGCTTCCTTGGATGATGGGCAGAATCAACTCGCCCTTCTGGTCGCTCAGGGCAACCTGCGATCGCAACAGGTTCGGTCCACCCAGGTCGCCGCCGCGCAGGTCCGCGCCGTGGCAGGAGACGCAGTTCACGGCGAAGAGCGTTTTTCCGCGCGCGACCTCCGCGGGGTCGCTGGGCGGACGATGCTGGCCGGGCACGAACCCCTGCGCCCTCGCGCGAGGCGCGACGGCGATTGACAATAGCATTGGAAGAACGGCGAAAAGTTTCCCAGCCCGCATTCATTCACCTTAACGTAGAGACGCGGCGCCATGCGAATTGGTGGGTTCGCGAACGGTATCGCGGCTAATTCTGGCGTGCGTAGTCCGCCGCCGCAGCCGTCCGCGGCGCGTCCTTGGGCATCAAAATCCAGGCGATCAGATAGGCGAAGAACCCGAAACCAGCGCCCAGCGCCAGCGCCAGCCACACAATGCGGATCAGCAACGCATCCACCCCCAGATAGCGTGCGAAGCCCGCGCAGACTCCCGCGACCTTCTTGTTCTCCGAGTCCAGCGCCAGCCTGGGCGACGCGTAGGGGTTCGCCGTGGCCTCCGCCAGTTTGGTGGGGTGCCCGCAGGCGGAACAATAGCGCACTTTCTCGTCGATTTCAATCCCACATCTTGTGCAGAACATTGGATTGCCCTTTCATAGGAAGATACGAAAAATGGGGGAGCTGTGTTCACAGGAGCCGCGGCGGTCCCTTCGGGAACCTCTCTGGCGCCGGAAACCGGGCTCCACTTGCCACGTTTGCGAACGTGAAATTGGATTCGGCAAGCTAAAGCCGTCGTCACACTGGCGTTCCATACCCGCGCAGGAGCGTTTTGCGATGTGCAGTTGCGCCGGCATCGACTCGGCGCATAGCAACGGGATCGACGTGCCGACGGCGCACACGGTCAGGTCCGAGGCCGGGGACCTGGAGGCTTTCGCCAGCGAAGCACTTCACCAGTTGGCTGGGATTCACGCCGTCTGCTAGATAACTATTTGGAATCCAAGTTTTTCGCTTTTTGGCGAGGGTCGACGTACGGTTGCCCGTGTTTGATGAGCCGGTAATATAAGCGGGCCAGCTTTCGCGCCCGGACGAGTGCGCGGCCGGCGGTACTGCGCTCCCAGATAGCTGTCGCTGCGGAGCAGCGTGAACGCCCCATGCCCCTGGCGCGCCGTGCCGGCCCTCAAGTGCGCCACGAGGGCTACAGCGCAGCCGCGAAGACCGGCGGCAGATTCGGCACCTGCGCGCCGGCCGCAATCTCCACCGTAACCGCGATAGCGGCGGTGCCGGCTACATCCACCGCTCCCGGCAGCACATGGATCGCGGTCCCATCCGCGGCGGATTGGAACAGGCCGGCCGGCACCGGCTTGCCGCCTTTGGGAATGACCCACATCTCGTAAATCTTGCCGGCGGGCGCTTGTGGCAGGTTGGAGGCCAGCAGCAGCACGCCGCGCGCCGGGTCGAGGAATACGCGCCCGCGTGGAGGCTGCGGCGCGCCACCACCGAACACCACTTGTTTGACATTCGGCTGGTTCAGGATGGCGAATGCCTCGTTCAGCCGCGCCAGTTCGCGCGTCTGGGCCACGGAATCCGATCGCACGCGCTGCAACTCCGCGTCGGCCCGCTCCAATTGCGCGGCCGCCCGATGCGCACGCACATTGAAGACCACCGCAGCAATCAGAGCGCCGGCGGCCACCGCGGCCCACACGGGCGACCAGTTCCAGCGCGATCCCGTCTGCGCGCCGGCGATGGCCAGCACCCGTTTCCGCAAGCGGGCAGGCGGTTCCGCGGCAGGCGCCGCCGCGCCGATCAGGGTGGTCAACTCCCGCGCCGCCCGCACGCCCGGCACGCAGGTGTCGCAATTCCGGGCCAGATGCGCGCGGATCTCGCCCGCCTCAGGCTCCTCCGCGATGCCCAGCGCGTAAAGCTCGTAATGGTCGCGCAGTTCGTCGCAATTCATGCGGGCACCGCCGTTCCGAGCTCGTCACGCAGGCTCTTCAATGCCGTGCGCACCCACGTCTTCACGGTGCCCAGCGGCTGGCGCATGCGTTCCGCCATCTCCGCTTGCGAGAGGCCTTCAAAATATGCCAGCTCGATCACCGCGCGTTGATTCTCCGAAAGCTTCTCCAGCGCGACGCGCACCCGCCGCACTCTATCCGAATTGAGCAACTCCTTTTCCATGTCGGCGAATAACGCGGGGTGTTCCGTCTCCGGCAGTTCCATCGCATTGCGCATGCGGCCCGCCGCCGAGCGCAGATAGTCGATCGCCCGATTGCGCGCCACCGCCAGCAGCCAAGGGCCCAGGCCGCCGCGCTCGGCGTCGAATCCCTGCACGCGATTCCAAACGCGCAGAAAGGTTTCCTGCACCAGATCCTCGGCGATGCCGCCGTCCCGCACTACGCGCAAAATGAGCGCGTAAGCCAGCCGTCCATAGCGGTCGTACAGTTCCGCCATGGCGCGCGGATCGCGCCGCTGCAGACGCCGGACCAGGTCCGCGTCGCCTTCTCCGAATTCGATTGCCAGCAACAGGGGCAGCAGCATTAGGTTCCGAATACGATTAAACCACGCTGCCAAGGCACACACAATTATTCATACGGTGAAACCCCGGCGGTTGGATGAGTGGCCACTCGTGCATTATACTTCGTAGACATGCAGATAGGGATTCGCACGATTCTCACACTATTCGCCGCTGTGGCGTTGCTCGCGGCGCGCGCCCGCCAACTCGGCGTTCCGTTCGATGGCACTCCAGGGCCGCTCAATGCCATCACCGATGTCGCTGGTTTGGAAGTGGGCCACACCACGCTGATTGCGGGCGATGGGAACCAAGCCGTCCGCACCGGAGTCACCGCCGTCTGGCCGCGCGGAAAGCAGTCCGGCGCGCCTGTGTTTGGCGGATGGTTCTCGCTGAACGGCAACGGCGAAATGACTGGCACTACCTGGTTGGAGGAGTCCGGACTGCTGGATGGGCCCGTCCTGATCACCAACACGCACAGCGTGGGGACCGTGCGCGATTCTTATATCAAATGGCGGGTAGCGTGGGCGCGCAAAGCCGGCATCCACATCGACGATGAGTGGTCGCTGCCGGTGGTGGCTGAAACGTGGGACGGGTTTCTGAACGACATCAACGGATTCCACGTGACGGAGGCGGACACGTTCGCCGCGGTGGAGGCAGCCAAGGGTGGACCGGTAGCCGAAGGGAACGTGGGTGGCGGCACGGGCATGGTCTGCTACGGATTCAAGGGCGGCATCGGCACCAGTTCCCGCAAGGCGGGTCCTTACACCGTGGGCGTGCTGGTGCAGTGCAACTGTGGAAGGCGCGCGCAGCTTCGCATCGCGGGCGTGCCGGTGGGCCGGGAGATTCCGGGGAATGAGCCATACGCGCTCAACTTCCGCCACGCGGGCGAAGATTACGGGTCGATTATTATCGTAGTGGCTACGGACGCGCCGCTGCTGCCGCATCAGATGAAGCGCCTGGCGCGGCGCGCGGCGCTGGGCTTGGCGCGCACGGGGTCGATTTCCGGCAACGGCTCCGGCGATATCTTCATCGCCTTTTCGACGGCGAATGCGGCCGCCGGCCGGACGTCGGGCGTGGTGAATCTGACGATGTTGCCCAACGACGAAATGAACGGGCTGTTCGAGGCAACCGCGCAGGCCACCGAGGAGTCCATCGTCAATGCCATGGTCGGCGCCGAGACGATGACCGGCTTCGAAGGGCACACGGTAATCGCGCTGCCGCACGACCGTCTGCAGGAGGTTTTGAAGGAGTACGGCCGGCTTGCGCCATGACCGCTGACTAGTATGGGGCTGGTGCTTTTCGTATCTTGGAGGAATGGAAGTGCACTTTACTCCAGAGCAACAAGAGCGGCTTCACGATGAAATCCGATTTCTTGCGGCCGTGGATAAGGGACTCGCCGCGGCTCGGCGCGGTGAGTTCATTGAAGAAGAAGAGATGGACGTCCGCCTGGAAGCCATCTTCAGGTGCCGATCAATTCATGACATCGCGTGACGGTTTCGAATTGGCAAACGAACGCGCTATGGAAATGGAAAGAAGTATCCCGCGAGTAGTTGCCGCGCACTATGATCGCCAGACCGGGCGGATCGTAGTCGAACTCAGTTCCAAGGTATTCGTGGCCTTCTCGCCCCGCGACGTAGAAGGGCTGGAAGATGCCAAGCCGGCACAGCTTAACGCCATAGAAATTAGCCCGTCCGGCTTCGGCATCCACTTTCCAGCCGTGGATGCAGACCTCTACGTACCGGGGATCTTAGAAGGCTTTCTAGGTTCCAAGAGGTGGATGGCGTCCAGGTTGGGCCAGACTGGCGGCCAATCCAGGAGCAGGGCTAAGAAGGCGGCCGCCAGAACAAATGGAAAGTTAGGGGGAAGGCCGCGAAAGGCAGTGGGCGGTAGGTCAGTCGCTCGCCAGCTCACATCCTTGCGTTTCGCGTGCACGTCAAGGCTGTTCTCGATGGCGAAGGACTTGACTGGACCTGGTGCTGAGCGTTACGCCATTGACAAAGTGGACCTCTAGGCTCGAGAACTTAAGATGAGCGTCATCCGAATCGGCAGGGGGTGCGGCCTTCGGCACCTTCTCAGTCACGGCATACTTGGCCTCGGGTGCGTCGATGAGGGAGCCGGCGTAGTCGTCAGAGTAACCGAACAGGGGCGGCCAGAAAGAGTCGTCGGAAACGGAGATTTCTGAACCCTCTGGGATGTCCAGGCATTGCACGCGCGCCGATTTATGGAATAAGACCACATTGCGTTTGTCCGCGCCCGGCGCCAGTATCCGGCGAGGCCGCAAATAGCCGATCTGAACTGACGGATAGATGATCCCGTCCAACGGCGGGTCGTCCATGGTAGCGAGGAAGTCAGCGACTGCCTGAGTCCGGAGGTAGTCGCGGGGTTGATCGTCCGGCATGACCGGTTTTGAAAAGCGCTTGCTCAGCCCACGCAGGAACTCTGCTTGTTTTAGACGGCGGATGTAGTCTGCATCGAAAATGCTCCCTCGTTCGCTGACGATAGCTTCCAGCGCTTCAAGGTCGAGTAGCGACAGCCGCCGGATCACCTCGAAACACCCAATCAGTACTTTGCTGCCGACCGGAGGCCGCACCTCGGCCAAGGCAACGCTGGGATCTGTGGCGCCGTAGAAGACCGCGATACCGGCGGCATTCATACGTCCGGCGGCTGCGAACGATGCAGGTGGGGGACCGATTTCCTGGTCTGGCCGCTTTTCAGAGTGAAAGACCCGGGCGCGATAAAGAACGGCGAGCTCGGTGCCGGGTCCCGCCTCCGCTACGATCGGACGGCCACCGATCGTCCGGTGCCCGTCAATTCCATCGAAGATGGAGGCCAGCGTTGCTTCCGCGCGCCGGTTGAAATATCGCGCCTCGGTTTTGAGGCTCCGCTCAAAGTCAAACCAATCACCTTCGAAGTCCCACGCATCCACTGAGTCCTTTCTCACGTAGCGCGCCTTGTCGTCAAAAGGATTTGCTTCAGAACCGATTTCGCCCTGTTCCATGCGGTGCCGCTCCGCAAGGACTCGGAGAATATCCTCCGTAGCCAGGTAGCCGATCCCGGCACCGTTGAGCACGTCGGCAACTGGTTGGCCTTTGGAATGCCAGCCTCCCGCATCATCTGGCGGATTCAGATCTATGCGATCAAAGAGCTCAGGGAGAGCACTGCGGACCAAGTCCGCCATTTGGTCGACTGAGAAAGTTCTCCCATCCCGCGCGCAATAGAAACAGGCGGCATCATGGCCGTCTTCCTCGATTTTCGTGCGAAGGAACTCGTCATCTACGCATTCGGAGCAAACCCTTTGATCTTTCGTGTCGAGATTCATATCGCGCAACCGTGGCGAGAAGGTAGGGCCGTCCATAGGCCGGCGTGGACGCCGACCGCAGGACTGGAGTCCTGCCCCACTAACCCCCGAAGCCGCACTCCTTCCAACGCGTGCCCCACTCCCACATCCCGAACGTCGCCTGCTTGGGCAGCGCATACCCCAACTGGCGCGCCAACGCGCAAATCTGCCCACGGTGGTGCGCATCGTGCGATATCAGGTAGCTGAACATCCCCACTGCGTCCGGACGGAAACCCTTGACCTTGCCTTCGGGGTGGTCGAGCGATTCCTCCAAGAGCCGCGCGCAGCACTTCGCACTTTCAGCGAGCGCCTGCATCGCCTCTTTCTTGGTAACTGTCGCGCGGTCGAGCTTATCGGGCAACGGCTTGCCCTTGGCGGCGGCCACCAGCCACATGTGACGTACATTGTGTATGTGCGCGGCGATGGCGGCAATGGTGCGTCCTTTGCCGCCGGGCGGCTCGGCGTTCCAGACGGCGTCGGGCAGATTTTCAAGCAGGTATTGGTTGATGCGCTCGTTGACCGCGTAGGATTCGATGAGCGAACGCTTTAGGTCGAGCATTGGATTACTCTAGTACCGGAGGCGGGCCGGCGTGGACGCCGGCCGCAGGCCTGGAGGCCTGCCCCACAATTTGGGCGTGGTTGGTCAGCTCTCCGATTTCAGGAATACGGATAGTCACAATATCGCCGGGCGCCAGCGCGGCGTCTTCCGGCACGATGATACCGGTGCCGGTAAGCAGCACCGTCCCGGCCGGTACATGATTGGCGCGCCGCAGATACTCAATCAGTGTCTCGAACTTACGGTGCAGCTTCGCCGTCGAGACGCTGCCGGAGAAAATCCGCCGGCTGTCGCGCGTCACTGTGCAAGTCATTTCCAGGTTATAAGGATCCGGCAAGTCCTCCGCCGTCACGATCACCGGGCCCAGCGCGCAGCACGCCGTATAAACCTTCGATTGCGGCAGGTAAAGCGCGTTTTCGCGCTCGATATCCCAGGCCGACACGTCGTTGGCCAACGTGTAGCCGACGATATCGCCCTTGCTGCCGAGCACCAATGCCAGTTCCGGCTCGGGCGCGGTGAAGCGGGAATCGGCGCGGATGCCGATGGCCTGGCCGGGACCCACGCACACACGCGCCGTCCCCTTGAAGAAGACTTCGGGACGCGGCTGATTGTAGACGTAAGCGTACATGCCTTCGCGCGTGCCGTGCTCGGCATCGCGGAACGACGCGCTCATTTCGTAGGTGCAGCCGCAGGCCCAAACCTCCGGCGGCACGATGGGCAGCGCCGGCGGATGCTCGGCCGGATGGCGGCTGGCGAGACGCGCGGTGGTCTTCGCGAGGGAGACTCCCTCGGCTTCCGAGCGGCGAATCAGGTCGGCGACGGTATAACCGGGAACCGGGCGGGCCAGGTCCCCTTCGAAAACGGCGGCCAGATAGCCACCTTCAGCTTTGATTTGTCCGAGACGCATTAGTATTTCAGATAGACGGTTTTGTAGTCACTGTAAAAGTCGAGCGCGGCGGGTCCTTGTTCCTTCGGCCCGAAGCTGGATTCCTTAGTCCCGCCAAAGGGCAACTGATACTCCACGCCGGCGCTGGGAAGGTTCACAGTAAGCAGGCCCGCTTCCATCCGGTAGACGAACTCGAAGACGCGCGAAAGGTTGGTGGTTTGAATGGAAGCCGAGAGCCCGAACGGAATATCGTTGGCGATGCGCAGGGCGTCCTCGAAATCGCGGGCGCGCATCACGGCCAGCACGGGTCCGAAGATTTCTTCGCGGGCGATGGTCATCTCCGGCGTCACGCCGGCGAACACGGTTGGCTCGACGAAATATCCCTTGGCGAGATCGCCGTCCGTGAGCCGGCGGCCGCCGATCTTAGGTTCGCCCGCCTCGCGCCGGCCGATGTCGATATATCGCAGCACGGTTTCCATTTGAGCTTCGTCCACGCACGGCCCGATGTCGATGCCGGGCTGCATGCCGTTGCCGACTTTTAGTTTGCGTGTGCGCTCCACCGCCGCATCCAGGAAGCGATCGTAAATTGCATCTTCCACGATGGCGCGGCTGGTGGCTGTGCATTTCTGGCCCGTGGAGAAGAATGCGGCATTCACCGTGTTCTCGACCGCTGCGTTGAAGTCGGCGTCGGCCAGCACGATCGTCGGATTCTTGCCGCCCATTTCCAGTTGAATGCGCAAGCGGCGTTTGGAGGCTTCGGCGTGCAGCCAGTTGCCAATCTGGCACGATCCGGTGAATGAAATCGCTTTCAGCGGCGGGGCTTCTATGAGCGCCCGGCCGAGTTCGCCGCCCGGTCCGGCCACGAAGTTGACCACACCCTTGGGTAGACCGGCATCGTGCAGCGCTTGCACGATGCGGTATGCGCTGAGCGGCGCGGCGCTGGCAGGCTTCAGCACCACGGTATTGCCGCAGATCAGCGCCGGCGCCAGCTTCCAAGCCGGAATGGCGCTGGGAAAATTCCACGGCGTGATCAGTCCCACCACGCCGACCGGCTTGCGAATGGCGAACATGTGTACGCGGTCGCGCTCGGATGGCACCAGCATCCCATTCAGGCGCGATCCTTCGCCACCGAAATAGCGAAAAATGTTGATGGCGCGGCGGACTTCGCCTTTGGCTTCCGGAAGCGTCTTGCCCTCTTCGCGGGTCATGTCGGCCGCGACCTCATCGAAGCGGCTGTCGAGAATTTCAGCGGCCTTAAAGAGAAAAGCGCCGCGGGCGGGGGCGTTTAGCGTGGACCAGGCCGGAAACGCGCCAGCCGCGGCGTCGGCCGCGGCCGCGATATCGGCTGCGGAGCCTCTCGGGAATCGACACACGACTTCGCCGGTGGCAGGGTTGCGATTCTCGAATTGCGGCCCCTCGGGATGGCGCCATTCGCCACCAATGTAATTGTAGAAGACCGTAGTAGTGGACATTTCGAGTCAGATTGCGGGCGTTTGCATATAGGCGTCGATCTTGCCCAGGCCCGTCACCGAAGCCACGATGTTGCTCGGGAAAAGATCGATCCGCGCGTTGTAATGCTCCACGGCTTCATTGTACTTGCGGCGGGCCACCGCGATCTGGTATTCGGCGCTCTTCAGCGCCTCCAGCAAATCGCCGTATTTCTTGCCGCCTTCGAGCTTTGGATAATTCTCCACCAGCAACATCAGGCTCGCCAGTGCTTGATCCAGCCGCGCGTTGGCCTGGATTTTTTCCTGCTGGCTAAGCGCCAGGCTTAGCAGGTTGCGCGCGTCATTAACCTTCAGGATGGCGGCGGCTTCGGCGGGCGCTTCGGCCTGGACCGTGCTCGTCAGCTCCGGGACGATGCCGGCGCGATGTGTGAGAGCGGCATCCACTTGCGCCCAATCGGCGTCGATGGCCTGGCGCTCCGAGACCAGATCTTTGCGGATCGTCATGCACTTGACGCCCAAAACCAGCGCCGCGGCTACCAGAGCCAGAACCACGAGCTTCATGGCTCAGCACACCAGGTCTTCGCGGCCGATCTTGAATCCGTCCAGATTGCCAAGGATCGTGAGGGCAATCTGTTTTGGATCGAAGAACGCCTGCGCGATGCGCTGTACGTTGGCGGCGGTTACCTGCTCGATGCTTTCCACCAGTTCGTCGAGGGTAAAGAAGCGGCCGAAGTACATCTCCTGGCGCGCCAGGTTGGACATGCGGCTGGAAGTGGATTCCAGGCTGAGCATCAGCGAACCCTTCAGGTGATCCTTGGCGCGCCGCAATTCTTCATCGCTCACGCCATCCTGCTTGAGCTGCCGGAACTCCTTGGTGATGGACTCCACCACTTTACCGGCGGATTCGATGGACGTGCCGGCGTAGATCGACAGGCAGCCCGTGTCGCGATAGGGACTCAGCTCCGAGAAGACGGCATAGGCCAGGCCCTGCCGCTCGCGAATGTTCTGAAACAGGCGCGAGCTCATGCCGCCGCCCAGCAGGGTGTTCAGCACGTAACACGCGAAGCGCTCCTCGTGGGGCAACGGATACGACGGCACACCCATGCACAGATGCACCTGCTCCAACGACTTTTTGTTGCGCAGCGCGATGCGCGCGTGCGTGGCGGGAACCTGGTCGGGGGGCTGCTCGGCATTCGGCGGGAGCGATTCGAAATGCTGGCTCACCAGTTTCACCGTGGCCTCGTGCGTCAGATTCCCAGCCGCCGTGATCAGCAGGTTTGAGGGCGCGTAGACCGCCCGGTAATAATCGTCGACCATCTGCCGGTCGAAGCGCTTCACGGTTTCGCGCGTGCCCAGGATGGGCTTGCCCAGTGGATGGTCCTTCCAGAAGTTGGAGGAGAAAATTTCATGGACCAGATAGTCCGGGCTGTCCGCCTCCATCTTGATTTCTTCCAGGATGACGCCCTTCTCCTTGTCGATGTCTTCGTCGCGGAAGAGGGGATGGAGCACCAGGTCGGCGATCACATCGAAGGCCAACGGCAGGTGCTGGTCGAGAACTTTGGTGTTGAAGCAGACCAACTCCTTGGCGGTGAAGGCGTCCAGGTTGCCGCCCACGGAATCGACGGAACGGGCGATATCTTCGGCCGAGCGGTTGGTGGTGCCCTTGAACAGCATATGCTCGATGAAGTGCGAGATACCGTTCTGCTCGGAATTTTCACGGCGCGAGCCGGTGCCGATCCAGATGCCCACCGAGATGGAGCGCACGTGCGGCATGACCTCTGTGATTACGCGCACGCCATTCGGCAGTCTGGTCATTTCGATGTCGCGCACGGGGGTGGCGTTGGTGGCCATGGTGGATGGGGGCGGAGCGGTCGTCGCTCCTCTTTATTTAGGATACAACATGGGAGGAGGGCTTCAGTCTGGCTTCAGCCCCACGGAGGCGAAACCGCCTGCCCACCAAAGATGGCCGATCTCCGGATCTGAGCCGATCTCACCCCGGCAAAGGGCGGGTCTGGAGACCCGCCGCAGGCGTAGACGCCTGCCCCACTGGCAAAAGGCCCCACGAGGCTAGAGCCACGATTACAATGAGTAGGCATGCACCCTGACCCGGGGATCGCCGGCCGCCCGCTAAATGTCCTGATCGTCGAAGATTCCGTGGAAGACGCGGAACGCGCGCTGCTGGAACTGCGGCGCGCCGGTTATGCCCCCGTGTACCTGCGCGTAGCCACGGCCCAGGAAATGTCCGCCGCGCTCGACGATCGGCCCTGGGACTTGATCCTGTGCGCGCACAGCCTCTCCCATTTCACCTACGAAGGCGCCCTCGCTTTGGTGCGGCAAAAGCGCATCGCGGCGCCCGTCCTATTGGTATCCGCCACGGTAGTGGACGAGGCGGCCGTATCCGCGGTGAAGGCCGGCGCGCGCGACATCATTATGAAGGACCGGATGTCGCGCCTGGGGCACGCGGTGGAACGCGAACTGGAAGCCGCCCGCAACCGCATCCGGCAGCGCGCGCTTGAGGAAAGCATCCAGCGAAGTGAAAAACGGTTCCGGGCCCTGATCGAACACAGCTTCGACGCCATCTGTCTGCTGGATGCGTATGCCGTGATGCTCTATGCCAGCCCGGCCGCGGAACGGATCCTGGGCTACGCGACCGGGGAACTGGTGGGCCGCAACGCCCTCGATCTGGTGATGCCCGAGGACCGGCCAATGGCCCGGCAACGCCTGGGCGAAGCGATGGCCTTGCCGGGACAAACGCTCACCGTGCAACTGCGCGTCATCCGCAAAGACGGCGACGTCGTCTGGACGGAACATTTCGGCACCAATCTGCTGGATGAAGAGAGCGTCGCCGCCGTGGTCGTCAACTTTCGGGATATCACCGGCCAGAAGCGCTTCGAGCAGGTACTGCGCGAGAACGAAGAGCGCGCGCAGCGCGAACTGGCGGAATTGGAGCACATCTATCAGACGGCTCCCGTCGGCCTGTGCCTGATTGACGCGGATCTGCGCTACCTGCGCATCAATGAACGGCTGGCGGCCATCAACGGCTTGCCCGCCGACGACCATTTGGGCCGGACGGTGTGGGAAGTCATTCCGGAAGGCGCATCTTTCTTCGTGCCGCTCCTGCGGCGCATCATGGAGTCCGCCCGCCCGGTTCTCGACTGGCAGTTCCGCACCGGGAAATCGGCGGCAGGCGGACCGCGCGACCTGCTGGCCAGCTACTATCCGGTGACCGCCGCGTCCGGCAAGACCGTGGGAGTGGCGGGCGTGGTCCAGGAGATTACCGAACTGAAGCGGGTGGAGCGCGCGCTACGCGAAAGCGAGCAACGGTTTCGGGCCCTGATCGAAAACAGCGCGGATGGATTCGTGCTGCTCGGGTCCGACGGCAAACTGCTCTACACCGGTCCGCCAATTTTGGGATACGAAGGCCAGGAGTTCCGCAGCCGCGACGTATTCGACTTGCTCCATCCGGACGAGCGCGCAGGTCTGCCGGAGGCGTTTGCCGCGTTCATCAATAGCCCGGGCGCGGTGCTCACCAGCGAGCATCGCGTGCGGCACAAGGACGGCTCGTGGCGCTGGATCGAGGCGGTCAGCAAGAACCTGTTGCACGATCGGGTGATTGGCGGAATCGTGGTGAACTACCGGGACGTGACCGAACGCAAACGGCTGGAGGACCAGTTCCGCCAGACGCAAAAGCTGGAAAGCATCGGCGTATTGGCCGGCGGCGTGGCGCACGATTTCAACAATCTGCTGACCGGCGTGCTGGGAAATGCCACCCTCGCCGCAGACCTGCTGGGGCCGGATCACGCCGGCAGGTCGCATGTGGACGAGGTCATCAGGGCAGCCGAGAGCGCGGCGCACCTGACCCGCCAACTGCTGGCTTATTCGGGAAAGGGCCGCTTTGTCATCCAGCCCGTGGACCTCTCCGACCTGACGCGTGAGATGACCGCGCTGGTCCGCACCTCAATTCCCAGGACGGTCGAGTTGCGCCTGGATCTGGCGGCGGATCTGCCCGCCGTCGAGGGGGACCGCGGCCAGTTGCAGCAGCTCATCATGAATCTGGTGATCAACGGCGCCGAGTCTATTCCGCCAGACCAGCCCGGATCGGTGGTGGTGGCCACCAACGTCCAATCCATCGATCGGGAGTCCGCCCTCGGCGAGGTGGCGGGCGCCGGACTACAGCCGGGTCTTTACGTGGCGCTGGAGGTGCGGGACAGCGGCCGCGGAATGGACCGGGAAACCCAATCGAAGATCTTCGATCCCTTCTTCACCACCAAGTTTTCCGGCCGCGGTCTGGGCCTTTCCGCCGTGCAGGGCATCGTGCGGGGACACAAAGGCGCCATCCAGGTCCGCAGCACGCCCGGACAGGGTACCGCGTTTCAAGTGCTGCTTCCGGCCGGCGCGCGCGCAGCGGCCAAAACCGTTCGAGAGGCGGGCCGCATCGATCTGCGCGGCACAGGCACGATTCTGGTGGCGGACGATGAAGCCTTCGTGCGCCGCGCGGTGAAGAGCGCTTTGGAGCGGCAGGGCTATCAAGTGCTGTTGGCGGAGAATGGCCGGGAAGCCGTGGACCTGCTGCGCGCCCACGGCGCCGAAGTCCGCGTGGTGCTGCTGGATTTGACCATGCCCCTGCTGGGCGGAGAAGAAGCGCTGCGCGAATTGCGCCGCGTGCGGCCGGACGTGAGCATCGTGCTATCCAGCGGCTTCAACGAGGCGGAGGCGATTCAACGATTCGCCGGGCAGCGGCTTTCCGGTTTCATTCAGAAGCCGTATACCGCCGCGCAACTGGCGGAGAAGATCAAGATGGTCGTGGAAAGCGCGTGAGCCGCTCATGGAGAGCGGCCAATCCTGGCCGCAGCCGCCTTTTTAGGCGGCAGAGCCGGCGCCGGCTCTGGAGATTGGCTATTTCAGTTGGTTGGCCCTCGTGGCGCACGCCCCCGGCGTGCCGTGTCGGCACTCTCCAGAAACCTTCCCCTGTAGGTTTACGCCGTTTGCTGGATAACTAATTGAAACCCAAGCTTTTTCGCCTTTTAGGTGAGGACCCGAATC
>Ga0187871_10001974_pt1 | contig 17146 bp, 10 predicted proteins | sample June2016WEW_16_1_FD_132988 | JGI IMG/M metagenome (GOLD analysis project Ga0187871, IMG submission 132988) | Peatland microbial communities from SPRUCE experiment site at the Marcell Experimental Forest, Minnesota, USA - June2016WEW_16_10 | ecosystem: Environmental > Terrestrial > Soil >...
GCGGCTGAAGATCACCAGTCGCTTGGGATGATATTCCCGCAGCATGATTTCGACGAACTTCCTTCCGAACGAACCCGTCCCGCCCGTCACTAAAACGACTTGTTCCAGCCAATTCATCAAGCCTGCCTCATACGATCGCGATTATTTCCTGATCTGGTGAAGAAACGAAAATAAATGCGGCTCCATTCCTTGCCGAGGTTGGCGATTGCAAGGTAGTATAGCGGAGTTTTCTTGCATCTGCGCGCTTCCGCCACACTGCACTAAAAGCGCTGCTACTCAGATTCATCCATGGTTTTCCCACTCGCGATGCTAAAATGTTGGCGAGCCGATACATACCCTTGTACGAAAATTCCGGCGCGATGAACCAGCCATCGAGCCGCCGGATTTCTGTTTGACGAGGTTTGCGCAGCCAGACACGTCCCGCCCGAAAGGGTTTTGAAAATTTGTTGAGGAGAGTGCATGGATTCCGGACCGCTGGTGCAGGCCAATAACCCAATCGTTCGCGAGATGCAGCCAGCGGGTGCGGACTTTGGGAGGTCGATCGGCCCACGCCTTTATCCTGAACTGCCTTCTCACGAATCAGCCCTCGGCGAATACATCCGGGTTCTGCGGAAGCGCAAGTGGACGGTTCTCGCCTGCCTCGTCACCATCTTCTCGATCGTCGCCATCGCTAGTCTGAAGATGACGAAGGTCTATGAGGCGAGTGGCAGCCTTAAAATCAACAAGCCGGATTCCGGCGTGGCTAATTTTAATAACTCTCCAACCTTCAACGTCGACTATTTCGATCCCACCGAACTCGAAACCGAAGTTAAAGTTCTACAGAGCGACCTTCTTGCCCTGCAAGTGGTAAAGGATCTGGGCCTCGACCGCCGGCCAGATTTCGGCGGGAGAACGACGGCTCTGCCCTCTTCGCTCGACCTTGCCCCCGATCCGCTACAGGCCGACCCGGTCCGTACCTCTGCCTTGATCTCAACCATCCGGGGCAATCTCAAGGTCACGCTCGCCCCTAACACTCACATTGTCGAAGTGCGATTCCGCAGTCCCGACAAGGATTTGGCTGCCAACGTAGTGAATAAGCTAATGGAGGACTACACGGAGAACGGGTTCAAGGACCGCTTCAATTCCACCATGGAAACCGCCGACTGGCTCAAAGGCCAACTGGTGGACTTGGAAATGAAGGTCGAATCTTCCCAGGAAAAACTCGTGCGTTACCAGAAAGAACACGAAATTCTGGGTATCGACGAAAAGCAAAACATCACCACATCGAAACTCGATGAACTGAACAAAGCGCTGACTGCCGCTGAGTCCGAGCGCATGGATAAAGAATCTGTGTATCGCCTCGTGCAATCGGGAGACGCCGACACCATCGCTTCCGCTGCCAGTGTCCTCGACGCGGCTGGAACTGGAACCCAGTCCGCTTCGGGACTGCTGGAAGTTCTCCGCTCCAAAGAGGCCGACGTGAAGATCCAAGCCGCCGAATTGAACACGCAGTTTGGACCGTCGTATCCGAAAGTGGCGCAGCTGAATACTCAGCTCAAAGAAATTGACGCACAGATTCTGTCGGAAACTAGAAAAATCGCGGGCAAAATTCGCGGACAGTATATGGCCGCCCTGCAGCGGGAGAACATGCTGCGGGATGCTTTCGAAAAACAGAAGCAGGAAGCGAACAAACTCAATGAAAGTGCCATCGAGTACAGTTTGCTGAAGCGCGACCTCGAAACCAACCGCCAGCTCTACGAAGGCCTTTTGGAGAAACTGAAGGAGGCGGGAGTTTCGGCGGCGTTTAAATCCAACACTTCCCGCATTGTAGATGTGGCCCGGCCTCCCACTGCGCCCGTCGAACCCGATATCCCACGCAACCTCGCTTTCGCCTTCATGCTGGGCCTGACCTCTGGCATCGGGCTCGCCTTCCTGCAGGAAGGATTAGACAGCGCTGTGCGCACCACGGAACAGGCACAAATGATTTCCGGCCTGCCGTCGCTCGGCATGATTCCCATGGGTTCGCGGGCGGCGCGCGAAGGCCCGAACTCGAAAGGCCTGGCAATCGCCACATCCAAGGAACCCTCCAAGGAAGCTGTGGAATTGATCACCCAGGTCAAACCTCATTCCCAGATGGCGGAGTCTTATCGTGCGCTTCGTACGTCGCTACTGTTGTCCAACCTCGGAGCGCCTCCTAAGGTGATTATGATCACCAGCGCGCTACCCCAGGAAGGAAAGTCAACGACCAGTATCAGTTGCGCCAACGTGATGGCTCATCAAGGCACTCGCCGAGTCCTGCTGATCGATGCCGACCTGAGGCGGCCCAGCATCCATAAGACACTGGGCATGGGTCCCCGCAGCGGACTCAGCAACGTCCTCACCGGAAGCGCCACCCTGCAAGAAACGATTACGCGGTCCCCTTTTTTGCCCTACCTTGAGGTACTGCCCGCGGGAACGCCTCCGCCGAATCCGGCTGAACTGCTGGCCTCCCCGGAGATGCGCGATATGTTGGAGGAACTCCGCGGGCGGTACGATCACATCGTTATCGACACACCCCCCACCCTCTCTGTTACCGATGCAGTAGTGCTCTCGCCGCGGGCCGATGCCATCGTCCTGGTCATCCGATCTGGACAAACCAAAAAGGAAGCGCTTCGCCGCTCTCGCGATATCCTCATGCAAGTCAACGCGAAGGTCTCCGGCGTGCTGCTCAACGCAGTCGATCTAAGCTCGCCCGACTACTACTATTATTACGAATATCAGGGCAAATATTCCCGCTACTATCGCGACGACGAATCCCACGGTGATGATGACGAGGATTCTGACGCTGAAGAAACCGCAGAGGCATCGCCCAATAGCGCCTAACCAGCAATCGAACACAACCTGTGGTTTGTGATTGCGCTTCCTGTCTAAACGAGCATGGAAATAGTTCTCAATTCTCCTTCGAGGAAAAGATTCATCGTTGGCGCAGCGGCGGTGCTCTGCCTGGTCTACGTACTTTTGGCTGGACGCCTGTTTGTCGCCTCCTTGTTCGCTGAAAAACCGGAACTCGCGAGTCTCGAACGCGCAACCCGTCTTGACTCCGGAAACGCAGACTACCGAAATCTTCTGGGACGCTACTACGCCCTGGTTGCCCGAGACCCAGTCACAGCCATCGAGCCCTACCGCGCAGCCGTGCAACTAAACCCGCACTCCGCCCATTACTGGTTCGATCTCGCCTCCGCCTACCAGGTGCTGGGGGACGCTATCAACCAAACGTGGGCCCTGCGGCAAGCTGTCCAGGCCGACCCAACCACGCCTGACGTGGCATGGGAAGCCGCCAACAACTTCCTCGTGCAAGGCGAGAACGAAAAAGCCTTGCGTGAGTTCCACGTCGTTTTGGATGGCGAACCTTCCATGGCCAGCCTCGCGATCCAATTCTGCTGGCGCATCAACCCGGATGTAGACACGCTCTTGCGCGACGTCGTTCCCGCCCAGTCCACGGCGTATATCGCGTTTCTCGAACTACTGATGACTCCCAGGCGTGTCGCTCTTAGTGCGAACACGGCACCTTCGAAAACTGATCGTAAGAACTGGGTATACACACTGGCGGCCCCGGAGGCCGGCGCCGCATCGAACGCTTGGGCCGGTGTGACGGCTATGCTTTCTGGTTATGGAGAAGGCGCCGCAGGGAACAATGTCACCGCCAGGATTACCGCCAGCACTTCGACCACAATTGAGATCGAGAATTACACCGGCACGGCCACGAACACGTCAGTAGGCCCGGATTCGCCGATTCTCACAATCGGCGGAACGAAACAAGACATAGCGGCGACCACGAAGGTGTGGGACAAGCTGATGGCGACCTCGCCCGCTTCCCAGCCCTTTGAACTGCGCTATGCATACGAATATTTTCAGTACCTACTCGACCACAATGCCGTAGATCAAGCACGGGTGGTATGGCAGCAAACCGTACCCCGTTTTAACCTGTCCTCAGGCTACTTGCCGAAAAGAAATAACTTAATTGTCAACGGAGATTTTAGTCTGGATATTCTCAACGGAGGCTTCGACTGGCGCTATCAGAAACAGCCAAACGTCACCCTGACCCTGGATCCCACTGAATTCCCCGTCGGTGGGAATCGTTCGCTGATGATCACCTTCGACGGGCCCGGAGTGAACGATGCTGGGATTTTCCAATTCATTGCGGCGCAGCCCGGCACTACCTACGACTTCTCTGCATACTATAAGAGTGGAGAGTTCGAGGGCGCTGGAGGCCCACACTTGTCGATTCAGGATGTGGTCACCCAAGCTGTGCTGTATGAGAGCGATGAACTGAAAGAGGCGGGAGAATCCTGGAAACACGTCACCGGAGTTTTCACGACCGGAGACGATTGCAAACTCCTGGTGCTGCGTGTCCGGCGCCTGCCGGAAGGAAGCCCGATCCGTGGTAAGCTCTGGGTCGACGATTTCTCGCTCAAGCGGCAGTAGGCCCTCGATTCGCTTGATTCAAATCTCATGAGCCCGACCAGAACCATCGCAATCCCTCGCAGCGACCGCTCGGCGCAAATCGGCGCCGTGCTGCTGTATGGGACCTTCGGGCTCCTCCTGTTTGGGCCGCTCGCGTTCGGCGCGGTCGAACCATGGTCGATCTTCGTGATGGAGGCCGGCTCCGCCGCCTTGTTCTTTTTGTGGATCGTCAAGCAGGTTCTGGAAGGCGAAGTGAAGATCAGGTGGAACCCCCTGTTTCTTCCCATGGCGGCATTCGGCCTGCTAGTTGTTTCGCAGCTCGTCTTCCGCAGGAGCGCATATCCTCACGACACGGCAGCTCTGGCACTACTGTATTTTTCTTACACCATCCTCTGTTTCCTCGCGGGGCAGGCATTGCTTCGCGGCTCTCAGGCGCGCACTCTGGCGGTTATTTTTTCGCTGTACGGTGCAGCCCTCGCCAGTTTCGCGTTGATCCAGGGCATTTCTTCGAACGGCAAGTTGTACTGGCTGCGGCAGCCCCGCATGGGAGGCTGGATCTACGGTCCCTATGTAAACCACAACCACTACGCGGGCCTGATGGAGATGCTGGTTCCGGTTCCGCTGGTGTTGGCGTTGACCCATCTGGCTTCCAGCAAAACCCGCGCCGCTGCCGCCGTCGTAGCCGCCGTAATGGTGGGCACCATTTTTCTTTCGGGATCGCGCGGCGGCATGCTCGCCATGGTCGCCGAACTCCTCATTCTCGCCGTCCTGCTCATCAAGCAGAAAACCAGTTTGCGTACCGCTATCGGCATCGGCGTATTTCTGGCAATCGTAGTGGGATTGCTCACCTGGGTAGGCGGCGGCGAACTCAGCAAGCGCCTCGCCACCGTTGGCCCCTCACATTCCGAGGTCACCAGCGATATTCGCCGCGACATCAACCGCGATGGTCTTAAGATGTTTCTGAAAAGACCAGTGCTGGGCTGGGGACTGGGGACTTTTCCCGTTGTCTATCCGCAATTCCGTAGTTTCTACACAAATTTCTTCATCAATGAAGCGCACAACGACTACCTCCAGTTGCTTGTGGAAATGGGGTTGCTCGGATTTGCCACGATGCTCTGGTTTCTCGTGACGCTCTACCGTAGGGCCGTGAAAAAGATAGGCCACTGGACCAGCGAGATTAGCGGAGCTGTAACTCTTGCTTGCGTGCTCGGCCTGAGCGGGATACTGGTTCACAGCGCGGTCGACTTCAATCTTCAAATTCCGGCCAACGCCGCGTTGTTCTACATTCTGTGCACCATCGCAGCCTCAGAACCGTTTGCCCAACCCGCTCGCAAACGCCGCGTGACCCGAAGCAAACCTCCCGAGGAAGTTCTGGCCGCGCCTCAAGACCTGCAGCGGCCCGCGACAAATTTCTAGGCAACGGGAATTGTCATCTGATCGGGGAATTGCCATCAACAGTGAATTGCCATCAACAGTGAATTGTCATCAACAGTGAATTGTCATCCCGAAGCGAAGCGAGGGATCTTGGTGTTTGCCCGTAGCGGCACTGCACTCGCTGCAGGCAAGAACCAAGATCCCTCGCTTCGCTCGGGATGACAACATGAATTAGTTCCACACGTTTGAAAACACTCCGCGCAAAAACATCAAGGCCGTCCGGCACACCGGACGGCCCAAACTGTAGTCGCGAACGAGAGCTAAGGCGTCGCCGGACTAACCGGATTGGTGCTCCGCGTGAGCACCCATATGGTGACTCCGCCGATCGCCGCAGCTCCCACGCCGACGGCAATGGGAGAGTTCAGCACGCCGCCGCCGGCCGCCGGGACCGCGCCGGCCGCGCGCTTCTTATTTTTCTTATTGTTATTATTCTGGTCCGATTGCTCGTCGAGCGTTGCGTTCTGCCCCTGCTCCAACAGTGTAACCTTGCCGTTGGCATCGGTGACGTTGAGGTCTCCCTTGCTGGCAACGATTCGCACCGTGCCATCAGTATCCGTCACATTGAATTCAGTCCACGCGTTGGTCACCGGCGCAATCCGCACATCACCGGCGGTTGTGGCTAGTTCCTTCGAAGTAGAAACTTTAACGCCTCCATGTTCCACCCTCAGCGACGCGCCTTCAAATTTCACCAGAGAATCGCCCAGAACGGCGATGCTGGAGCCGGGGGCGTGGATGTTGGCCGCCGAGTCAGACCGGGTTTGCACCAGGTCACCGGCGAAAATCGCAGAAGAGTTAGGCACATGGCTGCCGTTTAACCAGGCAGCCCCAGTGGCATACAGCATAGCCGCACCCGAGTCGGCGGCAAACAGCGAAGCAGGCACCATAACAAGCAGCACGCAACTTACCATCTTGCGGAAAGCAGACATGCCCATCCCACGCTCCGTTATTAACTAGGTTGGTGACCTTTCAGGCATCGTACCCTCCAATGTTCTTGGCAGTCAATGCTATTTGTGCTGTAGTGTGGCCGCCTCTGTGGAAAACTTCTTGAGCAAACAAGCCGTCTTCACCGCCAAAGCACAGAGACACGGACAAGAAAAGACAATAAGAAAAACAAGAAGAGTACCTCCCTGGTGAAAAGACTCCCTCTCACCGCCATTCGTCAATCGTCTTCCACCAAATCAATCGCAGCCATTCATCGACCAAGGTTTTCGCCCATTGGCGATGCGTCCACCATCTCGCACCAAATTGCTGACCGTTCCGGGCTGCGGCAACGGAGTACTGATATTCAGGAACTTCTCGCCGGAAAACGTTCAAGGCACGCCGCGTGTGGAAATCGGAGGTCACGATCAGCACGCTCTTGGCGCCTTCGCGCGCCAGGCACTTCTCCGCGTCTTTCGATTCTTCTTTGGTTGAAAGTCCGTCGATCGGGCACACGCTAACCAACGCTCCCTGCGGCAGATCCTCAACATACATCTGTGCCAACTGGACTTCCGTGAACCCGAAATTTCTTGCCTTCCCCGACACATCCAGCACCACCCGTCGTCCATACCCTTGCGCCAGGAGTTCCAAGGCGCGCTTCGGACGCCGCTCAGTCTCCCCCGCCAGCACCAGAATCACATCGGAGGGCCGCGGCGCGTCCACAATCAGAAAGCTTCCAGCTTTCGCAGCAAACCCTATCAACAATGCTGCCAATACTCCCAAGGCTAGCCACCAAGCGCGCTTCATCGTCACCTTTCATACGTCCTAACTCCGGCGTGACCCAGAGTCATGCCGTCGCACAACCGCATGCTAGAATCCAAAATGAAATTTACTACACACAGAAGAGACCACCTGTCGCAACGATGACGAATCAATCTGCCGCGAAGCGTTCTCCCGATCAACTCAAGAGCAAGATCCAGCAGCGCCAGGCGAAGGTTGGCATCATCGGCCTGGGCTATGTGGGATTGCCCTTGGCCCTGCTGTTCAGCGAACAGAAGTTTGCCGTTACCGGCTTCGATATCGATCAACGCAAAGTCGACATCCTCGCCAAGGGCGAATCCTACATCTACCGCATCACCAAAGAAGAAATCCGCACCGCCCAGTCGCAGGGCTTTTCCGCCACTTCCGATTACTCCCGCCTCGATGAGATGGATACCGTTGTCATCTGCGTCCCCACTCCTCTCAACCAATATCACGAACCGGACCTGAGCTTCATTACCGACACCACGCACGCCATCGCGCCCCACCTTCAGGCGGGCCAGTTGGTGGTTCTTGAGAGTACAACCTACCCCGGCACCACCGAAGAAGTCATGGTGCCGATTCTGGAGAAAGAAAACAAGAACGGACTCAAGGCCACCCGCGGCGCTTCGAGTGCGGAGAAAGAATTCTTCGTGGCCTTTTCTCCCGAGCGCGAGGACCCGGGCAATACCACGGTCGCGCGCCGCGATATCCCCAAGGTCGTTGGGGGAATGAGCCCGCAAGCTTCGGAGCTGGCCGGGGCCCTCTACGGATCAATCTTCCATCGCACCGTTCCCGTCTCTTCACCGGCCGTTGCCGAGATGACGAAGCTTTTGGAAAATATCTATCGCTGCGTCAACATCGCCATGGTCAATGAGCTGAAATTGCTCTGCCTGCGCATGGGGATCGACATCTGGGAGGTCATCGCTGCCGCTTCCACCAAGCCTTTCGGCTTTCATCCTTTTTATCCCGGACCTGGCCTCGGCGGTCATTGCATTCCCGTCGATCCTTTCTACCTTTCATGGAAAGCCAAGGAATTTGACTTCCGCACCCGTTTCATCGAACTGGCGGGAGAGATCAACACCAATATGCCTTACCACGTGCTCGCTTCCATCGGCGGAGCTCTGAACCAGCGGAAGAAATCAGTGAACGGCGCACGCGTCCTCATCCTCGGTGTGGCCTACAAAAAAGATATCGATGATCTGCGCGAGTCTCCCGCTCTCACCATCATCGAACTCCTGCAACATGAGGGAGCCCAGGTCAGCTACCACGATCCTTACTTCCCCTTCATCGGCAAGGGACGCAAATACGACTTGCAGATGAAGCGCACAGAGTTGGATCAACTGGGCCAGTATGATTGCATCGTGATCGTCACCGATCACTCCGACTACGACTATAAGAAGATCGTCGCCGAAGCCCAGTTAGTAGTCGACACCCGCAATGCGACCAAGGGCATCGACAGTCCCAAGGTGGTGCGGTGTTAGTTGCCCAACTGATTAAGGCCCAATCGAAGTGCCGCGAGAGGAACCAAGGTCAGCTGACTACGCGCAGATCCGACCCCGGCGTTGGTCTTGACCGGGGGTTCCACCGGATTCGGCCTTCCGGCGTATAGTCCCACCGGGGAGTAAAGACTTAGTCCAGCTGTGTAATTTTGGGCTCTCCTCGCTAAATCCGCGCCAGAAGCGCCATCCGGGCCCGTGTAACCACCTGAAAGATCAACTACATAGACTTCGAAGTTGGCCTCGAAATGGCCTTTGCCGTGCAGCTTTTTGATTGTAGACTACTGATGGTGGACTGTAACTGCGTAAGACCTATGCAGTCCCGGCATTATCTGTAGCGGCCCCCAGAAACTTTCAACCCCGAACGGGTGTTTCAGCAACTAACGAGTAAAGGCGGACATGAGCACTCCTGCTTCCCAAGAGAATCTCTTCTCCCTGCTCCCGGAGACGAGAACCCCTTGGACGGAATTCGTTTTTGGCACCGGCATGCAGGCGTTGGCCGTCGCGCTTCTGATCTGGGTGCGGCTGTTATTTCCCGCAATCGTCTCGCCTCCGGAACACACTTTCCGTTCAATTGAACTCGTCAGCACCCCGGTTCCGGTGAACCATGAGCCGCAACCGGTTCGGCAGTTGCCACAGCCCACATTCGTCGCAAAGCTGGATCCACCGATCAACGCCCTGCGGGCCCCGGCGCCGCTGCCGAAAACTCCAGTGAAAGTAGAAGAGGCTGTCGTTCCGGCCGTTAAGATCGAACCAAAGAAACTCGATCCCATCAACGCTGCCCCCGTCATTCCCAAGCAGGCGGTAAAGACAAACGTATTCTCCACCGGCAGTTCGGCGACTCCCACCGTCGCACTCGCGCCTTCAAAGGTGCAGACCGGAGGCTTCGGCGATCCCAACGGAGTTCCCGCCAAGGCCAATCAAGGTAAGGCCGTCAACATCGCGGCGCTCGGCTCCTTCGACCTACCCTCCGGACCCGGCTCTGGCAACGGCACCGGCGGCGCTAAAGGCGTGCCGGGAGTAGTCGTAAGTTCGGGCTTCGGCAACGGCACCGCCCTCCCGGACAATCGCCCGCGCGCCGCAACCACAGTTCAATCCGCTGGCTTTGCCAGCGCCGATGTTCCCGCCGCGCCCACCGTGCGCTCTCATCCAGCAGAGGCGGCCCACGCAGTGCCTGCGGAAATTCTTTCCAAGCCCACTCCCGTCTATACTCAAGAAGCTCGCAGTTTGCGAATTCAAGGTGAAGTTCTGCTGGAAGTCGTTCTGGAGGCATCCGGCAACCTCCACGTAGTGCGAATCGTGCGCGGATTAGGTCACGGCCTCGATGACAATGCCGTAAAGGCCGCCGAACAGATTCACTTCAAGCCGGCGATGAAGGATGGTCAGCCGACCGATTCCACCGTCGTCTTGCACATTATTTTTCAGTTGGCATGAGTTGCTCCCAGAAGGTTTCTGAAGGTCTTATGCGTATTTTTCAGGTAGGTTCGCTCTCACTGCTCCTGTTATTCGTTTGGTCGTCACCGGCGGTTTCGCAGGATCCAACGCCTTCCGCGCCGGCCGCGTCTGCCGCACCATCTTCCGCGCCCCCGGCCGCCGCAACCACAGACCCAGCACCCCCGGGACAAAACGCAGCGGCTTTGTCGTCTCCGCTTCCAGCCTCGTTCGATGACGTCATCGGTCGAGTCGTCGAGCGCGAACATCTCTTCCTGGCCCAGATGCGGCACATGCGCCCGCTCGTCGAGACTTATCTGCAGGATCTCAAAACTGACAAAGACGGCAACCCAGTTCCGGTCAAAGACCAGTATTTTCTCGGACGTCTCGACATGAGCGATGGTCCCCAAGACACTTCATTCGTGGGCCAACCCGGCTTCGGCACCCGCATGGTCAGCCGGCTCACCGGGCTTTACTCGCTACGCTTCCTGCCGTTGGGCTTCGCCCAGATGGTGGTCCTCGATACCGATTTCCAGAAGAGGTTTTACAAATTCAATTTCGTGCGGCGCGAGTTTCTCGGAGAAGTCCGCTGCCTGGTCATCGATGTCGAACCCAGGCAAGACGCCGGCTCCGGCCGCTTCATGGGCAGAATCTGGGTCGAGGATCAGGATTACAACGTGGTCCGCTTCAACGGGACCTATTTTCCCCATCCCAAAACCACTTACTATCTGCATTTCGACAGCTGGCGGCTCAACCTGCGTCCCGGCATGTGGCTGCCCGCCTACATCTACAGCGAGGAATCCGATCAAAAAGTCCGCATGACCAAGAACTTGCACTTCCGCGCGCAGACGCGACTTTGGGGATACGACTTGAAAGGCTTGAACAAGAGTTCGGAGTTCACCCAGATCCTCGTGGATTCTCCTCAGTCAGGCTCTGGAGTAAAAGATCAGAGCGATGTAACCGCCGATGCCACTCCCGTTGTCGCCGAGCGCATGTGGGAACGCCAGGCCGAAGATAACGCCGTCGAGCGCCTGACCAGGATCGGCCTGCTGGCGCCTCCCGGCGAAGTGGATAAAGTCCTTCAGACCGTGGTCAACAACCTGCTCGTAACGAACAACATCGACTTGCAGGGAGACATTCGTTGCCGCGTCCTGCTCACTTCTCCGCTGGAATCATTCACCATCGGGCACACCATTGTGATCAGCCGCGGCCTCCTCGATGTCTTGCCCGATGAAGCTTCTCTTGCCATGGTCCTCGCCGATGAACTCAGCCACATCGTGCTGGGACATCAGCTCGACACCAAGCTGGCATTCAACGACCGCATGTTCTTCGCCGATGAAGATTCGTTCGCGCGCCTCGACTTCAAGCACACCCCGGCGCAGGAAGAATCGGCGGATGCCAAAGCTATCGAGCTACTTAAGAATTCTCCCTACAAAGACAAGCTGGGAAGCGCCGGGCTCTTTCTAAAGGCCTTGCAGGAACATGCTCCGGAACTGCCGAACTTGATTCGCCCGCATCTGGGCAACGGCTTTGCGGAGGGCAAGACCGTCCGCATGTCGGCATTGCTCGCCTCTGCTCCGACGCTCAATCCCAACAGTACTGATCAAATTGCCGCTCTTCCCCTCGGCGGACGCATCAGGCTTGATCCCTGGAGTGACCAGGTGGAACTGGCAAAAGCCAAGCCCGTCGCCCTGACCTCAGCCCGGGAAAACATCCCGTTCGCCATCACGCCATTCTTCCCCTACCTCACCAGACTGCCGGTCGCAGGCAGCGACAAAGTAGCGCAAACCGCTCCCTCACCGAAGTGAGAGCGGCGTCGCTCAGCGCTGAAGTTGGGTTGGATCTCGCGGGGGGCTTGCCGTGCGGGTCCTAGACCTTAACTAAAACGATCTTTGAATAAGACCCAACACCTAATTACTGAATAGAGCTGGCAACGTTCGAGAACACATTGTTGGCATTCGAGCCGATGAGCCGGACCGTTCCTACTACGATCACCAGAATTACGGCAAGCATCACCGCGTATTCGGCGATATCCTGACCGCTCTCATCGCTCCAAAACCTTCGCAATAAATTTGCCACGGGCTTTCTCCTTGAGTTTCATCCTGCGCGTGCACGGGGTAAAGATCACATGAAAACGTGATCGGACCAGTCTTGTCCCGTAGTCGTGAATATGCTGGTTGTGACTACGATGATAAGGGGGGCAACTAGCAGCGCCAATGGCTCTTTCGTGCCATCGACGTTACCTTAGGCTCAAGACGTTAAGTGATGGTCAGCCAATGCTTTTCAGCGGAAGCGACTGATTCACCGCGAACAGCGCCAGCTCCAGCCGCGTGGAGACTCCCAGCTTGTCGAAAATGTTGCTCAGGTGGTGTTTGACCGTGTCTTCGCTGATCTTGAAGTATTCCGCAATCTCTTTATTCGAGTATCCCGCCACAACGGCGGCCACAATCTCCAACTCGCGTGGGGTCAAGCCAAACTTCTTCTGGCGCGCTTCGTCGCTCGAAGATTGAACCAGCGTTCGCAGATACTGCACCAGGTTCGAGACACTCTCCCGGCCCACCCAGTACTCGCCCGACATCACTGTGTGGATCGCTTTCAACAGCAACTGAGTCGCGGAATCCTTCAACACCACTCCACGCGCGCCCAACTGCAGAGCTTCCACAATCTGGCTCTTCTCTGCCGCCGCCGTCAGCAGGATCACGCGCACCGGAGTCGCATTCGCCCCCGTGCCCAGCTCCCGCAAAGCTTCGAGGCCAGGATGCTTGGGCATCGACAGGTCCAGCAAAAGGATGTCAGGCTTCAACTGCCGTGCCAGTCGCACCGCTTCCGCTCCATCCGAGGCCTCGCCCAGCACTTTCAAATCCGGCTCGGTTTCCAGAAGACGGCGCAATCCATCCCGGAAAATTGGATGGTCGTCGGCAATCACAATACGAATCGGCTGTGACTTCTTAAAGTTCATCGGAAACTTCTCCACCCCTCGGAACTTTCACTTCCAGTCGCGTCCCCAGACCGGGATTCGATTCTACCGTGAGTGCGCCTTCAATTAAACGGACGCGTTCTTTTATGATCATCGGCCCCTTCCCCATCCGGTCCAGTTCGTCCTGCGTCATGCGGCCGGAAAACGGGAACCCCTTGCCATCATCCTCCAGCGTCAGGCTCCACTGGCTGTCACTCGAACTCAGCCGCACCAGCGCGTGGCGCGCCTTACTGTGCTTGCGCACGTTCACCAGTCCCTCCTGCACGATCCGCAACATCTCCCGGCAGACCTTCCCCGGCATTATCAGTTTCTCAATGTCGGTGACAAAACGTGTGGAAATTCCCGTCTCCCGCTCGAATCGCTCCACCGTGTCGTTCACCACGCTCAGGAATCTTCGATCGTCCACGTCTATCGCCTTCATCTGCTGCATCAGCTCGCGCAGCTTCAGGACTTCCTCGCGCAGCAAACCCTGGATGCGCCCCAGTTCGCCCGTCACCACGGCCGGCGTAGTCTCCGCCTGACGCCTTAGAACATCCACCTGCATCTCCACCGCGATCAGCGACTGCACCGCCCCATCGTGCAACTCTCGGGCAAAACGAGCGCGCTCCGCCGCCCCCGCCCGCCGCCGCAGCCGGTGCAGCAGGTAAACGTTGTACACCGCCGGCCCTACCTGATGGAATAAATCGAGCAGAAAACGCAGCTCCTCCTGCGTGTCCCCATACCGCGAAGGATCGAAAACAAACACTTGCCCCCGCCACTCGCCCCCGAAGACGAAGGAAACAGTAATCAGCGACTGGAAGGACTGCCGCTCCCGCAGTCGCGCCACGGCCTCGCTCGAAGCCGATGGCAACTGGATGCCCTCACGGTCAAGCGCGATCACAGACCAGCGCTCTCCTTTGTTCTCTGCGTAACTCACCTCTCCCGGAAAATCCTCCAGATAGGTTTTCGCATCCCGGGGACTCGAATCCAGCCATACGAAATCGGGCGCAGCCCCATCCTCGTTGCGCACCTCGCCCAGGAACATCCTGTGGCTGTGGATTTCCTGCGACGCGATCAGCATCCGCGATCCGGCACAGCGGCTAAGGATTTCATAGCAAATCTGCTGCAGAGTTCCGGTCAGCCCCGCCTCCACTCGCACCTTGGCCAGAATCGCGGTGACCGCCGCCTTTTCCGATCTCAGCCGCTTCTGCTGCCGCGCCAGATAACCCAGCAGCAACCCCATCACCATCAGATAGACGGAAAGCATGAACAGGCGCTTTGGCTCGAATTCCGTCACGTTGATTTGCGTACCTGACAAAAAGCGCCACGGCAGGATTCCTCCATGCGTTGCCCACACATGCAAAAGCACGAGGCTCTCGATCCACAGCAAAACCACCTCGGCCGCGGCCGTGCCGAGCGTCTCCCACAATCCCCACCGGTAAGCGGAAGCCGCCAGAACGAAGAAGAAGAAAAGGAAAAACGGGCTCTGCACTCCCTGGGCGAAGACCGAGATGAACGCGGGGAAGATAATATCCCCGGCGTGAACCAGGATGCGAAAAGCCGCCGTCGACTGCCGCCTCCGCCGCAACAGCGTCATCACCAGCACGCCATGGATGAGGTACAGCCCCAGCAGAGCGTAAGCCACCGGAGCGTGCCCCAACTGCGTGGGATCCATGTAGATCGCAGCCAGAGCCGATATCGCCAGGAACACGCGCGCCGTCGCCAGCCAGCGCTCGATGCGCCGGGTTTCGCTGGGGTCGGCGGGAGGCCGCAGCTTGCCCAGAAAACGATGATTAGAGTCAACCATCAAGTCGAGTCACTTCCCGCCGCGGAACGAACCGGAGAACGAATCTGTCAGGTACCCTGGAACGCTTCGCATATTATTGATAAGAAAGACCGGGAGCAAGCGAAACTTTTCCCAGAATTTTCACCGACGAACTTACCCGACTGCCCGAATTACAAGCTCCCAGTTTGCGTCATCCTGAGCGTAGCCGCTTTTCAGGCGAAGCGAAGGATCTCCTCCACCACGCATGCGTCCAGTCAAGGGAGATCCCTGACGGGATGACGCCCTACAACGAAGATAAATTCAAACTGAGCCAAGACCTGATTACTAACGTAACCAAGCCCCGTTCTAATCCCATTCTAGAATGGCACCGAGGACTGTCTTCTTCTTGCGCGCCTATTCTAAAATCTGGGCCGCCGCAGTCGCACTGTGTCTGGCGGCTCTGGTGCTGGCTGCTCTTTTCCTGCCGCAGTCCTTTCGTCTCACAGCCCTCAGCGATGTCATTCAGTGTCTCCTGCTGTTTTCCGGGATGGTTTCCGTAATCCCCCATGCGGTGCGCTCCCGCGGGCGCTTGCGTCTGTTCTGGACGCTCATCGCTACCGGCATGGCGCTCTGGTTTTCCTATCAGATGTTTTGGACCTACCACGAAGTCTGGCTGCGCACCGACGTTCCCGACTTGTGCGCCGCCGACATCGTTCTCTTTCTGCACATCGTGCCGTTCATGGCTGCCCTGGCGCTTCGCCCTCATGCTCCCCAGGATGAATATGCCGCCCGCCTGCGCCGCCTCGATTTTGCTTCGATGATGGTCTGGTGGGCGTATCTCTACGTCCTCTTCGTGATTCCCTGGCAGTACGTTCTCGCCAATGTGCCCGCCTACGCCAACAATCTTAATTCTTTATATCTCATCGAGAAACTGGCCTTTCTGGGCGCCTTGCTCCTCGCCTGGATCGAAAGCAAAGAGGGTTGGAAGGTTTTCTACGCCAGCCTCTTCGGCGCCAGCCTTACCTATGCCGCCAGTTCTTACGTCGCCAACTGGGCGCTCAGCCGGCATGTCTATTACAGCGGAAGCCTCTACGACATTCCCCTCGGGCTCTCGATGGCGTGGGTCACTGTCATCGGCCTGTGGACCCGCGAGCGCGAGCCTCAAGCCGGAGTCCCTTCCACTTCCACAGCTCACGGAGTGTGGCTGGCGCGGCTGGGCATGATCGCAGCCTTCTCACTCCCGCTGTTTGCCGCCTGGGCTCTGATCGATACCGCGTTACCCCAGCCCGTCCGTTCGTTCCGCCTGGTGCTGACTCTGGCCGTGGCCCTGCTGATGGGCGTGATGGTATTCGTGCGGCAACGCCTGCTCGACCGCGAATTGCTTCGCCTGCTCACGCACTCCCGCGAATCCCTGGCCAACCTGAAGCGTTTGCAGACACAAATCACGGAGTCGGAAAAACTCGCCTCCATCGGCCAACTGGTAGGCGGCGTCACTCACGAACTCAACAATCCCATCACCGCCATGCTGGGCTATTCCGATCTTCTTTTGACCACGCCTCTGAACCCGGAACAGTCCGAACTCGCGGGAAAAATCGGCCAGCATGTCCGGCGCACCAAATCTCTGGTGGCCAGCCTGCTCAGCTTTGCCCGACAAGGCCCGGCCGCGATGGCAGCCGTCGATCTCAAAACTTTGCTGCGCACCACTGTCAAACTTTCGCAACCTCAGTGGCAGGCCCTCAACATCGAAGTGAGCACCGAATTTTCGCCGGACCCGCTAATCGTTCAGGGAGATTCCAACCAGTTGCTCCAGGTCTGCGTGCAAATCATCAATGACGCGCTGTACGCGGCCAACCAACGCAACAGCCGTGCCCTGATCATCACGACGGAACGCAAAGACGGCCTCGCCATCATCAACATCTCCGA
>Ga0187871_10001975_pt1 | contig 17146 bp, 10 predicted proteins | sample June2016WEW_16_1_FD_132988 | JGI IMG/M metagenome (GOLD analysis project Ga0187871, IMG submission 132988) | Peatland microbial communities from SPRUCE experiment site at the Marcell Experimental Forest, Minnesota, USA - June2016WEW_16_10 | ecosystem: Environmental > Terrestrial > Soil >...
CATGAATGATTTAACGATACAACAGCTGTCTCGATGATTGGCTCAGTGAAATTGGAATAACTGTGCAGATACAGTTTACCTCTAGTTAGACGAGAAGACCCTATGCAGCTTTACTGTTGCTAGCTATTGAATATGACAGTGTACTAATTTTAGTGTATAAGGTAGTAGGGAGACTTTATTGACGCAAATGAAACACCTTTATTTAACACATCATATTGGTAGACAAAGTCTACGTTATATTATAACCAATCTCCGAACTTATACTTTAAGTATAAGACTGTTTAGTGTGATTTACCTATTTTAGGAACAATGGCTAGGAGGCAGTTTATGCGGGGCACAGATCCCATAAAAAGTACCTGGGTGTATCCAAAGTTAATTTTGTAAGATTATGATAATTTATTATAATTAAATATACAAATTTTGTATGTTTTCTTTATTTTTAGTTTGTTATTGGGTATAGCTTGAGCTATAACTAATCCAGCTATATATCTATTAAGTTAGAATTAATAATTTTTATACAAGTAAGATTTAAACTATATGGAAAATAGTTGTAAAAAAGCGTTAAAAGAAAAAGGCTTGTGACTAGAAATAATTGAAAAAAAAATAATAATCTTTTTAGTCATAAGAACCTACTAATTATAATGTTTTATATTTATATTATTGGAATGTTTGATAGATAAACAGCTAAAAAAACCCGGTCTTTTTGAGAATAATCTATGTGTATATGTGTATATAGAATATATATACAAATTTGAATAACTCAAGTATAAACCTGTCTAGGTAAAGTAAAATATACACATATACGGATAAATAAAAGATAAAGACTACCACGCCAATAATATAATTATGTTAATTACTTTTCAAGTTTAATGGCTTAATCTTGCTTTACTGTCTGACTTACACGTCTATCAGTCGCGTAAGCGGGGCATATGATCACAAGATGCAGAAAGGAAAGGTCTTGGGTTTTTGAAAAAGCTACGCTAGGGATGTTCGTCCTCCAATGTTTTATTACCGTTTTTATCAAAAAGGGGGAATAGATCTATTGGCAACTAATCGGGTTAAATTCAAGAATGGCTTTTTGAGCTAATTTGAAGCGTAGTTTACTTGTCTAGGAAAAAACTAGTAAAAGTAAGATCGTTCAACGACTAGAGAGTGAGTAAAAAAACAATAATCTTTCTTTTGATACCCGACGTTTGGATTTACAACTTTATAACTTTAAAACTATTTTAAATATATAGTAATATATGTTTAAAATATCCAATATGTAGAATATTGACTATTGCAGGGGAATTATATTTTTATGCTTAAAAGCCTATATTAAAAAATAGGAAATTAATCTGGACTATTATATTTAAACTTATAAGGATTATGCAATTTTTATATTGATTATTATTTTTAAAGGAACTCTTTAAAAATAATAATGAAATAGACTCAACACTAGATTAAATGTTGAGCTTATGGCTAAAACCAACTTTTTTTTATATCATGAAAATACTTTTTACAATAATTATAACAACATTAGCAATATTAGGCTTATTTGGTACAGACATAGAAATTTACATTGTAGGGTTAATTGAATACGAAGAAGGAATTATTATAACTACTATGGACGTTATAGATAAATTAGAATATTTTAGAAAATATGCCGTTCCTAAGGGGTTGGATGAATTTAGCATTACCCGCGGTTTATCAGAATCTGATGGAGTTGTTATGGGATTATTTGTTTTTTTACCTACGAGATATTTAAGTAAACCAAATCAAATATTTAAACAAGAGGAAGTACTAAACTTAGCCGAAGAGTCCGAGGCTAAATTACCTCTTATTTTTGAAAAGAAACTAGATAAATCTCGCATAAAAACTTTAAAACATATCGATAACGACAGTGGAAATATAAGACATTACCCTCCCGCAGCTCAAGAATGACATAATAGTGTTTATGCTTATAATAATAGTTACATTAAAACATTACCTGCGCTAGACAAAATCGTTATGAGTTTATTAAAAAATTATTTTAATATGTTTATACCGAATAAAACTCTAAATATTAAACGTATGTCTAATAGATTGAGGAGAGAAAAAAGATCTTCCCTAAAAAAAATCTTTATAGGTAAAGGAGATATAAAACATACTAATTCTAAAGTAAAGATTACTTTTTATACTTTTAATATAGAAAAAGTACATCTAACCAGGAACTATAAATTAACATATATGACTTATTATGCCCCCTTAAAGAAAGTAAAAGGTTCTTTAGAAGTCGTACCCTTAAAAAAGTACGTAGGTATAGATGATGAAGGTAATTTTAATAAAGACCGGGAAAGAAAAATTATTATAACATATAATAGACCCTATACATTGAAAGAATTCTTTGAACCTGCTCCTAATTTCCAAACACATTATTATAGAATGTCGGATATGTATTTAATACCTAAATACAAAATAATAACTTATTATGAAATTTATTACTCTATTATAGAGATTCTTATGGGTAAAGTTTCAAGTTATATAGATATATTTATTAAATACTATGAACATTTAAATGAATTATTAAAGAGTAATTTATTAAATAAAGATGAAGAGCTATTAATATATATCAACAATATTCATAAATATAGTTCTTATGAATATCCTAAAGCTAGCCGCTATAAGAAATTAGCCCAAAAATTATATAAGAAAAAACTAACTCGATATTGATATTTACTTAAGTTTAATATTGTTAAATTTGAGAGACCTTTTATTTTAAATTTAAAGCGTATCGTAGAAAATTTATACAATAAGGAAGTAGAATTTAATGTGGTTAATTTAAAAAAAATACATTTAAATAGCGATATTTTCACACAAGTTATTGCTTTAAAGTTAAAGAATAGAGAAAATAAATTATTTAGAGTTTTAAAATCATCTTTAAGTAGAATTAAATTACCTAAAGTAAAAACAATAATATATAAAAAATCTAAACCTAACCGAGATGAATTTTTAATTAACAAAATTAGGAATACTTATATAAATTCTATGCAATATAAGGAAACTGGTGAGGATTCTTTGAACGATTTATTGCTAAGACATTTTCCTTCTGCGAATAATTTAAAGATAAAGACACCCAGAATAGTACAGCGTATACCTTTAACAAGCTATTTAAAAAGACATTTAAAACATTTTAAGTTGAGAGGTATTAGAGTAGAGGCTAAGGGTAGATTAACCAGGCGATCTACCGCTTCTAGATCCGTATTTAAGGTAGTATGAAAAGGGGGTTTAAAAAATGTAGATTCTTCTTTCAGAGGGTGATCTACAGTAATGTTGAGAGGAGATGCAAAATCAAATGTACAGTATTCAATAGTTAATACTAATAATAGTAGGGGAGCTTTTGGAGTTAAATGTTGAGTAAGTAGTAAATAATAAGTACTAAATAACAAGTAAGAAAGGATAAATAAAAATATTATTTATTACTTATAAGTGTAGATTCGCCGCGCCAAAGTTATAAAAGTTTAAGGATAAATGAATACATAGTCTGAACCATTTGCTAACAAGTGGAGCTAAGAGTTGGTGATTAACAGTTGCAAGTTAATAGTCGTTAGTTGCAAGTTTATAGTAGTTAGTTTTTTTTTCTTAGTGTTAACGTTCTTGAACAGGCTAATTGCGCCAGGGAGTACATATATAGGGCGCAGTTTGGCACCTCGATGTCGGCTTAACTTATCCTCATGGATGCAGGAACTATGAAGGGTTCGACTGTTCGTCGATTAAAAAGTTACACGAGCTGGGTTAAATACGTCGTGAGACAGTATGGTTTCTATCTTCTAGAGGGAATTAGAATAAAATAAGGCTATCCCCCTCGTACGAAAGGAGCTGGGGATATTAACCTCTGGTTTACCTGTTGTTTATCTGCCCAATATTAATTTAAGTACAAATATTAATTCTATTAATACTTATACAGGGATGTTACTTTCACTTAAGTAAATTTATAAGATAGGCACGGCAGGAAAGCTATGTTAGTTAAAGATAAGTGTTGAAAGCATCTAGGCACGAAACTTACCTTAAGATATTCTTTAATACACGTAGTAGAACACTACGATTTTAAACTTTATACTGTATATTTATAAAGTTTAATTAATAGGCTTTAACTGAAAGAATTTAAATGTTTTTAGGTATAAAGTACTAATTTGATATATTACTAACGACCATTGATATCGTCCATACTCACTATAAAGGCTATATAATAAACAACTACTTGCTTAGCCTAGTTAGCATAAAAGTAATGTAGCTGTTTTGTAACCAGCTGAAACAAGTGCAATACTTGTACTGGGCTTTATATTTCAAAGAAAGCCCTTATATTTATAAATAAGGCCTTATAGTCAAGTGGTTAAGACATAATGTTTTCATCATTACATACGAGGGTTCGAACCCCTCTGGGGCTTTACATTATCTTTAAACACCTCTCTATTAAAATAGACTTTTTTTTATAGTAAAAAAATTTTTTTTTGAATAAGATTATTATAAGATTACATTATTTAATATCTTTATTAATGTAAGATAATGTTCTATTATCTCCTTTATTTAATGTATATATTATATACTTATATCTCTAATAATAATATTTATTATTATTATAATTTATTATAATTTAATTTATTATAATACTCTATTTTTAAAGATCTTTTATGCGGATTGATGTAATAGTAACATAACTGGCTCATGCCCAGTATATATTGGTGCAAATCCTTTGTCCGTACATAATAAAGGTTATAGCTTAAAAGGTAAAGCAAGCTGCTCATGACAGCTGAGATGTGTGTTCAACTCACCCTGGCCTTAGTAGATCTAATTAATAAAAAATTAGATATAAACATATTTATACCTAATCCAAGTGTTGAAATTGGTAAACAAGATAAACTTAAGCTTTATTAGCTAACGCTTTAGAGGTTCAAGTCCTCTCTTGGGTAAGTCTAGGGGACATAATTTAAGTCGTTTTTCGGATAAAAACTAAAAACGATTAGCAAGGGGACATAGTTCTAATTTGGTAAAACAATAATCTTGCACATTATTTTTCTAGGTTCGAGTCCTAGTTTCTCCAACGCTTTTTTTTAAAGCATTTACAACTCCGTTAAAAATATACTACTAAGTAGGCAAATATGGTACCTACTTAGTAGTATATTTGCCTATTTAAAGAGTATTGTCTCTTTTATTTTAAAATGAATAACAAAATAATAAACCCTGTAGTTACATATATGAATGCAAATAAAGATAAATTTCTTATTTTTGCAGAAAATAAAAGAAAATAGGATATTTATCGTTGAAATAATTCAATTACGGGTAAAAGCTATGTAGGATCAAGCGTAAATTTAACAAGAAGAATTGGTATATACTATTCAAAAAAAGCAAGGCTTAATGCATTAGGCACTAGTAAAAGTATTATTTATATTGCTATATTAAAGCATGGTCATGATAAATTTAGTTTAGATATTCTGGAATATTGTGAACCCAGTGAATTAATTGAAAGAGAGCAATATTATTTGATATACTATTAGCTTAATATAACATATTAAAAATAGCTGGTTCTTTTTTAGGGTATAAACATTTTAAGATTACTAAAGATAATATGAGTATACTAAACGCTAAAATAAAGACATTTTTTTTTTGGACTCTATGAGTTTTACCAAAAAAAAGGATGTTTTTCAACAAATGCCTTACCTGTTAATATTATAGACGCTTTAAGAGGTAAAACAAAAACCTTTAACACAAAGGTTAAAGCTGCTAATTTCTTAAATGTGAGTGAATATACTATTCGTGTATATAAAAAAAAGTAATAGACTTTTGAAAAATCAATATAAAATCTCAATTCTTGAGATTTTAAAGCCCGAGAAGCTCAATTCGTAGAGCGGGGTCTTGAAGCGACCTAGGTTGTAAGTTCAAATCTTATCTCGAGCAATATATAAGAAAAACATTTATCATAAAAATGGGTGTGTTGGAATTGGCAGACAAGTTCCACTTAGGATGGAATGATTTTTATCATGCAAGTTCAAGTCTTGTCACCTATATTTACTAAATGTTACTTATATTTAGTAAGATCGTTGTCCCTTGTTCCTTATATAGCCTTCAATTTAGAGGAAATTTCCTCTTTTATAATTTAATAATAAAAACATATGAAAAATTTACAATCACAATGTGCCAAACAAACTAAAGGTATTTTTATGCCATTCAAAATAGCCAAAAACCACCTAGAGAGTGGTAATACTACTACTAGTGATATTATAAACCATGTGGTTAAAAAGCAAAAAGTAAGTATAACACAAGAACAACTAGATATTTTGGTACAATTACCAGGGGTATCTTTTGACTTACCTTTTAATAAAGAAACTAAAAGAGTTTTTAAGGAATTAATTTAAGTCAATTTAAATAAAGAAAGAGGACTTCCAGGTGTCTACATTTGAACTCATGTACCAACAGGTGATAAATATGTAGGTTCAAGCAATAGTCTAGCCTACAGATTTAAGATATATTGATCTTTACTTAATAATACGAAATACCAAGCTAAATATAAAAATGGTAAGCTAATACCTCTAATAATTAATGAAGGAGATTTTCATAATTTTAAGTTAGAAATATTTGTGATTCCTCAAACTATACACACAAATATTTCTAAATTTTCACACAATTTTTTGGAGCAATATTACTTATTATATAGTAAAGACTTTAACTTGAATACTCAACTGGTGGTTAATTTTAGAGCTAATAAAGGTAAAATTTAATACATATATTATAAATATAAAAATATATTGCTATACCAAAGCCCTAGTAAAGCTGTTTTTATTAATGAAACTGATATTAGTCATAAAAGTATAAATCAGTATTTAAACAAAGCTCTTTTCTTAGGTAATTTTTATATATCAGATGTTATATAAATAGATGCTATTCCTTCTAAAGTTAGTTCATATAATATAAGATCACTAATAGATAAACAAAGAAAATCTTATTCTCATTACTTATTTAATGAAGATTACTCTGTTTTATATTATAGAGGTGATACAATATCAGCATTACGTAAGGATTTAGGTATTGATGGTTCAATTGTAAAAAAAAGTATTAAGAATAACAGTTTATATTTGAATACTTTTCGTATAAGTAATGGCGAAAGTAAAATTTCTTATTGCTCTGAATTAATGATGGATATAAATGAACTAAGAGCATTACTTAAAATTAAAAGAGAGCAAAACCAAACTAACAATCGTCCTGTTTATATATACAATAAAGATTTAACTATATTATACTATAAAAGAAATACAACAGGAGAACTAAGTAAAGACTTAGGTATAAATTTTAACAGTGGTGATAGTATTAAAAACTACATAAGTCTTGTTAATAGTAGAAATACAGCATATAAAACTCTCTTAGGCTTAGCCTTATCGTAAACTTAATATCTGAAACCGTAGATAAATCTTTATCTTTAAGAGAAATGAAACAATTAGTTTCTTCACATAAAAATAAAACTTTTGGTAATAATCCTACTATATTTATAGAATGCTTAAATACAGGGAAGATTTACAATCAACGTAGTTTAGGGCGTACTATAAAATTTTTAAAAGAAAAGGTAATAAATACTACTATTATTACTCTTAATACCTACATTGATAGAGGTAAACCATTTAAAGGTTATTTACTTAAATACTTATAGTAGTGACATATACCCTACTTACTTTCTTTCTATTATTTTAAGATTAGGATGTATATTATATAAAAATATAATTCGGAGTAGACGAATAGGTAAAGTCATGACTCTTTGGTAGTCAGATATGGGTGTTCGACTCACCCCTCCGAAATCACTAATCGGTAAGTCATAAATTTTTGGTATTTATTCTTGGGTGTTTGAACCACCCCAGAATAAAGGTATTTTCATACGATGGCTTATTCCTAGGCACGCAAAGCAAGACAAGATATTATATTTATAGACACAATGTTTGTACATTTTCTGTAGAGAATATTTATTCCTTTTTATATTATACTCCCGTCTATAAAGGTGGATATAGTTCAAAGGTAGAACAATCATTTGTGGTATGATATATCTCTGTTCAATTCAGAGTATTCACCCTGAAAATTTAAATATACAAAGAAGAATTTCAACATTATTAATAATTATTTAGTTTAAATGTAAATTTAAGCCCGTGTAGTTCAATGGTTAGAACATTAATTTCATGCATTAATAATGAGAATTCGAGTTTCTCCTCAGGCCTTTAAACTACTATAGTACAAATTATCCTAATCAAAGGATACTAATAAGAAATATTCATAAAGAGCTTTATACTCTCATGAAAAAAATTTTTTTTTAGAAATATTAGAATACTGTGGTAAAAAAAAATTTATAATTGAACAAGAACAATATTATATTGATATACTAAAACCAGAATATAATATATGAACTAAAGCGGGTTCTAGTTTAGGGTTAAAACACTACCTAAAAACTTTATTAAAATAAAAAGATCGGGAACTTAGTTCGGAAGCTTTGACTAATCTTTTAAATTCTAAAGCGGGTATAACTCCATCTAATTCAGCAAAAAAAATGAGCTACTCGCTACAGGGCAGGCTGAAAAATATATTAAATAAGGAAAAAAAATTTATTAAAAAATATAATTCTGTACGAGCAGCTAGAGATCTTGGAGTTAATCCTGTAACTATTAAAATAGATTAACAGTAATAAGTTATAAAAGGTATTTCTAAGATAACTAAAGCATAATAGAATAGTAGTTTAATCGGTTAAAACCTTAATTTCAAGCATTAGCAATGAGAATTCAACTTTCTCTCTCGGTTAATAAAGTATTATGTATTAATATACTTAATGCTAATATAATTTATAGCTGAAGCTTAGTAAGTATTTTAAATATATTAATATATTTACGGGAATTAATATTAATACTTTAAATATTAATACTTTAAATATTAATACTTTATAGTCTAAGGTTTAAAAGTTAGTATACTCTTCACATATATTTATATAGCCAACCCTTTTTTTCTAGTAATACTAATCATTGTTATCTCTATCTAGATTAATAAAATATAAACGTTTAACTCTTTTATCTTTTAATATTAATATCTTCTGTCTTATATATACTATTATCAAATGCCGTCACTCTAAGACGAGATAAATCCATTCTATTTAGTAGAGGAGCTTTAATTGCTACTTTATTCTCTTCTTTAATCGCTTTTATTAACTTATATATAATCTTTTTAGAAGAAAGTATAGGTTTATTTGGTGGTTTATTTCATGTAACTAGTATAACTCAAGTGTTTCATCTTTTTATTTTTATAGTTAGTGCTACTATTTTACAATTAACTAGTTTTTACCCTAGAAAGGTTTGACTCCCAGAATACTCTAGCCTAAGTAAATTATTATTATATAATTTACTTTATTATAAAACCAAGATATTGAATAAGATGGCTGAGCAATTTAAAATAATGGAATATCCCTTGATATTATTATTTATTATTTCAGGTGCAGTTTTTTTGGTATCAACTAGTGATTTAGTCTCTATCTTCTTATGCATAGAGTTGCAAAGTTACGGGTTGTATTTACTCAGTACACTTTATAGAAATTCGGAATTAGCCACCTCAGGGGGTCTTACTTATTTTTTGTTAGGTGGTTTAAGCTCTTGTTTTATACTATTGGGTACTAGTTTATTGTATAGCAATTCGGGTACCACTAACTTAGATGGTATATATGTTATTACTAGCTTAAGTGATATTGAAAATAATAAAGATATTATCTTATATTGATATATATCTTATTATATTAGCTTTTCTTTGCTTATATTAAGTGTAGGGTTTTTATTTAAAGTTAGTGCAGCACCTTTTCATTTCTGGTCTCCAGATGTTTATGATGCAATACCTACTATAGTTACAACATTTGTTGCTATAGTTGCTAAGATATCTATATTTATATTTCTACTTGAATTAGTACATTATACAAGTAATTCTTTATTTGCATTAAAATTTAATTGAACCTCGAGTTTATTAGTTAGTTCTTTACTATCATTAATAATAGGAACTGTGGGGGGGTTAACTCAGTTTAGGATAAAAAGATTATTTGCCTATAGTACTATATCACACATAGGTTTTATTTTATTAGCCTTAAGTATTAATAGTATAGAATCTATTCAAGCCTTTATATTTTATTTAATGCAATACTCTATTAGTAACTTAAACGCTTTTATTATACTAATAAGCATAGGGTTTTCTTTATATTGTTATATAAATAATAACAAGGAGTATAAAAAACTCCCTGATAAAAATAATTCCCCCATTCAATTGATTAGTCAATTAAAAGGTTACTTTTATATAAACCCTATCTTAGCATTAAGTTTAACCGTTACAATTTTTTCTTTTGTAGGTATACCACCTCTTATGGGGTTTTTTGCTAAACAGATGGTTTTAAGTGCAGCTTTAGATAGTGGTTACATATTTTTAGCCTTGGTTGCTATAATAACTAGTGTTATTAGCGCAGTTTACTATTTAAATATAATAAAACATATTTTCTTTGACGAGTCTGAATATATAGTTAACCCTGAGATAATTGATATGTATTTCCATGCTAATATAACTAAGAAAGATAAATTAATAAAAAGATTAACCTTTAAATTTGATAGTATTGTACTTTCCAGTTATTTAACTATCACCATTTCAATATTGACTCTAATAATATTATTATTTATGTTTATACCAAGAGAATGGTTAAGTATGGCTAATATTTTGGCATTAATATTATTTAATACTTAAATGGGAACCAGTACTTTCTTTTTTATTTTTATACCTTTATTAACTATTCTATTATTAGCTCTTAATTTGATCTTTGCTCCACATAATCCCTATCAAGAGAAGGATAGTCCCTTCGAGTGCGGTTTCCACTCGTTTCTCGGTCAAAATAGAACACAGTTTAGCATATCTTTCTTTATATTTGCTTTATTATTTTTACTTTTCGATTTAGAAATTCTTCTAGTATATCCTTATGTAGTTAGCGCATACGCTAATGGTATTTATGGTTTAGTAATAATGTTAATATTCTTCTTAGCATTAACCTTAGGGTTTGCTTTTGAACTAGGTAAAAATGCTTTAAAAATAGATAGTAGACAAATGCTTGTGTTAAGTAATAATAATAGCAATACAATGTCATATATATCTTTATCTTTAAAGCTATATTTTTAATTATATTTTTTATAGGCGATTATGTTTAATATCTACACCTTCTAAAGCACACGGGTTTGTAATTTTACCTTTACAAAATTTTTTAATCTCTCCGGTATGTTTGGGTTAATCACTTAACCAACTAGCAAGGAGTAAAAGAGAGTTATATAAGGAAACAGCGGATAATTAAGACTCTGGTTCAGAGGCAGATAAGGAAGAAAAATGTTATAAGTTATTAGCTGAAACCCTATTTTGAGTAAAAGTAAGATACTCTTTTACTCAAAATGAAGCTAAGAGAAAAATGGTCACAGGAATTGCAATTCTAAATATTACCGTCGGAACAGTTGAAAAAAAAAGGAGTTAAAAGTAGGATATGTTAAGAGTTATGGGTTAATGCTAAGGCAATATGTGGTTATGAATCGAGAGGACCAAATTTATACTAGTACTAGTATAAATAATAAAGTACTAATAGTAGTACTAGTACTATCAAAAAGATAGCACAAATACAAATACAAGAGATAGCACAAATACAAATACAAGAGATAGCACAAGTACTAATACTACTAAGGCTAGAACTAGTTATATAAAAACAGGCTAGTTTGTTATACACAAACAGTTGCAATAACGTTTAAATTTTGATGATGACTTTCATTAGCCAATATTAACAATATAAGTTATGGTTGCTTTATTGCGGATATATATTATGTATAATCAATTACAGGGTATATAGTAAATATACATTTTTAACTTTACCTTTGTAAAGTTATACCCTACAAACCTAAAAAAAAATAGAAATTATATTTGAAATTGAGCTTAAATACATATAAATCTTATGTTTTTAAGGGGTTCTTAATACATATTATTCCCAACATATATTAAAGGGTATAGTGTAGATGGTTCTACCTTTTGATTGCAGATCCTAAATAAGGGGTTCGATTCCTCCCTATCCTTATATGGTAAGGATAAAGCTTATAATTTACTTATACCTTAAAAATAATTAAAAAAAAAATATACAATGAATTTACCCTTAATACTTTTTTTAATCGGAATACTAGGTTTCGTTTTAAACAGAAAAAATATTATATTAATGCTTATTTCAATTGAAATAATGTTATTAGCTATTACTTTCTTAATATTGATAAGTTCACTTAGCTTTGATGATATATTAGGCCAAACTTTTGCTATATATATAATAGCAATAGCGGGGGCAGAATCTGCCATTGGTTTAGGTATTCTAGTTGCATTTTATAGATTAAGAGGAAGTATCGCAATAGAATATAAATAATGTATTTAGCTATAATTACTTTACCTTTATTAGGATCGATAGTTTCTGGCTTTTTTGGTAGAAAAGTCGGTGTTAGCGGAGCACAATTAATTACATCCACTAGTGTAATTGTAACAACTTTATTAGCAATTGTTACCTTTTTTGAAGTAGGTCTAAATAACACACCAGTATCAATAAACCTTTTTAGATGGATAGATAGTGAGTCACTTGACGTTTTATCTGCTTTTCATTTTGATAGTTTAACGGTATCCATGTTAATACCTGTTTTAACAGTTAGTTCGTTAGTTCATATATACTCTATAGGGTATATGAGCCATGATCCACACAATCAAAGATTTTTTAGTTATTTAAGTTTATTCACTTTTATGATGATTATTCTTATTACAGCTAATAACTTTTTATTGATGTTTGTAGGTTGAGAAGGAGTAGGGATTTGTTCGTATCTTTTAGTAAGTTTCTGATTCACTAGAATAGCTGCAAATCAAAGTTCTATCTCTGCTTTCTTAACAAATAGGGTAGGTGATTGTTTTTTAACTTTAGGTATATTTACTATACTATGATCCTTTGGTAACATCGATTATAGTACTGTATTTTCATTAGCACCTTTTGTTAATGAAAATATAGTTACAATTATTGGTATATGTTTATTAATTGGAGCTATGGCTAAAAGTTCTCAGGTTGGACTACACGTTTGATTACCTATGGCTATGGAGGGCCCTACACCGGTTAGTGCCTTAATACACGCAGCTACTATGGTAACTGCAGGTGTATATTTATTAATGCGTACAAGCCCCTTAATAGAATATAGTTCAACTGTCTTAATTTTATGTTTATGATTAGGAGCTATAACTACTGTTTTTAGTAGTCTTGTCGGATTATTCCAACAAGATATAAAAAAAGTTATCGCTTACTCGACTATGAGTCAATTAGGGATGATGGTGATAGCTGTTGGATTATCTTCTTATAACATAGCTTTATTTCATTTGGTTAATCATGCTTTCTATAAAGGGCTGTTATTTTTAGGTGCAGGTGCTGTAATTCATGCTGTAGCGGATAATCAAGATTTTAGAAAATACGGAGGGTTAAGACCATTTTTACCTTTAACTTATTCTGTAATGTTAATAGCTAGTCTTAGTTTAGTCGCTTTCCCTTTCATGACAGGGTTCTATAGTAAAGATTTTATTTTAGAATCTGCCTATGGGGAATTTTACTTTAGTGGTACAGTTGTTTACTTTATAGCTACTATTGGTGCTATGTTCACTACTTTGTACTCTGTTAAAGTATTATATTTAACTTTCTTAACTAACCCGTTAGGGCCAGTTGTTAATTATAAACATGCCCAGGAAGGTGATATCTTTATGAGTTTACCTTTAATTATACTAGCAGTTTTCTCGATATTTTTTGGTTATATTACTAAAGATATCTTTATAGGGTTAGGTTCAGCTTTCTTTACGGATAATAGTTTATTTATTCATCCTAACCATGAAATAATGTTAGACACTGAATTCGCGGTACCTTCCTTATTTAAGTTATTACCTTTAGCATTTACTATATCTCTTAGTGTTTTAGCCCTATTTTTTTCAGAGTTGTGTGGGAAGGTCCTTATCGCTTTTAAATTTACTAGATTAGGTTATAATATATTTGGATTCTTTAACCAACGTTTATTGGTTGAAATGTTCTATAATAAATATGTTACTGAACTAGTTTTTAAGTTAGGAGGTCAAACTAGTAAGGTTTTAGATAAAGGTAGCGTAGAATTATTGGGGCCTTATGGCTTGGAAAAAGGTTTAATTAATTTAAGTAGAAATATTATTAGTTTAGATATAGGGGTTGTTACAAGTTATGCTCTATATATTTTAATAGGTCTTATTTTTTATTTATTAATCCCTTATTTATATTTAACCGATACTCATTTACTTTTATTAATATTATTATCACTTTTTACTTTAAAACGAAATTTAGAGGATAAAAACATACTTATACCTTTGTCATCTCTAGAAAGTAGAATGGGTTTAGTATTAATAAAATATATAATGTCAAAATTCACATTATATAAATTCTTCTTAGCATTATTAACTATCGTTACGGTAACACTCATTAAGTGTTACCTTATAACCTTAAACTACGCTGATTTATTATCTAGTCTATACGGGAGTCTTATCACCATCTGATTATTTTTTAAGTTATTTTTTAACTTTGTAGATTTAAATTATTTTAAATTATACTTGGGTAATTCTACAGATGGTTTAAAAGTAAAGAAATCTGTATTAAATAAACATAGAGGTGTACTTATGTGTAACATCTCAGATTCAGTTAATGCAGAAGGTAGCTCTGCTCCGGGTAACCCCGTTCCGGCCAGCTCCGGTTCGGATAATTTTCAAGATAACTCGGCTACGGAAAATGTTAGTGAGGTGGATTATTATCAACGGGAGTTGATAATGGCTAAAGACGCCCTAAAGGCTTTAAATAAAGATAAAACCAATTTAACAGAAACGGAAAGGTTTGCTAAGGAAGCCTTTGAGGATATTGATGAGTTTAATAAGAAAGATCTAGAGGCTCATATAGCCAGTAATACAAATAATTTGAAAAAGGCTATAACGAATTCAGCTAAGGCTAATGCTAATAGCCATGATGATAGTCTTACAAGTATGAAAAGAGCTGGAGGAAATCGCACTGAAGATGATTTCAGTAATAAATATACTAAAAATATGTTTATCTTTGGCTTAGGCTCTAGCTCGTTTTCAAGTTATATTAAAAGAGGTCTAGCGTTCGTAAAATCTATTATATTGAACTATACACTATCTAAGTTTCTTGCCGCATTATTAACTATAATTCTTGTAGCATCTATTAAGTATTACTTTACAGGTAATTTACATTTAAATTATGATAATATATTAGGTAATATATGAGCGGGATTATTAGGTTGAACTTTAAATACCGGTCTAGTGGGATTATTTTCAGATTGTTATGGTCTGAACAGGTTTAATTTAGGTCAAATTTTTTTCGACAGGGGTAAATTGAAAATGGGGGGAGAATATATAGATTATAAACCCGTAGCTAAACTTTATATTTCTTGTGATGCCAATAAACCTTTAGAAAATACTATAGATAAAGGTTCTAATAGCCCATCTTCACCTACAGGTAGTCATTGATCTATCGATTCGGAAATTTATTATTGAAAAGATCAGCTTCAAACGTCAAAAGATGCTTTAAGCTCTTTAGGTAAGTCGGACGCTTCTCTAACAAATAATGAAATTTATGCTAAAGCAGAAATGTCTAGATTGGGCTATTATAATAAAGATAAACTTTTATCTCTCATAGCTCAATACGAGAGGAATGTTTCCTTTCCTTTAAAGGACTCTGAGGCAGTTAGGTTAGAAATTAGTCGAAATAATTTAATGCGTAATATGGAGATAGAAGGTCAAAAATCCTTAAAAATAGCTAAAGACCTTGAAGAAAATCAAAGACTAGAAACTGAAGCTTTTGAAGAAAAAAAAATATTAGAGGCTAAGTCTGCTCTTTCTTCCTTAATACCTAAGCTAGAAGCTAATATAGAATATAATAGAATAAGGAGGTTACAAATTCCTGTAGCTCATCCTGATAATGGTAGTAGTAAGCTAACCTTTGATGAAGAAAGGCTTTTAGCGAATGTTATAAATAGTGATCCCCACGCACCGTTAAGTGTTAAAAATAAAATTAACCAAACTAGAATATCTAATGCTAATAATGCAATGGTTAATTACTTAAAAGATGTAAATAGAAAATAAAAAAATAATTATTTGAATCTGAGTTATGTATCATTACAACTAAACTATAAAAAGAATTTATTTGGCTAAAAGTAAAAATTTATTTACTTTATATTTTAATCATACGTAATTATACTCTGTACTTAGATATTTAAGTATGCAAAGATTTTTTTTTCTAGAAAAGGGGGGAGGGGGACACTTTTATAATTAAATGTTATAAGAGTTATAATTTTTTTAGTTCTTATATCAGTCTATACATTAGTTCATTTTTATCATTATTTATTTATATTATAGAGTGAAATTTAGCAGCGTATATCTAATTATATATAGTTAAAGGCTTTTTTTTAGGGTGATCTTTACAGTTAGGTGTAGTTAAAGGCTTTTTAGTCTCGATCTTTATAAAGCCTGATACCATAATATTAACTCAAGTTAATTTGTATTTTTTATAAAAAATACAAATTATAGCCTAAGTTGTAGTAATAATATAGTTAAATTAAACTACTAGAATATTAACTAAGCGGTTTTATTACTTTTAACTTCTAAAAAAAAAATAAAAAAACAATAATTAAAAAAAATGAGAATTATAAAAAGTCATCCCTTATTGAAATTGGTAAATTCATATTTAATCGATTCACCACAACCATCAAATCTAAGTTATTTATGAAATTTTGGTTCATTATTAGCCGTTTGTTTAGTTATACAAATAATTACAGGTGTAACTTTGGCTATGCACTATAACCCTAGCGTATTAGAAGCTTTTAATTCAGTAGAACACATTATGCGTGATGTAAACAATGGATGATTAATACGTTATTTACATAGTAACACAGCTTCAGCGTTCTTCTTCTTAGTGTATTTACACATGGGTAGGGGTTTATATTACGGATCCTATAGATCTCCTAGAACATTAGTGTGAACACTAGGTACAGTTATATTTTTACTGATGATAGTCACAGCATTC
>Ga0187871_10001979_pt1 | contig 17138 bp, 13 predicted proteins | sample June2016WEW_16_1_FD_132988 | JGI IMG/M metagenome (GOLD analysis project Ga0187871, IMG submission 132988) | Peatland microbial communities from SPRUCE experiment site at the Marcell Experimental Forest, Minnesota, USA - June2016WEW_16_10 | ecosystem: Environmental > Terrestrial > Soil >...
CGCGTCCCGTGACCACGATGGAAAGGCGCTCGCTGGGCCGGAAACGGCAGTCCAGATAGACACAAAGCGCCAGGCCGAGAGCATCGAAGCCCGGCCCGAGGTTGGCGCTCGATGCGGGCACCCGGACGGTTGACCAGGACATAAGGCCTATTGTAGCGGTGGGTGACTCTGGATTTGCAGCTACCCGCGTTACGATATGCCTAACTACCCATGAGCCCGCGCATCGGCGTATTCGGCATCGGACTGGCGGCTTACTGGCCGCAGTTCGCCGGCATGAAGGAGCGCCTGGAAGGATATCGGCGTGTGGTGGAGGAGCGCGCCCGCGCGTTTGGCGGCGAGGTGTTTTCGGCCGGGTTGGTGGATACGCCCGAGCAGGCGCGCGCGGCCGGACAGCGTTTCCTCGGTGAAGATCTGGACCTGATACTCTGCTACGTGGCCACCTATGCCACCTCGTCGCAAGTGCTGCCGGTGGTGCAGAAGGCGCGGGCTCCGGTGCTGGTGCTGAACCTGCAACCGTCGGCCGCGCTCGATTACGAAACCGCGGACACCGCCGAGTGGCTGGCGAACTGTTCGGTCTGTGCTGTGCCGGAGATCGCCAACGCCTTTGCGCGCGCCCGCATCGATTTCCACCTGGTCTCTGGACAGCTTCACGAAGACGCCGTCGCATGGCGTGAAATCGAAGACTGGTGCCGCGCCGCCGCTGTAGCGCGCGGGATCCGCGAGTGCCGCATCGGCTTCCTCGGCCATACTTATCCGGGCATGCTGGACATGTATGCCGATTTCACCACGGTGCACGCGAAGCTGGGCGCGCACGTCGAGATCCTGGAGATGGACGACCTCGCGGCGCGTGTGGCTGCGGCTCGCGCGGATGAGGTCGACGCCAAGCTCGCGGCGGCCCGCGAACTGTTTTCGATAGACGGTAGCGTGGCGGCGGACGACCTGGATTGGGCCGCGCGCGTGGCGGTGGGGCTCGACCGGCTGGCCGCGGATTTCGCGCTCGATGGCCTCACTTACTACTATCGAGGACTCGATGCCAATGAATTCGAGCGCCTGGGCGCGGGCTTCATCCTGGGTAACACGCTGCTCACCGCGCGCGGAATCGCTGCCAGCGGCGAGGGCGATTTGAAGACGTGCCTGGCCATGCTGATGCTCGATCGATTCGGCGCGGGTGGCTCGTTCACCGAATTCTACGCGATGGACTTCCGCGATAACTTCGTGTTGATGGGTCATGACGGCCCCGGCCACATCGCCGTCAGCGATGCGCGTCCGGTTCTGCGCGGCTTGGGCTTATATCATGGCAAGCGCGGGTCCGGCGTTTCCGTGGAGTTCAAGGTGAAGACCGGGCCGGTGACCATCCTGGGTCTGACCGCGACTGCGGACGGGGAATTGAAGCTGGTCGCCGCCGAGGGCGAATCGCTGCCGGGACCGATCCTGCGCATCGGCAATACGAACTCGCGCCTGAGGTTTGGACCGGGACCGGCGGAATTCGTCAATCGTTGGTCCATGGAGGGGCCCACGCACCACTGCGCCCTGGGCGTTGGGCATAACATGGGGCGCATTCGTAAGCTGGCGTCGCTATTGAAGATCCCGTTGGCGGAGGTGAAGTGATGGAGCGCGTGTGCTTTCTGCTGAAAGTGCGGCCGGAGAGGCTGACGGAGTACAAAGAGCGGCACCAGGCGGTGTGGCCCGAGATGCTGGCCGCGCTGCGCGAAACCGGATGGCGGAATTATTCGCTATTTCTGCGGGATGATGGATTGTTGGTCGGATATCTGGAGACGGCGGATTTTCAAGCGGCGCTCGACGGCATGGCCGGCCGCGAGATCAACACACGATGGCAGCGGGAGATGGCGCCATTTTTTGAGGCGCTCGATGGCCGCCGGCCGGACGAAGGCATGCTGGCGTTGGCGGAAGTGTTCCATCTGGAGTGAGTGTGGGGCCGGCAGTCACTGGCCGGTTGCCTTGGCTAACAGCAGCATCTCGTCCAGAAGCATTTTCAAACGTGGGCATGCTTTGTAGGCGAGGTTTGGATCGAGTTTGGGGAACAACACGGAGCCGTGCACTACTTTCTGGTAGCTCCGGCTGCCAGCTTGGTAGACACGATGGAGCAGTTTCGCCGGCGGCTCCTCGAAGTTGACCGATTCCGGCTGGCGGGCGTATCGTTCGAGGCGATCCCGAATCGCAGGCGGAAAGATTCCAGGATCGGTGAGCAGCCAGGCTTCCGTTTCGTGAACAGCGAAATGCTGGCGGAATCGCGGGTGCCCGACGCGGTGCTCCAATTCGGCCTTAGCCCACGTGTACTTCTCATCGGTGCTCAGGTTTGTCAGGCCGGGCAGCGGCAGGCCCTATAAGTCCAGGAGGCCGATAATCGCAATCAGCCCGCTAGACTCGATGTCTTTCGCGGCTCGCTGGGCGAAGATCTTCAGATAATTGCTACTCCCCTGCAAGTTCACCGGCTTGACCGTGACCGCGTGCGAGAGTCTGGGATCCAGCCAGCGCTTCAGGAACAGTGGCAGCGCCTTCGCTTCCGTGTCACCTTCGACGTAGAGCGCGAAGTTCACAAGACTGCGGCGGCCTCGCCGGAAAAAATGAAGCGTCCGAGCGAGTAATCGTCAACCCACCTTCTCAAGTCGTCACCAGCCACCGTCTTCATCTCGGTATGATTTCCTACCCATTCGAAAAGAGTCGCCGCCGGGAGGGCGTCGCCGAAGGCGTCCAGCATCTGCGGCGAATGGGTGCTGAGAATGACTTGTGTCCGCGTGGCTGCGGCTGCGGCAAATTCGGCAATGATCGGCAGCATGGACGGATGCAGGCCTGACTCGGGCTCGTCGATGGCGATAAGCGGCGGCGGATCGGGAGTGGCGAGGATCGTTAGCAGGAGCAGGAAGCGCAGGGTGCCGTCCGACAGGTCGGCGGCGCTGTCCTCGCGATGGCCGTGTTTCCTGCGGACATAAAGCTGAATGCGGTTTGGCTCGGTCTCGCGAAAGAGCAACTCGTTATAGTCGTCCGGAAAAGCAGCCGACATGCCAGCGTCGATGGCCTCCTTGAAGTCACTCTCATATAGTGTTTTCAGGACGGGAGTCAGGTTTTGTCCGTCGGGTGTCACGTTCCTTTCTTCTCTGACGACGGCGGGACGTCGGATCTCCGCGCGTTCGTCCACGCGCAGGTCGTGGTAGATTGCCGATGCGCTTAGCTTCTGCAGAAACGTGTAAAGGGGCGGATCCATCCAGCGCGCTGAGAGGGACAGATATGTCTCGGTCTCCGGAAGCCCGGTGGCGGGTCCTCCCTCCGTCAAGGCTTCCCCTTCCCGGCGGAAGACCGATGCGGACCGATCCGACAGGCTAAGCGATTCGGCCTCCACCCTAAAACTCGCGGACCGAGGCAGGGGTGCCAGGGCGAAGCGGTAAGTGTTCTGTCTCGCCGAGGGCATCCCGTCGCCGGTAACGATTTCGAACCGCGCATGCTGCGCCGAGTCGCCCCACAACAACCGAGGTAGACCGCCGTTTCTGATTACGGAGTCGCGCAAATCGCCTGTCGCGCTGGCGCGAATTAGATCCAACGCTCGCAGTAAGTTTGACTTGCCGGACCCGTTGGGGCCAATCAGCACATTCAGACGCTCTGGCTTCCAGGTCACGTCCTTAAACGACATGAAGCCGGAAATCTTCAGCGACTGAAGGAACATACCCAGCTATTGTATCAGCGGCGTCTACTGCTCCCGCCGTACATACTCGAACTCGAACGGCATGCCGTGAATGCCGGTGGTCGGCTTCGAGATCCAGTGCGCGATCTTGCCGACCTCCATCACGGGCGTGTTCAGATTCCGGATATATGCAAAGTCCTTCGCGGCGGGCAGGAATTCGTCGCGCCGCTCGTTCCATTGCTCCGCTGTCAGGCGATGGCCGGCCGGGTCGAAACGGTGCGCGGCATACGCCCCGATGTGCCGGTGAAAGCGGCGATCGGGCAACCGCAAGCGGTAGGGAATCTCATGTTCGGTAATCACGCGATTCCAGCGCTCCAGGCACTTTTCGCAATCCTCTATGTAAGAATCGCGCAAGACCTCGTTCATGGCGTTGCGCAGCGGAATCTCCTCGCCGGCCACCGGATATGAGCCTTCGAGCGCCAGGTGATCGGCGTACTTGGGCTCTTGAACGCGGCCCTTCATTCCGGCGCTGAAGAAACTGGCGGCGTTGCTGGATACTTCGCCGCCGAACAAGTCGAGGCTCAGGCTGAACCACAGGTTGATGTATTTCTGAATCGTGGGCAGATCGATGGCGCCCTGCCGCCGCACGTCGTCGTCGCCGGTTTCGCGCATGATCTCGCAGGCGCGCCGTACCACCCGCCGCACGCCCGATTCGCCCACGAACATGTGATGCGCTTCTTCGGTGAGCATGAAGCGCGTGGTGCGCGAGAGCGGATCGAAGCCGCTTTCCGCCAGCGCCAGCAATTGGTACTTGCCGTCGCGGTCCGTGAAAGTCGTGAACATGTAGAACGACAGCCAGTCTTCGATCGGCTCGTTGAAAGCTTCCAGGATGCGCGGCTTGTCGCTCGATCCGCTGCGGCGCTCCAGCAATTCCTCGCTTTCCTCGCGGCCGTCGCGCCCGAAATAGGAATGCAGCAGGTAGACCATGGCCCACAGGTGGCGACCCTCCTCCACGTTCACCTGGAAGAGATTGCGCAGATCGTAGAGGCTGGGCGCGGACTGGCCCAGCAGGCGCTGCTGCTCCACGCTGGCCGGTTCGGTATCGCCCTGGGTGACGATCAGGCGGCGCAGCATGTTGCGGTATTCGCCGGGTACTTCCTGCCACACGGGCGAGCCGAAGTGATCCCCGAAACCCACACGGCGATCGTGTTCCGGCGGCGCCAGGAAGATGCCCCAGCGGTAGTCCGGCATTTTGACGTAGTCGAAATGCGCCCAGCCGCCCGCCTCGACGGACACCGCCGTGCGCAGGTACACATCGTCGGCCTGAAAGCCCTCGGGGCCCATGTCGGACCACCACTGCATGTAATTGGGGAGCCAGTGCTCCAGGGCGCGCAGCAGGCGCTTATCGGTTGAAAGATCGACGTTATTTGGAATGCGTTCGTAGAGGGACATCTAGGTCCTCCGCCAGTTGAATTGAGGCCGCTCCGGCTTGCCGTAAAGGGTGAGCGCGCCGCGTTCGCCGGTGGCGTTCGGACGCGAGAAAATCCAGTTCTGCCAGGCCGACAGCCGGCCGAAAACTTTGCTATCGGCATTCTCCGCGCCCGCGAAACGCAGGTTGGCTTCCATGCCGGTTAAGGCATCGGGCGAAAGGCTGACGCGCTCTTCGATGGCCACGCGCAACTCGTCCTCCCAGTCGATTTCATCGGCGGCGGCCGTAACCAGGCCGGCTTCTTCAGCGGCATCTGTGTCGAAGGGTTCGGACTCGGCGGCGATTTCGTCCGCATGGGCGGGGTCGGCCATGAAGCGCACCTGCAAGCGGGACGGGCCATGCGTCATGGGCAGCAGTCCGCCGTTGAGCGCGGATGATGCCAGGCGAACGTCGCCCTTCGCATCGCGCAACATATAAATGCGGTCGGCGGCCAGCGCGACCTCGAGCAGGCCGCCGGCGAAGCAAGAGCCTTCGTCGACCACCGCGAACAAGCTGCGCGCGGTCAGATCGAGGCGCCGCAGGGTGCGGGCCATCAGCAGCAGGATTTCGTTCACCAGCCAGTCTTCCCGAAGATGGAAGAGGGTGGTGTCGATGGCCCGGACGGCAGCGAGGCCGCCGCGCGTCTTGAGTTGGATCAGGCCGATTTCGTCGTTGTGGAGACGCAGGCGGAGCAGGGCGTCATCGAATTCGCGGAAAGCGCGCAGCGGCCAGAAATCGGCGCCGGCGGCGTGGATCGCCGCGGGAGTGTCGGGTTGCGTCCCGGTGGGTCCGTGGATGGTCAACTGGGCAGTGCGCGCATCGCGATTCAGTTCCAGTTCGACGTGCCGGTAACGCACCGCGTCCGCGCGTACTTCGGGCGAGAGGGCATCCAGTACGATGCCGGCCGCACGCGGTCGTGTTTCCCCGGCTGCCAGCGCCAGGGCGCGATCGCGCACGGACTCTTGAAAACGGCTCCGCGGGAACACGCCGTCGACCAGGCGCCATTCGACCGCGCGTTTCCCCTTGATGCCTTCGGCCAGCGTGGCGAAAACATCCGCCAGATCGCGGCGCACCTTGCGCTTATCGACCACGCGCGTCAGGCCGCCGGTGCCCGGCAGCACGCCCAGCAGCGGCACCTCCGGCAGGCTGACCGCGGAGTTGCCGTCGTCCACCAGGTAGATCTCTTCGCAGGCCAGCGCCAGCTCGTAGCCGCCTCCGGCGGTGGTGCCGTTGCACGCGGCGATGTAGTGCTGGCCGCTGTGGGCGCAGGCGTCCTCGATGGCCAGGCGCGTTTCGTTCGTGTACTTACAGAAGTTGACCTTGAAGCCGTGCGTGGAAGTGGCCAGCATGTGGATGTTGGCGCCCGCGCAAAAAACGCGGTCGAGGCCGCCGGTGACGATGACGGCGCGCACTTCGGGATGCTCGAAGCGCAGGCGCGCGACGGCGTCGGCCAGTTCGATATCCACGCCCAGGTCGTAGGAATTCAGCTTCAGCTTATAGCCGGGAACGATGGGCGAGTCTTCAGCCACGGACAGCGTGAGCGTCGCGAGCGGCGGCTCAATGGCGAGGCGCCAGTGGCGGTAGGCGGACGGATGTGTTTCGAGTGCAAACCCAGCGGAGCGACTCGGCCCCATATGCTTTCATTGTACGGCGCGCGGGCCTCCGGATGCTGGCTGTTATCTATACGAAGCTAGCCGGGGTAATAGGTGATCGCCCGGCGCGTGGCGTTCGATCGCTCGAAGTTGGGCTCCTGGCGAATCCAGACGATCTTCTCCGTCCAATTCCCCTGCACGTCCTCCTGGTATTCAAAGCGCAGGTGTTGCGTATGGGAGGTTTCCTCCATCGTCTGCAAAGTTCCTTCCTCGCCAATCTGCATGCGGCGCGAAGTGTCTTCGCAGGTCTCCTCGATCACGCGATCCCGATCGTCGTAGACGTACGTCACGCGGTGGTCGCCAAGCTCGCTCATGCGCAACCGCCGCTCCACACGGCGGTCCTTCTCATCGTAGGAATAGGTCGTGCTGGAGATGACTTTTCCGGCGCCAAAAAGACTTGCAAATGCCGCCGTGGCTGCCTCGCGAACCTCCTCCGGCGCATTCTCAAGTTCCTTCACCCCGTCTGGAAACGGCAGCGCTTCGCCAAGGTACGAATCTTCGCTAATCAGGCGTCCCGCACTATCCCTGGTGAAGGTCACACGCCGCAGGAGGCGATGCTCGCCGTCATAGAACAAGGCCTCGTCAGGCTGTCCGCGTCCGTTATATCGGGTCGCGGTCGAGCGCGCGCCGGTGGCACTGTACGATTGCTCGGTAGTGTCGATCGCGTAGGCAAATCCTACGTTGGGCTCCAGCTTCGGAAGAAAGTAGGTCTTGGTAGTTTTGCCGTCCGGGCCGTAGCTATAGGTTTCAGATTCGTGCTCGGTTCCGTCCGCGTCCACATTGGCGATGCGCAGGAGGCGTCCGGACTCGTCGTATCCATAGATACTCGTGCCCGTTGGGCCGCCAATCGCTTCGGATTGCAACTCTTGTAGCCGCCCGGCTGCATCATATATATAACGGCATCCGGAGATCGAGCCATCCCGATTGTGACTCTCGCTTTCGACGATCCTGCCATCCGCATCGAAGCGGACTAAACCGTAGTATTCCGCTGCCTTCCATTGCTCCAGGGTCAGGTCCCACTCGACGTGCTCTGTGCGCAGCGTCTCGACCGCACCGTGGACGTCCCACTTGGCCAAATCATTCATCGGTCTCGCGATCAGATCCGGATCAGATCATACGGCTTCCGAAGTTCTCGCGTCAACAGCCGGGAGGCTTCCGTATCGTTTTCGAAATCTTCCTTCTCTGCGTCCCAATGCAGCGTGCGGCCCACCTTGGCGGCGATGGTGCCCAGGTGGCAGGCGGCGGTGGCACTGTGGCCCACCATCTCGTCGACCGCACCCTTCGTCCCGATACGTACCTGCTTGACGAAGTTCTGGGCGTGCTCGGCGGTGGCATCCGCGCCCTGGAAAGCTTTCCGCTCGGCGCGATACTTGAGCCCCGTTTCATCCGGCGCCGGGGAGGCGTAGGGCGGTCCCGGTTCCAACTCCGGGAAGACTTCATAACCGATGCGGTCCACATACAAGGCCGCCTTGGTGCCATAAAAAGCGAATCCATGCGGACGATTGTACGGGCCGCGCATGCCGTAGTATTTCATGCCGGGCGAACGGCCTCCGATGCCGTGGCTGTTCACCCACGAGGCCACATACTCCATCAAGAAGCCCGGGTACTGATAGGTGACCACGTGCAGGTCGAAGATGTCGCCGGCGTTCGCGGGACATAGACGCCGGCCCACGGCCGAAATGGTATGCGGACTGGAGGCGCCCATGATCTGGTGGACGCTGTCGACGCGGTGATTGCCGTAATCCGTAATATATCCGCCGGCATAATCCGAGAAGACCCGGTAATTGGTGAGGAAACGCATGCGGTTGAAGGGCGCCTGGGGGGAAGGCCCGAGGTAGAAATCCCAGTCGAGTCCTTGCGGGGGATCCGCATCCGGCGCCTTTTTCTGAATGTCGGGCGCGATATTCCCGCTGTTCCAGACACGCACCAAAGAGACGTCGCCGATTTCGCCGCTGCGCACCATGCGCGCCGCTTCGGCGATGTGCGGCGCCGACCTGTGCTGGGTGCCCGGGAACAGAATCCGCTTGGTGCGGCGTGCGGCCTCCACCATGGCGCGGCCTTCGCGAATGGTCAACGCGAACGGCTTTTCCACGTAAACGTGCTTGCCCGCTTCGAGGCCCAGCACGGTAGCAATGGAGTGCCAGTGGTCCGGCGTGGACACCATCACGGCATCCACTTCCTTGATCTCGAGCAGGCGGCGAAAGTCGCGCAGCGTTTGCGCGCGGCCCCCGGCCAGATCCCGCGCAGCGCGTTCGGCGTTAGGGTCGTAGACATCGCAGGCCGCCGCCAGTTCCGTTTGGGGAGCCTGCAGCAGGCCGCGCATCACCAGCCGGCCCCGCCCGCCGCAACCGATCAGGCCCACGATGACGCGGTCATTCGCGCCCATCACTCGCGATGCGGACAGCGCCGTCCACGCCGCGGCACCGATGAAATCACGCCGTTCCATTGATCGCCTCCGCCTTCATTAATTGTAGACCGCGCGTCGGTTGGTGGCTTGGCCCCCCAAATGCTTCTGTATATTGGCATGTATACACCGCAAACGATCGACACTTCCGGCGTGCGTCTGAGCGCCGATCTCGAGGAACTGGTGGAACGCCTGGCTGAGAATACCCACGATCATTGGGCGCGTCAGCGGCTCGGGGAGGGATGGCGCTACGGGCCGCGGCGTAACGACGGCGCGAAGGAACACCCGGATCTGGTGCCCTACCGCGACTTGCCGGAATCGGAAAAGGAATACGACCGCAAGACGTCGATGGAAACGCTTAAGGCGGTCGTCGCGCTCGGATACCAGATTACGCAGCGGCAGCGATAGCTCGCGGCGATAGCTCGCGGCGGTGCCCGCATGCCGGTTGTGGTAAACTAACTTCCCAGTCCGGAGGGAAGCCGTGGCCATGTACGACCTGTTTATTTCCTATAGCAGTAAGGACCGGCCGTGGGCGCAGAAGCTGTACGACGACCTGCTCGTCTCCTATCCTCAGTTACAGATCTTCTTCGACCGCACCTCGATCATGGCGGGAGCCACCTTCCGGCAGGACCTGGATAACGCCGTCTACGCCAGTAAACATCTGCTCTTCTTCTGGTCTAAGAACGCCGATTCGCCGAATGCCGCGGGCACCAACGAGGTTGGCCCGGAGATCGAGCGTTTCCTTGCGCATCGGGACCTGATCAAGGTGTTGGATGGCAGCGCGCGCAATGTTTTCCCTGTGAATCTCGAAGGCACTCGCGGCGGCGGTGTCCTCGACATCCAAGGTTTTCCAGACTTCAAGGCCCAGTACGATCCGCTGGCGGCCGATCTCGGCGTCTCGAAGCTGGACGCCGATCCGAGCGAATGGGAGCGGATGATCCGCATGGTGGGAGACGCCATCCTGCGCGCAAGTAATAAGATCCTGGTAATGGCCGGCATCATTGCCACCAACGCGTCGGAGTTTTGGGTGCTCGATCAGATCCACGGAAAGAAGAAGGCGCCGGATGGGCCCACGCTGGACGACTTTCTCACGGGTTTCGGACTCACCTGGGCGAAGGTACGGGATTGGTACGGACGTACCGCGCTGGAGTGGCGTCCCCACGGAGGCGAGACGATCGTGGCTCTCCTCGAAGAAGTCCGCGTGCGGGTGAACGCGAAGCTCAGCCCCGCCGACCAGTTCCAGTGGAAGTACCTCGACTTAACCAACGATAAAGACTATGCCCAGAACGTCCGGGACATGTACAAGGAACCGTCGGTCCTATTATTCGATCCGATCTCGCTGTACGACTCGATTTGCCCGGGCGCGTTGCTCAGGTTCAAGGCTTATGTGCGGAGGGAAGAATCGGTGATGATCTCTTTGTCGCCCAATGTAGAGCGGGCTGGGGATCTGCACGCCATGTATCTGATGTCGGTTTCCAACATTCTGGAAGATTACTTGCAGCCGGAAATTCCACCGGGCGATGTTTTCGGGGCGCGGTGCGCTCTGGACTTGCAAAGGACCTCGCAGATCGACGCCCTGATACGCAACCGCATTCGCTACCCGCGTCTGGTCGAAAAACGCGATGCCGAGCGCACGGCGGCGCGCGAGGCAGCCAAGGAAACCGCAGGTCTCCGATGATCTACACGCTGTACTCCTTTAAAGGCGGGGTCGGACGGTCCATGGCCCTGGCAAACCTCGGCGCATATTTCTGCAGGAAAGGGCTGCGGGTGGTGATGGTCGACTGGGACCTGGAGGCGCCCGGGTTGGAGAACTATTTCTTTTCGCCCGCCGAAGGGAACGGCGCTGAATTGGCAAGCGCCGCCACACGTCCTGGCTTAATCGATATGTTCACCGACTACAAGAAGAGGTTCCCCACTCTTTCGATTGAGACACCACTTGACGAGGAGCTGGCCTTCACCCGGACGCCGCCCTCAGGTGTCAGCGATGAATCGCTTAAGGAGGCCGAGGAGGTCGCTGCCATCACGCGGCAACACAGGGAACGCCGGAAGGCCTCCATGCCCCCTAAGCCACCGTCCGCCGAGGAAACCCGGCAGCCGCTGAGTTTCGCGGACATCCTGGACCGGTCGTTTCCTTCCATCGAGTCGTATTTGCAGCCGATTGAGACCACCAGCCCCGGCGGACTCTGGCTGCTGGCCGCGGGCGCGCGCTCGCCCGAAAACTTTGGCAAATATGCCGACGCCGTGCAGGATTTCGATTGGCTCGACTTCATCGCCGCATACGAAGGAAAGGCCTATCTGGAATGGCTGCGCCGCAGGCTCACGGACGTCGCCGATGTGGTGCTGATCGACAGCCGGACCGGCGTCACGGAGATGGGCGGGATCTGCACGCGGCAGATGGCGGACGCGGTGGTCGCATTCTGCGCCCCCAACAATCAGAATGTCGACGGTGTCGCCCGCATCGTCGGTTCATTTGAAACGCCCGCCGCTCAGAAAGCGCGTTACGACCGGCATCTTCAGGTGCTGGTGATTCCCACGCGGCTCGACGATTCCGAGTCGGGACTGTTGGGAGAATTCTCGGCCCAGTTCGCCGACAAATTCGAGGACAAACAAAAGGGCATGGATCTGCTGCCCGGGCCGCTGGAGAATCTGGACCGTCCCTTCTGGAACCTCCAGATCCCTTACATCCCCAAGTACAATTTCGGCGAGCGATTGGTAATCAGCGCCGCGCCGTCCTCTGGGTCAACCCGCCCCGATCCTCCCACCGAGAAGCTGATCAAGGCGTACGAGAACATCGCGCTGCATCTGGCGGTGCTGGCGCCCGAGCAAAGCGCGCTGCGCGCGGCCATGCAGTCTGAAATTGCCAGTTCCTTTCCCCATCTGCTGCCGCATAAGCCGCCGCGGATGACGCCGCCGGTACCCGGCAACTGGGTGAAACGTCCGGCAGAGTCGGCCAAGCTCAAAGAAGCGTTGCTGCTGTGCGCCCGGGCTCCGAAGGGCGGCCGCTTAGCCCTATGGGGACAGGCCGGAGCCGGCAAAACCACGCTGCTGGCGCGCGTCTGCCAGGACCCGGAGATTGCGGAAGCTTTTCCGGACGGAATCGTCTGGCTGACGCTGGAGGGTGCTTGGGGGACGGAGCGCGTACACGAGTTTCTACGCACCCAATTCGCCGTGCCGCGCGGCGGCGGCCCGGCCGCATTGGCACGCGCGCTCGACGAGCGGAAATTTCTGTTCGTGGTGGATGATGTCTGGACGGCCGATCAGCTCGACGCCGTATTCGAACTCGGACCGCTCGCCAGCCGCGTAATCGTGACGCGGGACTTCGAAACTGCCAGTCAATTCGCCGATATGGTGCTGACGATCGGGCAGTTCAGCGCCAGCGAATCGCTTGAGCTGCTCAAGATTCCCGCGCAAATCGCAGACATCGTCCGTTCCGATTCGGCTTTGAACTGGCTACTGCAGTGGCCCTTGGGCGCGTCGCTGCTGCGCACGGCCATGGAGCGGCAGAGCGCCCACGGCAGCACGCCGGAGTCCGCATGGAACGTGTTGCGCGCGCAGTTACAGCGTGCGGGTCTGGCGTCCCTCGATCAGCCGGGAATCGCGGGCAGGAACGGCTCGGTCAATCGCAGCCTGCGCGAAAGCCTGGGCCGTTTGCAGCCGGAGGCGCGCAGGCTGCTGATAACGGTTGCGGCGGCGGGCGAGAGGGGTGTCCCAACCCCCTCCGTGAACTTGTCCGGCCCCATGATCGAAGCACAAGTGGAGCGGAAAAGACGCCGCAGCGACCGGCCGCCGGCGCGTGCGCTGGTGGATCTCGCCCTCGCCGTTTACGATGGAGAAACGCTGCGCGCACAAGAGACCATCTACCGCTGGCTCGTCGGGCAGAGTGAACTCACCGAAGACGCCGATGCAAAACGGAGGCGCGAGCGGAAGGCAACCCTGGATGAGGGTAACGCCATCCTGCGGGGGCGCGCGGCGCCCTTGAAGGAGATCGAGGCGATCGCATACCGGGTCAAGGATCTTCGCGCCTTCTCTCTGGCGCGCAAACTGCTCGCGCTGGCGCGCCAACATCCCGAGGCGGCGTCGCTTCCGCGCGACCGCAAGTTGCGGCTGCTGCAACAGCACGCGCTCTGCACCTACAAAGACGACGATACGGTCGTCGACGAGCGCCTCTCCGGGGCCCTCCAGATTCTGAAGGAGGGCGACCTGCAAGATCCGGAACCGTCGCAGGAGACGCTGGGGCTGGCCGGTTCCATTTATAAGCAATGGTGGCGTTGGACCGGCCAGCGCCGCGACCTCGAGGATTCACTCACCCATTACCAGCGCGGCGCGAATGGCGATCTGGCGGGCGATTTCGGCTATACGAAAATCAACGCGGCATTCGTGCTCGATCTGCTGGCCAGACTCGAATCCAAAGACTTCCCCGACACCGCGCAATCGCGGCGGCGCCAGGCTGCCATCCTGCGGGAAGAGATTGCTTCCAGGCTTCCCGATCTGGCTGCGCAACCGTCCAACGCATGGCTCAAGGGCGAATGGTGGTACGGCGCCACCATGGCGGAAGCGCTGTTCGGACTCGGCCGCTATGCCGAGGCGCGCTACTGGCTGCGCGAAGCGCTGGCGCTCGACCCGCCTGCCTGGCAACTCGAAGCCACCACGCGCCAGATGTCGGCCCTGGCTCGTGCCCGGGATGCCGACACCACGGAAGATTCCGACGCCTGGTGTACGATCGCCATGCTGGTCGGCGACAGCGCCGAAGCTCTTCGCGCGATGACCGCGGGCAAGACCGGACTGGCTCTCTCCGGGGGCGGATTCCGGGCGTCTCTCTTTCACATCGGCGTGCTGGCGCGGCTGGCGGAGATCGACGTGCTCCGGCATGTTGAGGTGCTTTCCTGCGTTTCGGGCGGCTCCATTATCGGCGCGCACTATTACCTGGAAGTGCGGCGCCTGCTGCAGGACAAGCGCGATCGTGAAATCCGGCGCGAGGACTACATCGAGATCGTCAAGCGCGTGCAGCGCGATTTTCTGGCCGGCGTCCAAATGAACCTGCGCGGCCGCCTGTTCGCGGGCTGGATCGCGAACCTGCGCAGCATCGTAGTTCCCGGCTACACACGTACCCAGTATCTGGGCGAGCTTCTGGAAAAGCATATCTACGCGCGTGTAGCGGATGGCGGCGGCAGCACCCGCATGCTAAACAAGTTGCAGATCGAGCCCAAAGACTGGGGGCTGGATTTCAATCCCAAACTGGACAATTGGAGGCGCGCGGCCAAAGCGCCGATTTTGCTGTTAAACGCCACCACCTTGAACACCGGGCATGTGTGGCAGTTCGCGGTGAACTGGATGGGCGAACCGCCCATCAGCGCACGCAGTTCAGTGGATTGTAACGATCTCTTGCGCCGCATGTACTACACCACCGACGCGCCCGGCCCCTATAAGAGCGTGCGCTTGGGGATGGCGGTATCGGCCTCGGCCTGCGTGCCCGGCCTGTTCGATCCCGTCGAAATGGAAGGGCTCTATCCGCGGCGCAGCGTGCGCCTGGTAGACGGCGGGGTACATGACAACCAGGGTGTGGCCGGACTGCTGGAGCAGGAGTGCTCAGTTTTGCTGGTGAGCGACGCCAGCGGCCAGATGACCTCCGAACGGAAGCCCGGCGCGGAGCCGTTCACGGTTTTCAAGCGTACGCAGGATATCTCGATGGCGCGCATTCGCGAAGCGGAGTTCACCGAACTCGCCACTCTGCGGCGTTCTTCCGCGCTAAGCGGCCTGATGTTCCTGCACTTGAAGAAAGACCTCGATATCCAGCACGTCGATTGGGTGAACTCCCAGGATCCTTACGATTCCTCGGCGAATCCGGCGAAGGTGCGCCGCGGCGCCACGTTGACGACATATGGGATGCCCAAAGATATTCAGGGGGAACTCGCCGGACTGCGCACCGATCTGGACACGTTTTCAGACGCCGAGGCTTATGCGCTGATGCTGAGCGGCTATCGTATGGCGGCTGTAGATTTCGCGAGCAGTCTGCCCGAGTTTCCGATTTCGCACGCGTCGCGCGAGCCATGGGACTTTCTGGCGATCGAACCCACCGTGGACCGGGCCACGGATTACGAGCCGGAATACGACCGCCTGCGCGAGGTGCTCAAAACCGGTTCCCAGCTTCCTTTTAAGGTCTGGCGGCTGCGGCCGGTGGCTTCGGTGCTGGCGCTCGTGCCGGCAGCCGTTCTCTTTGCTTTGGCGGCCGTAGTGGTATTTCTGTTTGTCTTTTTGGCGGCTGGCGCACTCCAAGGGGCTATCGATCAACTGCACCGCGACGGCCTGGCGTGGATTCCCAGCAGCGGCGCGATTCTTAAGGGCGCCGGGTTGATTCTGGTCCTATATCTGCTTCTGCAGCGCCTGCGCGGCCGCAAGAGCCTAACCGTGATTGTCACCGGTTTCGCGATGGTCACCGTCGGATGGCTGGTCGCCCGGCTCCATCTTTTGCTGTTCGAGCCACTGTTTCGCGGGGCCGGCAAAGTGCGCCGCCGCGACGAATCCGTCCAGTGAGTTCAGCGCGTTCCACCCGCTCCAGCGTCGCACAGCCGGAATTCGCGGATCGCCGGCGCCCCGGAAGCCTCGATGATGCGCAGCCGGATCCGGCTGGCTTTCGTGCGCGGAAAGATGTCGATTTTCTTGTGGCCGATGGTGGTGCCCGCGGCCAGCGTTCGCCATTTCCCCGCGTCCCACGCTTCAATGGCATAGCGCGCGACGCGCTGGCCGGCCGTCAGCCGCTCCATGAGCACGGCACGGTCGAAGACCATCGGTTCCGTGCCCGAGATTTCCAGGGGCGCGGTCGATGACCAGTCCGCGTCCGGAGCCTCGTCGGCTTTTCCGTAAATGCGCCGGACCTCCGCGCCGAACTCGCCCAGACGCGCCACATCGGATTCCGGCAGCAGTCCCCGCCGATCCGGCGCCAGCCCGATCATAAGCTGCGCGCCCCGGCCCACCGTCTTGTGGTACGTATCCAGAAGTTCTGCCAGCGGCTTCAGGCTCTTCTCGTCGTTTGGATGCCAGAACCAATGATCTCTGCGCAGCGGGGTGTCGGCTTCGGCCGGCCGCCAGCGCAAGTAACCCAGGCGGTCCACCACGTTCCAGTTGGTTTCCGGCGCGAAGCCGCTTTCATTGCCCACCCAGCGGATGTCGCCGTATTGCAGGAAGCCCACATCGGCGAAGATCAGGGCATTCGGTTGATACGTGCGCAGCGTCTTCACATAGCTATCGAAATCGTAGACGTGCCCTTCGCTTCCGGCGCCATCCAGCCAGAACTCGACGATGTCGCCGTAACGCGTCACCAGTTCGGTCAGTTCCTTGCCGTAGTATTCGTCGTAGGCGGCGTTGTTCTTGTAGCGAGGCTCGTGCCGGTCCCACGGGGAAAGGTAGATGCCGAACCGCAATCCCTGCCGGTGGGCCGCATCCGCCACCTCTCGCACCAGGTCGCCGTGTCCGTTGCGCCAGGGGCTGGCTTTCACGCTGTACGCCGTTTGTTCCGTGGGCCAAAGACAGAAGCCATCGTGATGCTTGGCCACCAGCACTACGTAGGCCGCACCCGCGGACTTGGCCGCCGCCACCCACTGTCCGGCATCCAACTGAGCAGGATTGAAAACTTGCGGATCGGCCTGGCCATCGCCCCACTCCCGGTCCATGAAGCTGTTCGGACCGAAGTGGATGAGCGCGCCGATTTCGAGATACTGCCACGCCGCCTGCTGCGGGCTGGGCCGCATGTCCACGAAATTCTGCGCGGACAGCAGGGCGGCCGTCGCGCAGATCGCCAGAGAGACCTTGAGCACGGCCGTATTCTACCACCCTGTCTCCTACGCCCAACCATACCGGCAGCATTTTCTCATCCAAGAATGAGCCTGGGGAATCCGTATCGGATATGCGGGTCTCCTTTCTTTGAATGTAGCTTCGTGCGCCACCGTCTGAGGGCCGACCAGCGGGAGGCTGGACAGTGCC
>Ga0187871_10001981_pt1 | contig 17116 bp, 15 predicted proteins | sample June2016WEW_16_1_FD_132988 | JGI IMG/M metagenome (GOLD analysis project Ga0187871, IMG submission 132988) | Peatland microbial communities from SPRUCE experiment site at the Marcell Experimental Forest, Minnesota, USA - June2016WEW_16_10 | ecosystem: Environmental > Terrestrial > Soil >...
ACGTCCTGGCTCTGAATCAACTCCACTTCGGAGTTGATCTCTTCCTCGCCCACGGTGTCGTGAAACATCATGGGAGCGTTCTGCTCGGGAGTGATAATGGGGTCCACGCGTTCGCGCTTCACCAGCAGTTTTGTTTCGGCTCGGTATTTTGTAGGGAGAAACACGGCGGACAGTAGTACACCCAGCACGACGCCGACGAAGCACAGGATCATTACCCGCTGATGGCGAAAGCCGATCGCCACCACATCTCTCGCGGTAAATGAATAAGACCGCTCTCCGTGGCTGTTCGTGGAAATTGGTTCAGTCATATTGCCTCCATACTGCCTTTTATCGTGAGTTATACGGACAGAAATCAACCATCCGCTTCGTGCCTTACGGAATCGCCAGCGGCAGATACGTGCCCGCATTGAGACTCGGAATCAGTCGATCGATCTTCGACAACACATTCTTCGGGACAAACAGCATGTCGCCGTTATGCAAAAATGGGTCTTCCCGCAGGTCCCGGTCCTTTTCCATCTTCTTCACGTCGATCAGCTTCGCTTCGGTCCATTGATCGTCGAGCCGGCGGAACAGCACAACCTGCGAATGCTTGGCGCTCGATTGAAATCCACCCGCAACCGCGATGGCTTGTGTGACCGTCATGTTCCCGTGCATTTCGTACTTGCCGGGTTTTGCCACCTGCCCGTCGGCTACAAAGTAGGGCTTTTCAAACTCTTTCAGCACAATCGAGATCACGGGATTGTTCAGGATCGTCCCGTACGCCTGGCGCACAGTCTGCGTCAGCTCGGGGACGGTCTGCCCCGCAACTTTAACGTCTCCTACAGCGCGCAGCGTGACGAAACCATCTGGCTGCACCGCGACCGCCAACTGGTTGAACTCAGGACTGAGATCAAAGGTCAGGTCGAAGGTATCGCCGGCTTCGATACGGTACCGGGGATTCCGTGATTTGAACTGGGGCGCATCCCCAGTGGGTTTGGTTGCGTCCGCCGCAACAGTATTTGCGACGGGAGTGGGGGCCGTGCTGGTTTGCGCCGCGCACACCTGGAGCAAAGTGAAAATCATGGATGCCCCTAGCACGGCCAACAATCCTCGCGTGACTCGCCCTAAACTTTTGCTGATCATTGCAAAACCTCCATCTTTCAGGTAACTCATTAGCGATTGCATTAAGTACTTCTCAAAACCTTTGGTCGTTCGGAGCGGCCGTTCAACACGATTCGCCCGACACGGGGCTGCCCGACACAGCTGATCCAACCCAACTTGCCCCACACAACGAGAGACAGGGAGAGAAGGTCCCCTTCGTCGGTCCCGTAGCGACGGACCTGATCTTCATCCCAGTGCTCCTACTCGACCTTGACGGTTTCGCCAACCGGGGCCACTGGGCGCGCTCCGCTCGGAGTCAGGTTGTGCTGGCGAATCTTGTAGAGAATTCCGCGATAGCTGATGGAGAGCAGCTGGGCTGCTCGTCTGCGGTTCCAGCCCGTGTATTCGAGAGTGCGGCTGATCGCATAGATTTCCGCCTCCGCTCGAAGGCTGCGGAGAGAAAAGTGCGAATCGTTCTGAGGTTGATCCGCCGCAGCCTGGTTGTCGGCAAACACGGCTTCCCTCGTCAGTGGGTTGGCGTTCTTATTGGCTTTTGTTTTGTTTTCCAATTGATTCATAGGACTAGGCCTCGCAACAACTTTTTTGGTCTATTGTGGTTTTATTTCAGGGGAAAAATTCTTCAGGGGAGAAAAACACTAAACTGCTTCCACGTCGTAACCGGCCACACGGACATACAGCGAGCGCTGAATGGGCTCAACCGAGATCACCAGGCTGCGATCGCCATTCTCTGCCACCAGAATCCCTTGTATGCCGTCGAGCGCTCCGCCGCGCACCCGTACCTTTTGTCCGACGCGGAGAAACGGACGTTCTTCGTAGGAGATTTTGCTGGTGACCAGGGTCTTGATGTCTTCGATCTGGTGATCGGGGATCGGAGTTCCGGTGCCGTGTACTCCCACAAAACTGACCACGCCCTGCGTCCGCAGCACCCGAACCCGCTCATCGGAAGAATGAACCATGCGCAGGAAGGCGTATCCGGAGAACAAAGGCATTTCGACTTGCTTGCGGCGGTCGCTCCAGTCGCGGGTTTGAATCACCACGGGAAGAAACGATTCGATTCCCTGGTTCTCCAATTGTTTGGCGACCAGTTTCTCATGGCGCGAACGCGTGCGAACGGCATACCAGCGCGCCTGATTGAACGCTCCAGCACTTTCAATCGCCGGCTGGCATCCATCCATCAATCCCGCTTCTCCATTCACAGCTTCGCCCTCTCAGTCACATTCGCGTAACATTTGGAAATGAGCACGCGAATGTGCTTATGGTCTTTAGAAAACAGATCGACGACTGCACCGCTTGTCGATTTATGTAAGGGGGGATGTAACACCGAACCACCGGTTGAGGTGGTGCACAAAACATCAACTTCAAGTGAGGCGAGTCTATCCAGCCCTGCAACTTCCTGCAAGAGGTAAAAAGCACTAGTGAGGAAAGACCTTAGCGAAATGCCTTCGCGCGAGAAAATAGAGTTGAATCACTGGAGAATAAAGTCCCCTCGATTGTCTCTGCTCCACGGCCGAATATTTTGCCGGGATATTCGGTTTTCATACCGGCATCCTAGGATGTATGCAGGTTTCTGCACTCTTGACAAATGTTTTTATTGATAGCAGAATGCCCGCTACATCGGGCCCCTGATCGATTCTGGTGAACCTCCCCTCGCCGTTAATGAGAATTTTCAAGGTGGCAAATATGTGCGCCGCTGAAAGCGAAGAGATAGGTTGTTTTCGGTATTCTGTTTTGCAACCGTCGTTTCAGAATTCGTTCCCTGCATGTCTGGCCCATGCCGAGTCGTCGTTCCTCCCTCCAACGTTCGCGTCATGGTTACATCATCAATATTCGGATGACGATTTCTTTTCGCTGAAAAGAAGTCTGTCGCGCCCTGACGTATTGACTTAGGAGTCTTAAATGAATTTGCGCAGTGTTCGTCTGCTTGCAGTCTTGACGTTGGTGGTTGTCGGCGTTCTCGCAGTTCCATCCCGTCTGGTTCACAACGTTGCCGCCACCAATAGTGCCCCGCCACCCCCACCGCCACCGACGGCCGGTGAGTTTGGCGGTCCTCTCGCTGGACTTACATCTACGCAGAGTGGTCTGTTCAACGGCGGTTACGAATTGTTTGCCATCAAGTGGGACCCCATCCGCGGCCTCGGACCCGTCTCCACTCAGACCGGTTGCTTCACTTGTCACGGAGCTGGCGTCAACGTTCTCACTGGCACCGCTGGCGACACCAGCGCCATCCTTGGGACCCGCTTCGGCAAGTGGAATTCCGATAACACGTTTAACTATCTCGATGGCAATGGAACTTTCCCCGAAAATGAAGGCGGCCCCGTCCTTCACGGTATTTCCAATTCTGCTTTCGGCACTCTGCCGGGCTGCAATATAATGACTGTCGTCGCGTCGCCCACAGGCGCTACCGAGTCGGGCACCACTGTGACCATTACCACAGCGGTCGCGCACGGATTCAAAGTCGGACAGCTGGCCATGGTCCTCGGCGTCGGCAATTCCGGTTACACCGGAACCTTCCCGATCGCCAGCGTACCCTCGACCACAACTTTCACCTATCAGGTCTCCGCCACGGGCTTGCCTCCATCCGGCGGAGGCACCGCGCAGAACTTGCCTCATGAAGTAGTCCCTGCCGACGCAACCGTCGTGGGCCACGTGCGATCGCCGAACCTGTTTGGACTCGGCTTGGTCGACAACATTCCTGACTCCGCCATCCTGGCGAATGTCGGGAATCCGGGAAACCCGTACGGCATCAGCGGCGTCACCAATATGGTGCCCGATGAAAACGGAACCATTCGGCCGGCAAAGTTCGGTCAGAAGCTCAACGTGGTTTCCTTGTTCCAGTTCACTGCCAACGCTGAGTTCAATGCACTGGGCATCACCAACACCAACAGCCTCTTCGGTACTGCCAGTCAGTTCTTTCCCAATGAACACCTGCCTCAGGGCCAGCCTTATCCGAGCTCTTGTAATCCCGACAAGAACGTTCCGCAGGACGTCAAACAGGTCAACATCATCAAGATGACCCAGTTTCAATCGTTGCTGGCTCCGATACCGCCGCAACCTCCCACTTCGGCAAGCGAAGCAGGACTCACCGTCTTCAACAATATCGGTTGCAGCGTCTGCCACATCGAGAGTTTCACCACCCAGGCCGGCGTCACCTTGAGGACCACCTCGGGAGGAAAGACGGGTACAGTCAATTCTCTCAGCAACATCACCTTTAACCCCTACTCGGATTTCCTGCTCCACAATATGGGATCGGGAGACTCCGGCGGCATTCCCTTCCAGCCCGGTGGGACCGGCCTGGCAACTCTTACCATGTGGAGAACTGCACCCCTGTGGGGCCTGAATAATACTCTCAGCAAGGCCGGCGGCTTGATGCACGACAACGCTTCCACATCCATCAGCGCCGCGATCCTAAGGCATGGCGGAGAGGCAGCTCCCGTCATTACCAACTATCAGGCGCTGGACTCCACCGATTTGTCCAACCTGATGGCCTTCCTGGGTTCGCTATAGCTGGGTTCGCTGTAGAAGGTTCGCTATAGGAGGTTGCATGTTTCGCAGCGGGTTGTTTCACGGTAACGTGAAACAACCCGCTCACGTTTTTGAACGGCGAGGTTTCAGCCGCACCGCAAGCCCCACATATTTAACAGCGGATTTAGTGAGTAGCGAAAAACTCTGTTGGTTTTCGCTCCTGGGTGGCGACAAATCCCTATGGGTTTTCGCTTTTGGGTGGCGCAGCGGTTCACCGCTGCGATAACAGCCCGTCGTAGGTTCCGGCTTTAGCCGCTGAGGGTCGCTGTAAACAGCCCTTAAACCAATCTCAACCCTAAGCCGGCATCTTGAACTTGAGTGTGACTCTGGTCTGCATCTCCACCGGCTGGCCTTTCCGCACACGCGGCTTGAATCGCCACTGCTTCACGGCAGCAATCGCGGCATTGGCCAGCAATACCTGTCCACTGACTAGCTTCACATCCTGGATCGCGCCATCGCGGCCGATGCGCACCTCCAGCACCACTGGCCCTTGAATTCCCTTCTGCCGCGCTTCCTCCGGATATTGCGGTTCAACTCGATGGACCAAGCTGCCCGCCGCCGCTTCCGGGGGCAGATCCACAACCCCCGCCGACTCCAGCGCTGAAGCATGCTGCACCTCACCCGGTACCCCACTCCCGTTCGTACCGGTCGCGGCTTCCGCTTGACCCTCCGCCCCGGGCGGCAAGCGAAAAACTTCTTTCCCATTCTCATACACCAACAGGCTGCCCGGCGGCGGAACGCTATCCTTCAAACCGGCCGCACGCACGCTTCCCGGAGCCGCCGCATTTTTTTTCTCATCCTCCAAAGCCTTCACGTTTCCCGCACCAGAAGGCGCGGACGCGGCAAGTGCAGTAGTTCCAAGCTCGCCACTGTTCTGCGCCGGACCGGGACTCTGCGCCTCGCTCTGCCTCGCGACCCCAGCGCTGGACCCCGAGTTCGCCACCTGCCCGCGGATCGCAGTAGCTCGACGCCAGCCCACCCGCACCCCAATCAACGTTCCCAACAACACCGCGCATACCAGAACGGTTGCGCCCAGCGCCAGGCTCACAGCATCAAATCCGGTCCGCGCGCTTCTCCCGGCAATCTCCATCGGCACGTCCTCTTCGTTCCTGAGATTCGTCCCCGCGGCGTCCCCCGCAGCATCTCCCCGCGAAATATCTCCCGACGAAATATGGCTCGACGAAATAACGCTCGATGGTGATTGGCTCGATGCAGCATCCCGAACCACAATATCGCTCGACAAAGCCGCCGCATTACCAGGCAACGATAATGGATCGTTTGCCCGCTCCAAATTCCTCAATATGCGGCTAGCCAGCGCCGTGAGCCTGAGCTCATCTCGATCTCCGAAGGCCCCGGGCTCTGATGAAAAAACTTCCAGCAGACCTGCAAGTTCATCCCCCTGCAGCAGCGGAAGAATCATTACCGAACGTATTCCCAGACTGCGCGAAGCCTCCGCATCGGCCCGCGGGTCAGACTGCGCATCGTTGCAGCGCTGCACCTGCCGCGTCCTTATGCACTCCGCGGTTAGACCCGACTCGCTGCTCAACGACGCGCCCAACACCGGGGCATTGGCTCCGCTGCTGGCCCGGCACACCATCTCTCCATCCCGCTCCAGAACGATCGCCGCACCCGTCGCACCCGTAGCCAGGCAAGCCTGCTCGACAATTTCGTTGAGCACAATCTCCAGCGCCAGTTGCGCCGAAACCTCAGCGGAGAGGCCTCCGCCGCCGCGCGCCGAAAACAGCGCCGCCAGTTCGCCCAAGTCGCTCTCCGCGCCCACACCGCTGCCCGGCGAAGTGGAAAGCTCAGGCTCCGGCACGGGATGATCAGGCAATGCAGCCATTGTGAGATTCAGCCTGCAGACAGCTTCATTTGAAGCCTGTAGCGGAGTTTCTCCCCAAAACCGGGGGGTTGTCAACAAGCATTCAGCGTTTACTCTTTGTACAACAGCAATCCAGCAAAACCGGCCGTCGCGGACCCCCGATTGCCGCCCCCGCACACCGCCCATCTCACTCCCTAAACGGCAGCTGGAACCGGGAAAACAACCCCTCCCAGAGACTTCCCTCTCCTTCCGCCATTGTCTGGAAATGTTAGAATCAATTGAGCTTGGGGCGTGTAAGAACGCCAAGTAAGTACGCCAAGTAAGAACGCCGATTTAGAATGCTTCTCCAAGCGATTGTTTCTGGCTGCCCCCGCGCCTTTTTTGCGGAAAGGTCTGCCCCCACGACCCTTCCTGGATTTTCAGTCCCTGGAGTTTGAAGATGCGGATCGCTGTCGTCGGTTCCGGATACGTAGGATTAGTCGCTGGCGCCTGCTTCGCCGATTTTGGCCACGACGTCATTCTCGTCGACAATGACGAACACAAGCTTGCTGCCCTGAAAGACGGCCAGGTCCCCATCCACGAGAAATTCCTCCCTGAACTGCTAAGCCGTCATCGCGGACACCGTCTGGAATTTTCCGCCGACTTACAGGAAGCCGTCCGCGCCAGCGCCGCCATCTTTGTCGCCGTCGGCACTCCTCCCACCGATCGCGGCGATGCTGACCTCTCTTATGTCGAATCGGTCGCACGCGAAATTTCCGGCGCGATCAACGGATACAAGGTCATCGTCGAAAAGAGCACCGTCCCGGTCTACACCAGCGAGTGGGTTCGCAAGATTATCCTGCGCAACGGCGCTGACCCTGACTCCTTCGACGTTGCTTCCAACCCCGAGTTCCTGCGCGAGGGCACCGCCGTCACCGACTTTCTTTTTCCCGACCGCATCCTCGTCGGCTGCAACAATCAGCGGTGTGCCGCAGTGCTATGCGAAATCTACGCCCCGCTCACCGACGGCAGCTACTACCGGCGGCCCGACGCTATTCCGCAACCTGACCGCGCTTCCATCCCCGCTCCCATCATCGTCACCAGCACCAAGAGCGCAGAGCTCATCAAGCACGCCTCCAACGCGTTTCTCGCCATGAAGATTTCTTTTATCAACGCGGTCGCTTCCATCTGCGAAACCGTGGGCGCTGACGTCAATCAGGTCTGCCACGGCGTCGGAGCCGACTCCCGCATCGGCCCGCGCTTCCTCAATCCCGGCATCGGCTACGGCGGCTCCTGCTTTCCCAAAGATGTGATGGCTTTCCGCGCCGTCGCTCGCGAATGCGGATACGATTTCCGTCTTCTCGACGAGGTCATGAACATTAACGAAGACCAGCGCGCCCGCTTCCTCCGCAAAGTCCGCAGCGCCCTCTGGACCCTTCGCGGCAAACACCTCGGCATCCTCGGCCTCGCCTTCAAGGGCGGCACAGACGACATTCGCGAGTCGCCCGCCATTCACATCGTTCAGGCTTTGTTGCAGGAAGGCTGCAAGATCACCGCCTACGACCCCGCTGCCATGGATCGCGCGCAGGAAGTCATGAACTCCGGCATTAAATTCGCCAGCTCCGCCTACGAAGCCGCCCACGGCGCTGACGCCCTGCTCATCCTCACCGAGTGGGAGGAGTTTTCCAATCTTGATCTTCACCGCCTACGCCAGGAACTCAAATACCCCATCGTCATCGATGGCCGCAACCTGTATGATCCCGATGCCATGGCCGCACAGGGCTTCACCTACTACAGCGTCGGACGCGCCGCCTCTCATCCCGAAGGCGCACCCGCCGCCTTGAAACCCGAGATAAAGAACGGTATCAACAAAGCATGAGCCCGCAACGCGCTCTGGTCACCGGTGGCGCCGGTTTCCTCGGTTCCCATCTCTGCGACGCCCTGCTAGCCGAAGGCTGGAAGGTGGTCGTAGTCGACAACCTGTTAACCGGCCGCCGCGCCAACCTCGCCCATCTTACGAACGATTCGCGTTTCGATTTTATTGAAAAAGACATTTGCGAACCCTTCGACGTCGGCCCCGTCGATTACGTCTTTCACTTCGCCAGCCCCGCCAGTCCGGTTGATTACACCATCCACGGCATAGAAACGCTCAAGGTTGGCTCGCTCGGGACGTTTCACGCTCTCGACGTCGCCCGCAAATACAACGCAAAGTATTTTGTCTCGTCTACATCCGAGTGCTACGGCGATCCGCTCGAGCATCCTCAAAAAGAAACTTACTGGGGCAACGTGAACTCTATCGGGCCAAGATCTGTTTACGACGAAGCCAAACGCTTCACCGAAGCCGTCACCATGGCCTATCACCGCTATCACAAAGTCGACACGCGCATCGTGCGCATCTTCAACACCTACGGCCCGCGTCTCCAGTTGAATGATGGCCGCGTCGTGTCGAATTTCATGAAGCAGGCTCTGCGCGGCGAACCGCTCACCGTCTACGGCGACGGCAACCAGACCCGCAGCTTCTGCTACGTCAGCGACGAAATCGACGGCTTCCTCCGCCTGGCGAAATCCTCCGAGTACCTTCCGGTAAACATCGGCAACCCCAACGAGTTCACCATTCTCGAATGCGCCAAGCACGTGATCAAGGTGACTGGATCGAAAAGCAAAATAATCTACGAGCCCCTTCCTCAGGACGATCCCAAACAGCGCCGCCCCGACATAACCAAAGCCCGCCAGCTGCTAGGTTGGGAACCAAAGATTCAATTAGAAGAAGGTCTCAGAATGTCGCTGGACTATTTCAAGAAGGCAGTAGCCGAAGAACCCGCAAAGAAGTAGCACCACCTAAAATGTGGGGACAGCCGCCCTCGGCTGTCCAGGGCCGCGGCCCGATCCTAGCCACCATCAGACGGCAAAGGATTGAGGCTGCCGACACCACCCATCCGAGGGTGCCCCATTCTTCCGCGTTCTTTGCGGAAGAGTGGGAACCACGGAAGTCGGCACCGAAGGTCGAAACAAAACTTTTGTGCCCAAGGATTATTTCTACGACGTCTCCAGATGGAACCTGAAAGCCCCGAAAAGAACTATCCGCCCGGTCACGAGAGTCACAACTAGAAACTGGAAACTAGAAACCGGAAACTAGAAGCTGAGAGCCGACAGCTGAGAGCTCAGTTCCTACCCAGAAGTCTCCGCCGCACTCGCCACAAAATCAATCAACTGCTGCACGCCATTGCGTTCGTCCTTGCTGCTCAAGGTAAACGACACGCCCATCCCGTAGCCGGGATGCGACGCCCTCACCGTACCGCTCAACCGCAACTTCATTTCCTGCGTGCGCACCGTGACTTCTACCGCGGTGCCCGTCGGAAAAGCCAGCGGCATTTCCAGATAGCATCCCCCAGGGCTTAGATCGCTCAGATGGCAGTAGTTCCGCACTGTACTGCCCTGCTTGTATACCTCTGCTCCCAGACGGCAGGCATAGCGGGCTTTTCCACGGCGGTTGTGCGGTTCCGCCCGCAGCCGCGCCACCGCGTTCTGGGTGCTGCCCTTCACTTCCGGCGCAGCCTGGTGCCGATCCGCCTCTGCTGAACTTTCACTTTTTGAACTATCACTCTTTAAACTTTCACTCGGCTGTATGGAGTGCACCACTTCCACCACCTCCGCCGCCAGCTCCCGCTTCGGTGCATCGGCCAGGCTCTTCTGCAACCACTCGTGAAGGGCCTTCCGCGAAGCTTGTGGTACATCCACAAACTGGATCCCCGCGCGCCCGTTCCAATCTTGCCACACCAATTGGCCGGACAGCCGCACCCGCGCCGTCTGCCCCGGCAATTGAAACTGAAAATAAACCTTGCTCGACGGCGGCAGCTTCTTCCCGAAATTTACCGCCATTCCATTTTCCGACAGATCCACCAGCGTCGCTTTTTCATGCTCCCCGCCGGCATAGTCGATCATCGCTTGGGTATGGATCGAGGCCCGGGCCTTGCCCCGCTTGTCCCGGTACAGTACGGCGTGCGCCGCTCGCAGGCTGCTCATCACACGATCGTAGGTCAATGGCTTGTAGAGCACGAAGTTAACTCCGAGCGAAAACATCTCCCGGATGTCCTCCTGCTCCGCCACCACGACCGCCAGGGTCGACTCGTTCGCGCGGGAAGACCGGCACTCCTGCAATATCGAAACCACATTCCGCTTCACTTCGCTGTCGACAATGAGCAGGTCATAGCGTTCCTGCGCCAGCCGGACCGCCGCCCGCACCGCGTCTGGACACAGCTCAACCTGAATCCCCAGCTCCTCGAGCACGCGGCGTAACATTTCCACCGCACCGTCGTCGACGCACACCAATAACGATGAGAGAGTCATACCTGTCTATCATCGTAGGGTCACCCCAGTTCCCCCAGCAAGTTACCAGGGTCATATCGCCGCACCTGTCCCACAAACTGCTTTTCTTGCTGGTAAACCAACACCAGGGTGCCCCGTCCTTGTCCCTCCGGTTTTTGGTGGGACGGGGTGGGGATTTTGACGTACGGTCGGGACGAAACGAGGGTCAGGAGTTTTGATTTTTTTATACTAGTCACCCCAGTCCCAACTCTTTTCCCTCACCCCGCAGGTTAGAATCGTCCCCATTCGAGTATGAACGCCACACCAACCCTAACCGAGGAAACAACAAGCAAAACATCTCAGCCACGCTGGCTCTGGCTTCTATTTTCTCTCTCCGCCCTGGCCACCATCGCCCTCTTCTTTATTCCTGCTGTCATCATTCGTCCATTCACTCACCAGGCTCCCCGCGGTCTCTTCATTGCAATGGCCGTGCGGGACCGCGCTCCTCTGGGCACGCTGATCGCAGGCCTGGTCTGTCTCCTTTCCGCTCTCGCGCTATGGAGGACCGCTAGCCGCTGGCGCAAGTCTCTCCTCTCATCCGCTTTGGTGCTCGTCGCTTTCTCCGCGGTGATGGCTCGCCTCAACTACTTCGAGTGGATGTTCCATCCCATCACCGGCGCGCAATTCGTGGCGCAATCAGAAAGCAAGCTCGATCCGAAAGACATGATCCTCGCCGTGAGCCTCGGCAGCGACGCTCGCGCCTATCCCATCAGCCAGATGGCCTACCATCACGTCCTCAACGATGTGGTCGAAGGCGTGCCCATCGCCGTCACCTATTGAACGCTCTGTCACACCGGTCTGGTGTGGACGCGAACCGTAAACGGAAGAGCCTTGCACTTCTACCTGGCCGGAATTAACAATCAGAACTTCCTCATGCGTGACCAGGAAACCGGAACCTGGTGGCAGCAGATCACTGGCAAGGCCATCTACGGCCCGCTGCGAGGCGCGGCGCTCGAACTAGTCCTCAGCGACGAACTTACGTTCGGTGAATGGAGAACCGAGTTCCCTTCCGGCCGGGTGCTGGCGCCGGTCGCCAAGTACACTAAAAAGTACGACCCCAACTGGGAGCCCGATGTAGCCAAGCTCCCAGTCGTCATCAGCTTTCCGAACACTGAACTGAAGTCGCGCGACGTCGTCATCGGACTCACCATCGACGGCGCAGCCCGCGCCTATCCCTGGGAAACTTTCGCGAAGCAGTCTCCCGTTCTCGATCGCGTCAACGGCACGCCGCTGCTCTTAGTCTTAGGCCCCGACGGAAAATCTTTTCGCGTCTTCATAAGCCGCATCGATGGTCACGATGCCGAATTCTTTCTTCAAGCGCACGCCGATTCGCAAGCCGAAAACAAAGACTGGACTCTGCTCGACACCACCACATCAAGTCAGTGGAACTTCCAGGGCTGCGCCACTTCTGGTCCCGTGCAAGGAAAATGCCTCGCCCGAGTGCCCGCGCTGAAAGATTATTGGTTCGACTGGCGCAACTACCACGCCAGCACCACGGTCTATAAACGCTAGGAAAATCGCTCGAAATGTTCCGGCTGGAACATAGTGCGTAATGTTCCAGTTGGAACATATAAGCGATATGTTCCAGCCGGAACATTCGGCAGAAAATGGTTATATTTACTATAAGCTATGGTAAGCGGGCAAGCTCTTGTCCTGCCATCGATTACACGGGTGCCGACATGTCGGCAGATGACGATGGATAGCTTTGAGCTTAGAGATGCTTCCGGGTGTCTCTGGAGAGTTGAGCGTCGATATTTCAGGGGCACAAGTCTCCTGTTTTCAGTGACTTGGCCGTAGCAACGACAAAAAGAAAGGAGTTAGCGTTGCTCTTCGTTCCACCTCGACATCGCAAGCTGTGAAAGACATCAAAGCCAAAGAGGTTGAGGTCAGTTGGATCCCACCTTTTGCAAAGAACGCAAAAGATGGGGCACCCGGCCATTGATGTACTTGATCTACACTCTTGATCGGAAGAAAGTCGTCGGAGGAATCATCTGTGTCTACGATTCATGCCATATTTTGGGATGTTGGAGGCGTATTGCTCAGCAACGCCTGGGACCACACTCAGCGCATGGCCGCACTGGCGCGATTTCATCTTGACGAAAACGATTTTCAAGCGCGGCACGAGATGGTCGTTTCGTCGTTTGAGCAGGGCAAGATCTCGCTTGACGAATATCTGGACCGCACCGTGTTTTACCGTGACCGTCCTTTCACCCGCGACGCGTTTCGAGAATACATGTTCTCGCTTTCGCAGCCCATGCCGGACGTTCTTGCCTTCGCGCGCTCCCTGGCCGAGTCCGGCATGTATTTCATGGGCACGATCAATAACGAGTCCCGCGAGTTGAACCTTTACCGCATCGAAAAGTTTGGGTTAAGGGAAATCTTCCGGCTCTTTGTCAGCTCCTGCTTTGTGGGACTGCGGAAGCCGGAGAGCGGCATTTATCGCCTGGCGATTGAGATCACGCAATTCAATCCGGACGAGTGTTGTTTCATCGACGACCGCGCTTTGAATCTGGAGTGTGCCGCGAAGATGGGCATGCGCACGATCCAGATGCAAACGCTGGAGCAGTTGCGCGGGGAGTTGGGGAAGCTGGGAGTGAGATGAATCAGTGGTCGGTGGTTAGTGGTCAGTGGTCAGTGCGGATTTTACTGCGCACTGATCACTGGACACTGACCACTATTTTCTCGTCTTTACCGGCGCAATCGCTGACTTGGGAATGTCCGACTCTGCGCTGGAGAGCGTCAGGTCGCTCGACCAGCATTCTGAAATCAGCTTCCAATCTCCATTCGGTTGCTTAGCGAAGACCCAGAGATATTTGCCGCGCTCTTCGCGGCGTTTGCCGGAGGTTCCGGGAACCAGCGCGCTGTAGCGTCCCACTTCGTGCGCCATATCTCCCAGGACTTCCACGCGCATGGGATCCACCGCGACTTCTCCCAGACCCGCTTCGAGCGAAGCATAGAAGAACTCACGCACAGCTGCTGCTCCCCGAATAGGAGGAAGATTCGAGCGCAGCACTAGCGCATCGGGAGCGTAGAGTTCGATCAACTCATCCAACTGCCGCGTGTTGCAGGCCAGGACCCATTCCTGCGTAAGGCGCCGGACCGCAGCCTCGCTGCGGCTCATGGGTTCGCCTTTGGCGGCGGAGGCGATTCTCATGCGATCGGCTTCGCGCGCGCTTTCGGGAGCATTGGCCCGCGCCGGCGATGCGAGTGCGTCGGCACTTCCTCCCTGGAAATAGTGGTGATGGTAGTGATGGTGGTAGTGGTGCGTGCCCGCGGGAGCGCCCGGCTGCGGATGAACTTCATCCTCATTCCGGGCGTCGGTTGCTGATGGCGGAGTCTGGGGCGAAGAGTCCCCGTGGTTGTTGAACTTGGCCGATGCAGAAGCGGGCGATGCGGAATCGGTTGACTGAGCTGGCGTTGATCCGATGGGAAGTCCACAGGCGCCGCAGAACTTGTTGCCTTCGCGATTGCGATGTCCGCAGACGCGGCAGGGCGTCAGAGTGATGGACGGCTCTTGCGTTGCACCTTCCGTGACGGTTTGGGAATCGGATTCCATGGTAAGGCGTTGCATGGCCTGCAGAGCCGCGGCGATCGCTTCCTGATTCGGTTTAGGCCGCCGCATTTCCGGATACAGACGCTGATAGATCTCGCCCAGAGCAGGATTGTGCGGGCCGATGGTTGGCACCTCGGGCTCCTGCGCTGGAATCGACCCAGACGGCTTGGCCGTTTTCTTGTCTCTGTCTCTTTCCACGATTCTGATTACGTTGCTCCTGCGCTCATTCTAGCGCAAGCGGGCTAAAGCAAGCAGCCTAGAGACAAGGAGGTCCGGCGGCCGGAATCTCAACGGCGCGAAAACTCGATCCTCCCTTCCGTTTCCGTAGGCACGCCATTGCAAGTCGCTGGACGATAGCGCCAACTGCGGACCGTTCGCAGCACAGTGCGGTCACCGGCAGGGCCGGCGCTCTGCAGAATCAGAGGACTATGCACACGTCCGTCGGCGCCGATGATGAAGCTGACTTTCACCTTCGATCCGACCTCCGCCGGGACCAGCAGCGGGTCGGGCGTGGTCAAGGCCTCGGGCGGTTGCGTATCTTCGCAGCGCGAGCGCGTACTCACGTGCGGAATATCGGTGAACTCGGCGGCGCGCGCGGGTGTCTTCCAGACCTGGTGTTCGCGGTCGGTTAAGACAGTCTGACGCAGGCGCGGAGACGGAATCTGCACGGAAGCGCTGCTGGCGGCGGGAACTGCGAGAAACAGAAGCCAGGGCCAGATGCGACGGAGCATGAGCGGGAAACCCCTCCAGGGAGAGCAAACGTCGCTCTATATGCTCTGTTCAGCGGCAACTCAGGGGCCAGGTTAGCGCGTTGGCAAGCGTATTGTTATCAGTTCCTTAAGAGGGGCACGAAGCCTTTTGAAGCTCCTCATGTGAAGGCGATTGCATATTTCATGCTGCGGGCCTGCGCCGAGTTTATGGTTTGGCCGGTGACCGGAGGGTAAGCATCGTGATTTCAGGAGGGCAATTGAGGCGCATCGGCACTCCGATAGTTCCCAGGCCGGCAGTGGTGTAGAGCGGGAGCGGCCCCACGCGGTAGACGCCCGAGAAGTACTTCCTGGCCATGGGAGGCAGATAGAACGGCGGGAGGAATGGAACTCTGATCTGGCCGCCGTGAGAGTGTCCTGAAAGTTGCAGGTCGATCGGAAACTGTGAGGCTTCGTCGGCGAAGTCTGGTTCATGCGCCAGCAGAATAACGGCCTCGCCGGCGGGAATGCCGCGCAGGGCCTTCGACAAGTCGGGTCTTGCGACGAGGGCATCATTCACGCCAGCCAGCCAGAAGCGCCCGCCATTGTGCTCGATCGGCTGCGACTGGTTGGCCAGAACCTGGATATTCTCAGCCTGGAGCGCGCCGGTCACGTATTTCGCGTCGGTCTCAACATCGTGGTTTCCCAGGATGGCCCAAAGGCCTTGCGGGGCGGTCATCTGGCGCAGCAGGCTGGCGCAGGGTTCGGCAACGAGGGCCGCTTTATGACGGTTTCCGAATAGCTGCACGGAAGCGAAATCGCCGGCGAGCGCGATGAGATCGGGGCGAAGCTGGTTGACCACGGGAATGGCGGCTTTAAGCGGATGGATCGAGAAATGCGGGTCATAGTGGAAATCGCTGAGCAGGGCGATGGTAAAACCATCCATGCGTTGCGGCCAGCGCGGCAGGAAAAAATCCTGGCGCACGATGCGAGGACGGTTGGGCTCAAGCAGGATTCCATCTCCCGCAAGCGCGACCGAGCCAGCCGCGGCGGCGCAAAGAAGAAAACGGCGTCTTGTAGTCGAAAGAGGAGACAAGCAGTCAGGTGTCAGTTTTTTAGGCGCTGAGTGTTGGGGTATTTTAGCTTAACACCTAACACCTACGACTTTGGTCAGAAGCTGAAGGTCGCCTGCAGGTCGATGCGGCGAACGGCCACTCCAGTTGAGAACGGTCCGCCTTGAAGACTATTGTACTTGTCGAAGAATGGCGAACCGAGGACGCCGCCGGGATTGGCCAGGTTCACCTTGTTGAATACGTTGCGCGCCGAAGCGCTCAGCGTAAAATTGTAACGGCGATCAGAAGTGCCGCCCATGTTGATGGGGCCACCACCGCCGAATAGGGGCCCACCGCGCGGACCACCTCGACCACCGCCCGGACCACCAGGGTTCGCCTGGTTACTCGCGCCATTCTTCAGCTTAGGGCCAAATCCAAAGGTCTTACTTAGCCGCAGGTTCATGGTGACGTGCGACGGGCCGTTACCGTAGTTAATGGGGACAAGAGTTTCCCCGGCCGTGGGTGCCGCATTGAAAGTTCCCAGAGACGTGCAATAAATGTTTGGAGCGGTGCAGGAGGCTCCGGGCGCAAGCGCCGGCCGGTCGATGAACTGCGAGTCTCCGTTCAGGTCGTTACTGGTGGTGATGGTGAAGGGCGACCCCGACCACGCCACCAGGAATGGGCTTAGGCGAAATGCATAAGGGCCAGCGATGGAGCCGCCCAGAAAAAAGCGGTGGCGAATATCGAACGACGCCCGGCCGTAGTCCTGGCTGATGTCGTAGGAGTTCGACGCAAAACTGGTCACGCCCGCAGTGTCACTGTTGGCGTAGTTGAGCGTGTAGAAACCAAACAGCTGGAGCTTGGTGCCGGCACGAATATTGGTGTTCACGATGAGCTGGTTCTGCCGGAAGACGCCTTCGGAGACATACTGATAGATGTTACCCGCGTTCGGGTCTGGCTTGACGCAGGGATTGCAGGGTGTGCCCGGATACGGCGCGTTGGCATTAACGCTGAGGAGTTGATCGAAGCCGCGAGA
>Ga0187871_10001982_pt1 | contig 17116 bp, 12 predicted proteins | sample June2016WEW_16_1_FD_132988 | JGI IMG/M metagenome (GOLD analysis project Ga0187871, IMG submission 132988) | Peatland microbial communities from SPRUCE experiment site at the Marcell Experimental Forest, Minnesota, USA - June2016WEW_16_10 | ecosystem: Environmental > Terrestrial > Soil >...
GTGTGCAGGATCAAAGCAACGTCGTCAGCCGTTGGCTCGGTCGCCGAAACGCCCGAGGGCGCGCCCGCGAGGTGCACCCTCCCTTGGTCGGTGATCTCGACCGAGAATGCCGGAATCTTGCGTTCGGCGGCCGCGCTGCGCACAACGTCCGCTCCCGCCGGAGGGCAAAGCAAAATGCGGGCATCGGTGTCCTCGAGGAAAAACAGAAACTCCTCATAGGGATACGCCGGGTTCATGGGGGCTGCGGTTCCGGCAATCGAGGCGGCTAGAAAGCTTACAATCGCAGGCAATCCATTCGGCAAGACAATCGCCACCGCATCGCCTCGGCGAATTCCCAGCGACGCCAAAGCGTTCGCCATTTCGACAACCTGTTGCCGAAGCGAATCGTAGCTGACTCGGATTCCAAGCTCGGGGATGACGATTGCCGTGTCACTATCGGCAAAATGTAAAACGTCCAAAAGAGTATGTACCGACTTCAGCGTCATTCGTTATTGCCTTCGGCGCGAACATAGATCCGGACATGAATCCGATAGAGATGATGAGCCCGGGGTGTTCGTGGACTTTCCGCACGGCGATTATAGCCCCGCCACGGAGAACCCGCGATGACACGCGCGCTAGCGGAGAGTGACAAAAAAGTACGCACTCATCGAGAGGCCAACACCGATCACAACCGCCCGCACCTTCCGGGGATCGGCTTTCTGCGCGTAATGCGCGCCGAACCACCCCCCCGCGAGAGAACCTGTGATCATCACTGCGCACTGCGGCCACACCACAGCGCGAGCCACGATAAAAGTGACGACTGCGGCAGCGTTAATCGCGACGGACAGGAGCGTCCTGATCGCGCCCATGGCATGGATGTCCCGCATACCCAGCATCGCAAGCATGGCCAGCAGCATAAATCCGATCCCGGCGCCAAAGTATCCACCGTAAATCGAGACCAGCAGCTCTGCGATCGAACTTGCAAGGATCGCGGACCATGACAGATTCCGCAGATCATCGATGACCGCTGTCTTGCCTGCGAGCGCGCGGATCGAATTGCCGAAGGCAAACAATAAAGTGCCGCCCAGCAGCAGCCATGGAACGAGACGCAGAAAAGTCTGCTGCGGCGTCCTCAGTAACAGCAATGCTCCCGCCCATCCCCCAGCCAGGCTGGTCACAAGCAGCGGGACCAATACACGACCTGGTACGTTCAGCCGCTTTAAGTAAGCAACCGCGCTGGCCGCCAACCCGGGCCACAGAGCGACGGTGTTAGTCGCGTTAGCGGCTACAGCGGGCACGCGAACAAACAATAGCGCCGGAAACGAAATGAAGCTCCCGCCGCCGGCCAGGGCGTTCAGAGCGCCGGCGATCCCAGCCGCGATCAGCAAAAAGATGGCTTGTCCAAGGTGTAGACCCATACAAATCAGGCGAATTCCACAACGCAAGTCGTGAGCAAAAGCGGCCTCGACGAACAACAAATTTATCAGGAACGTATCGGGGAAGTCGCCCCGATTCCCGATGAGCATCAAAAGACAAGTTGACACCCATTTACGATTCGGATAGGTTCTCTTCCTTAAACTAAAAGATAACGTCGCTTTTTCCCGCCACAACCTTTCAACCCGGAGGTCGCAGTGCGAAAGTTCCGCCCTCGTCTGTCCCACACACTCTTAGGATTGACTGTTCTTTTCTCGATCAGAACTACGGCCGTTGCAGCCGACACCAACAATCCCACGCTTGCGCCCACACCCCCGATGGGGTGGAACAGTTGGGATTCATTTGGTCCGACCGTCAGGGAAGACGAAGTGAAAGCGAATGCCGATTTCATGGCGGCGAATCTAGCGAAGTTCGGATGGCGGTACGTCATCGTCGATATCGAATGGTACCAGCCGAATTCGAAGGCCCATGGCTACATTCCGCGGGGCGCCGTAACCGTCGACGAATACGGACGCTTCGTGCCCGCCCCGAACCGCTTTCCCTCGGCTGCCAACGGAGTTGGCTTTAAGGCGCTGGCTGAGTACGTGCACAGCAAAGGACTAAAGTTCGGGTTTCACATTATGCGCGGCATCCCGCGCGAGGCGGTCGAGAGAAACCTTCTCATCAAGGGGACCAGCCTCCACGCCTCGGACATCGCCGACAAGGTGAACATCTGCCGCTGGGAAGGGATGGAAGACACCTATGGCGTGGACATGTCGAAACCCGGGGCGCAAGCCTACTACGATTCGCTCGCCGAGCTATACGCGTCCTGGGGCGCGGATTATATAAAGGCCGATGACTTCAGCACGCCGGCTCGGGTTTCGGAAATCCTTGCCCTTCACGAGGCTCTCAAGAACTCGAAGCGTCCTATCGTTCTCAGTCTTTCGCCCGGCCCCTTTATGACCGAGTACGCAGACTTCCTGAAGACGAGTGCGCAGTTGTGGCGTATTTCCGACGATTTTTGGGATAACTGGGACTCGCTGAAACGTCAGTTTGAAATTGTGCAGGCGTGGGCTTCATATGTTCAGCCGGATAGCTGGCCCGACGCTGACATGCTGCCGCTGGGACACATCGGCATTCGCGCCGAGCGCGGCGACGATCGCTCAAGCCACTTTACTCACGACGAACAATACACCCTGGTGACGCTGTGGTCGATTTTTCGTTCGCCACTCATGTTCGGAGGAGACTTGCCAAGCAGCGACGCCTTCACGATCGCTCTGATCACGAACCCCGAGGTTTTGGAGGTAAATCAACACAGCAAAAATGGCCATCAATCCTACCGCCAGGGCAACATCGTTGTATGGACGGCAGACGCGCCCAGAGACAACGTGAAGTATGTGGCAGTCTTTAACATTGGTGAGACTAACCTGACCGTGGATATTGAATGGCGTGATCTCGGAATCGTCACGAAACAGGCGGCAGTTCGCGACTTGTGGGCGCGCACCGATCTGGGGACAAAACAACAGTTACACGTTTCACTCGCCGCTCACGCCAGCATTTTCTACAGGGTTGGATTGAACTAGAAAGTTGGCGCCCACGCGAATCATCAAGCGTGAGCGGCGTACATCCGGCATGTCCGCCTGAACATCATAGCGTTGTCCTTCTGCACATATCTTTCTGCGAACCGGACGAGCTTGCCAGCGATACCTTTGGCTCCTCTAGATAGTTCTCCACTTCGAATAGCATTGCGCCATGGAAATGCGGCGCGAGTTACCTTGGTTCAAGTGGGTATACGCATCTCTCGCGGTGCTGGCCCTGGGGTCTGCTCTGGCATGCAACGGGGTCAGCAACTCCCCAAGCGGGGACGGTGGTTCGCAAGGCACTTCTCCATCCATTCCGGCAGGATTGACGGCCACTGCAGGCGACACGCAGGTTAGCCTCTCCTGGAATGCAAGCACCGGCGCTACCAGCTACAGCGTCAAGCGCTCAGCCACGCATGGCGGACCCTATGCGCAAATCAGTACAACGAGTGCGACGAACTACACCGATACCGGGCTGACCGACGGCGCGACCTACTACTACGTTGTTTCAGCAGTCAATTCGGTCGGGCAAAGCGCGAATTCGAACGAAGCATCAGCCACGCCCCAATCGGCCGCCACAATTCCCTCGGCTCCTACGGGCCTGACCGCGAGCGCCGGTGACCAGCAAGTGATTTTGAACTGGAATGCCAGTTCGGGAGCTACGGGTTATCACGTGAAGCGCGGGACGATCTCGGGCGGTCCCTACACGCAGGTGGCCGCCCCCGGCGGGACCAGCGACACAGACACTGGCTTGAGCGACGGCACGACTTACTACTACGTTGTTTCGGCGGTGAATGCAGCCGGAGAAAGCGCCGACTCGAGCCAGGCCTCCGCCACACCCGTATCCTCATCGGCCTCGGTGCACGTCACCGTGGATGTTCTCACCGATCGTCATCTCATTAGTCCGTACGTCTACGGTGGCGCCTATCCTCAGAACGCCTCGACTATCACCGACAGCGGTTTGAGCGTGGTGCGCTGGGGCGGCAACGCGACTTCGACCTACAACTGGCAACTGCAGACCAATAACGCCGACAACGACTGGTATTTCGAGGACTTCAACTACACCGAAATCGGAGATAGCGACTCGGCGAAGTTCATCCAGGATGTGAAAGCCGCAGGCTCGAATCCTCTGATGACGATGGTGATGCTGCCGTGGGTGGCGCAGACCGCTGAAAATAATAACGGCCACTGGAGTTTTTCCGTCGCCAAGTATGGCGCTCAGTGCAGCGTGGATCCGTACAACTCAGACGCCGGCGATGGCTTGAAAACGGATTGCGCCACCGAACTTACCGCCGACCCCAACGACGCATATGTGCCCTTGCTCGATCAGCCAGGCAGCAGCGATCCGGCCGGGAGCGTCTACCGCAACCAATGGGCAGGGGCGCTCGCTACCGCATTCGGCACCGCGCCCCATTTCTACGATATGGATAACGAGATCGATATCTGGGGCAGCACACACTTTGATATCCATCCCAATCCGTCTGCTTACAATGAACTGCGCGATACCTATCTCACAGAGGCGCGCGGGCTAAAAACCTGGGACCCGGTTGCGATTCGTCTGGGGCCGGTGAGTTGCTGCTGGTGGTTCTATTGGAACGGCGCTAACAATAACGACAAGTCCGCCCACGGCGGAGTGGATTTTCTCCCCTGGTGGTTGAATGAAGTTTATTGGCAGGACCAGATCGCGGGCACGCGCTCGCTGGACGTGTTCGACATTCATGCCTATCCCGATACTCCAGATACATCGAGCTTCACGACTGCGCAGAAGCAGGCGCTGGCGGTGCGCATCTATCGCGACTATTGGGACCCGACTTATGTCAGTGAGTCGAGTTCGATCAACCAGCCCTGGGCAACGCAAATTCAACCCAATCGGACCATCCCATTTCGCATTCCGCGCATGCGGGCACTGGTGAATACCATCTATCCCGGCACGCCGCTGAGCATCACTGAGTGGAGCGCGGAAATCGTCAGCGCCGCCGATTTCTCGACCGCTCTGGGTGATGCGGATGCCTACGGCATCCTTGGGCGCGAGCGCGTCTACCTCGCGTCGAGATGGACAGCACCCAGTCCGACGAATCCGAACTACCTCACTTTGAAATTATTCACTAACTACGACGGCGCGCATCACGGCTTTGGAACCGTGTCGGTCTCCGATACGAACGATGGCGCTCCAGACCTGTTCAGCAGCTACGCGGCGCTCAGCTCAGCGGGTACGACGCTGACCTTGTTGGTGCTGAACAAAGATCCGCAGAATACTGTTACGACTCAGCTTGCATTGAACGGATTCTCGCCAGCGAACGTTGTGACTTACACGCTCGCCGCCAGCGCGCCCACGGCGATTGCTGTTTCTTCCTCGCATGCCTGGTCGTCGGTGGTTAGCTTCGCGCCGTACTCGGCGACTCTTTTCGTAATCAGCGGCAGCATGGCGCAGACTCCAGCCTCCGAGTGGGATCTCAACCCTGACGTCATCACGGTTCCCGCGAACGGCACCGTTACTTTGCAGCCGACGATCACCAGCGGATCGACGAATGTCACGCTAGCCTCGGAACAAGCTGATTCCGGCATCAGCGTAGCTTTAACGCAATCGAGCGTCACTCCCAGTCAGACTGGGACAGTGACGATCACCGCCGGAAGCACTCCGGGCTTCTATCACTTCAGCGTCACCGGCAACGACAGCAGCGGGGTAGCCCAGACCAAGGACGGCTGGATTCTAGTGGGCAATCCTCCCGCCATACTCACTAAGACGGGCGACGGTCAAACCGGCGCCGCGGGATTGCAGCTTGCCTTGTCGGTGAACTTGAACGCCGGGTCATCCGGCGGCTCCAATCAAGGCGCCACCATCTACTTCACCACCGACGGCGGCACGCTCTCCAGCCCCATCGTGACGACCGATGCAAACGGCAACGCCGCTGTCGTGCTTACCCTGCCGTCATCGCCTGGTCCGGTGCACGTCACTGCTCAGGGCCAGTACGAATTGGGACATCCCGAAGTGGTCTTCACTGAAACCGTTCAGTAACCGACTTCGACTGGAACCGTCTCAGTGGTGCTACGTCGAATTACATACAGTAACCGATCAACGAACCAACGCGGTTGGCCCAAGGGACTAGGACCACAGGCAGCTACTGCAACGGCAGCGCGCGCAATAGACTAAGACGGCTTGGGATTACGCATGAACTCAGCTAACTCATTTCGGAGAAATGGGCCCAGCTCGCTGGTCCTCGTCCTATTTGCCTGTGCGGGACTGGCGGGTTGCGGGGGGGTGAGTTCGTCGAACGTGCCCTCTGGAAAAGGCTCCGCGCCGACGATCACGTCCTTTACGGCGGATCCCACAAATTTAAACTCTGGTTCAAGCAGCACACTCACTTGGGCAGCGGCAGCCGCGACAAGTATTGCCATCACGCCCGGAACATTCACGTCCACGTTGGCGAGCGGGTCAACCAGCATGAGCCCGACCTCCACGACCACTTATACTCTGACAGCAACCAATGCCGCCGGCTCGACCACGTCTACGCTCACCGTTACCGTAAACACGGCAAGCAAGCCAGTGATCAGCTCGTTCGCAGCCAGTCCCACAAACATCACTTCCGGTTCCAGCAGCACGCTGAGTTGGGCGACGACCGGAGCGACCAGTCTTGCCATCACCCCGGGGACATTCACCTCCACATCGGCGAGTGGTTCGACGAGCGTGAGCCCGTCCGCGACGACTACCTATTCTTTGACTGCGACCAATGCCACCGGCTCGACCACTTCCACCGCAAAGGTCACCGTGACGGCATCGGGTGGTCCATTGGCGATTCTGACCATTTCGTGCCCGGGCGGAACGCAAGGCGCGAAATATTCAGGATGCACAATTATCGCTAGCGGAGGCTCTCCCCCTTACACCTTCTCCGTAAACACGAATTCCAGCTTTTCTCCGTTGCCAGAGGGAATGTCTCTCAATGAAACGACGGGGAGCATCAGCAGCTCGTTGATCGGTGGACAGGGTACTTACACCCCCGAATTTATAGTTACAGACTCAGCAAGTGCGCAGGCAACTCAGAGCATCAACATCTCGCTCAACGGCAACAACGCATTTCTCGCGACCATCTTTCCGTCAACATCCATCTTTCATCATCGAGTGGACGCAGCCACGACCAGCTTACCTGTGGATACTTCCCCAGCAGCGCCTATGTATAGCGGCTACTTGTCGGCGACAGTGAAGCCATTCTTCGGGAACAATTCGTATGCTACGTTTCCGAACGGGATACCAGCCATTGAAGTTCCTTACAACGAGGCGGAAGTATCAGTCGCCACTACGTTATATCAATCCTACTTCACGTCAGGTCCGATTCCAGCGTATGCGCCGGTGGAGGGAACCAGCAACTCGAACGGAGATCGACACGTTCTGGTTTACCTGGAGGCAGGCGGCGGAAACGACCCCGCCCTTTACGAAATGTGGCAGGGGATCTACGAAGGCGGTCCCTGGACTGATTCCTCAAACGCGCTTTGGCCCGACGTGACTACGAATAATCTGACACCGCAAGGCAATGGAACATCTGATGCCGCCGGACTTCCGGTAGGGCCGCTGCTCGCCAATGCTGACGAAGTAATCGGCTCCGGCACATCCAGCTCGCCTAGCGGCACGATTCAACATCCCATCCGCTTCACACTCAACCATATGTTGAACTACTGGGTCTGGCCCGCGACGGAGACTGCGGGCGTAGGGAGTTGCACGGAGACGGGAGGCAGTTCGATACCTGTGGAATCGCTTATCTCGCAATCGGCTCCGCCCGCGAGCTGCACCATGTCAGGACCCGCTGGCGAGATCTATCGATTGAAGGCGTCAGTCGCGACTCCCTCCTGTGCTTCCACGAGCCCGCAAGCGGCCATTATCATCACCGCGTTCCGAAACTACGGCATTATTCTGGCCGACAACGGAGATAGCGGGGGGCTGATTGGCACACCCGATGCTCGCTGGAACGACGCTGATCTTGCGTGCCTTACAAGTCTCACTCTATCGGACTTCGAGCCAGTCAACGTCTCAAGCCTCATGGTCAATAACGACAGTGGAGACACCAGCCATTAGCTTCACGATTCTGTTCCTCGCGGAGGCTAAGCGGACGCGCGGTTGAACAGTAAAGAGCGGACTTTCTCCTTTACAAAAAGTTTCAATTCTTGACCGCTGACACAACGATTTCCCATTGGTCTTTGCCTCCGTTTCAGGTATTATTTCGCCCCAACGAGTGACAATGCTTTGAAATAGTGGGCTGTTGTGAACAGCTTTCCACGGGCCTCCTTCATTAATCAGTCATGGGAGATCTCCCGCTAGGTTTTTGCCTGTCGTGAGTTTAGCGAGAAACTCTGAAAAGATTATTTATGTGGTGGTTTGGAAAAACACAATCCACGTGTGAGGAACCGGTGAAACGACAAACATTCGTATTGAAAGCGGTATTCTTGGCAGCGACATCAGGCATGTCCGCCTTTATGCTTGCATGTGCTGGAACCTTCGTACCCCAGACCGTCCCAGTTCTTCCAGCGCTTGGCACATCATCCGTCACGACCACGCAAAATCCCTTGGTGGCGCAGTACACGGTGACAACAGCTCTGGGATGCCCCGGACAAGTAATGGTAGAGTTTGGCCCCGATACCTCCTACGGAAGAAGTACCGCATGGTATCCCGTCCCGCCCAATCCTCAGAAAAACACGATTCTGGTGGCAGGGATGAGAGCATCCGCTACGTACCATATGCGCGTGCAGGCAATGTGTACAGTCAACACCAATACATTCACTGGCGACGACATTACTTTCACGACGGGGCCACTTCCCTCGGTTCCATTTCCGGCGCTTACCGTGACCCGGCCGAATCCTGCTCTAAGTTCCACAGAAAACCCGGGGATAGAACTCATCAATGTCGTTGAATCCACCGCGAGAGCAATTCAGGGCTTCTTCACCGACCGGGATGCCAACCCCATCTGGTATTACGACGTGGGAGCCGGCAATTACCCGTTCACGATGAAATTGCTCCCCAACGGGCACATGATCTTCAGCATCAGTCAGGCGAATGCTCCGTCGATTCTGCGAGAGGTCGACTTGGCGGGAAATACGATTCGCGAAATGGACGTGAACACCTTGGGGCAAAAGATGCAAGCAGCGGGGGCCGATTTCGTCCCGGTTTACTATCATCACGATCTTCTGCCGCTGGCGAATGGGCACTTGATTGTTCTTACTGACTTCACTGTGAACTACACGAACCTCCCAGGATATCCCGGGACAACGGCAGTGCTGGGAGATGGTCTAATTGATTTAGATGAAAATTGGAATCCAGTGTGGTCGTGGAACGCCTTCGACTATTTGGACGTGAACCGGCATCTCTTTGGCCTGCCCGACTGGACCCATAGCAACGCGATTGTGTACTCCCCTGGCGATGGAAATCTGCTCTTGTCTATGCGGCATCAATCCTGGGTTCTGAAAATCGATTACAACAACGGAGCGGGAACGGGGAACGTTTTGTGGAAGCTCGGTTATCAGGGCGACTTCGCTCTGACTCAAAACGGCGTGCCCACCGAAGACCCAAGCATGTGGTTCTCTTTCCAGCACTTCCCGTCGATCATAAGCCAGACTGGGCCGGAAACGACGATGGCGATCTGGGATAACGGAGATTTTCGCGTCCTTGATACGGCCGGGGACACATGCAATGACCCGGGGCCCAATCCGTGTTATTCGCGCGCCACTATCTTTCAGGTGGATGAGAGTGCCATGGTCGCCAACCTGGCATGGTCAACTCTGCCAGGGTACTATTCGGAGTGGGGCGGAAGCATCAATCAATTGAGTAACGGAAATGTCGAATTTGATATCAATTCTCCTTTCGGGTCGCCGACCCTGGCCTCGGAGGTGCAGGAAGTAAGCCAAACATCGAGTCCGGAGATCATATGGATGCTGGACTTTCCACTCCCGTTTAATGCGTATCGGGCGTATCGGGTTCCCAGTCTGTATCCGGGAGTTGCGTGGCAGTACTGACTTAGATCAGCGGAGGACAATCGCTGTAGACAAGAGACATAGTGCTCGCCATTTAATATGCGTTCTTACTGCTGAACATGCGCAGGAAGGTCAAGGTGATGATCTGCAGATCGAAGGTCAGACTCCAGTTGCGAAGATAGTAAAGATCGTATTCGACTCGCTTGGCAATTGAAGTATTACCGCGCCAGCCGTTTACCTGGGCCCACCCGGTGATCCCAGCCTTGAACATGTGGCGGGAGTTATAACGATCGAACTCTTCGAGGAACCGCTCCACAAAAAATGGCCGCTCTGGACGTGGCCCGACGATGCTCATGTCCCCTCTCAACACGTTGAGAAACTGCGGCAATTCGTCGAGATTTGTCTTGCGCAGAAAAGTGCCCACCCGGGTGCGCCGCGGATCGTTGTCGCTTGTCCAACGCGTATCGCTTTCCTCGCGGCTGCCTTGCCTCATGGTGCGGAACTTGAACATTCGAAAAACCCTGCCGTTTAGCCCCACGCGATCTTGAGCAAAGAAAACCGGGCCTTGGCTCGTTAATTTTATCGCCGCTGCGACCAGCAGCGTGATCGGAAGAGTGAGCAAAAGAATGAGGCTCGAGAGAGCCAAATCAAAGATTCGCTTTTGCACCAGATAGGGACCGCTCTCCGCCAAGGTTGGACGGAGATCGAGCATACGGATGCCGCCCAGATCGATGAGTCGGTCGCGAAGGATAACCCCGTCCCCAAGGTCAATGACCACCCGCGTTGGGACACATAGCTTCTCGAGAGCGGGCGCGATGGTTTGAACATCGTTCAAACGAGCGGCGGGCAAGGCAACGATCACATCATTGATCGAGTCGCCGTTATGAAAGTTGGGTATCTGGTCCATTTCGTACACAGGGCCCTCTACCGCGATCTCCTGGCCCGGGAGCCGCACGAAACCCACTATTCTGCAGGGCAACACCTCGCCATTCAGAAGCGATGTCCCCACCCTTCTGGCGAAGCGATCGGTTCCAACTACCAGGATCTTTACTTCGTTTCTCCCATCCCTGCGCAACAACTCCAGAAATACTCGGAACAAGACACGGACAACTGTTGCCAGAACGAATAGAGCGACGGCGCTGATGGCAATCACGAGCCGCGAATAACTCGCTTGCCGGTATAGAAATCCGGCCGCCATCACTACTGCATATGTAAAGGCCAAGGCTTCCAGCAGCCGGCGGCTCTTTCCCGCGGGAGCATACAATTGCTCCACATTCCAAAGCTCAGATTCTTCCGCTGCAATTGCCCAGACGATGGTGGTGACCAGAAGAATGCTCCAGTAGGAAGGCAAACCGGGAGGGGCCGTCCGCGAAAATAATATGTTAAACCCGAAACGTACTTTTATGGCGATGAAATAAGCGCAGGCAGGCAACAACAGCGTCACGATTCTCAAATACAAACGCGCAAAGCTAAGGCGACTCCGAATCATACTGAACTGCTCTTTTCTGCCCCCCAAGCAAAATGGTAAATCTCTGTCTGGCCCGTTTGTCTACCTAATTATGAACTCCGTGAGCGCTTAGACGCCGTCTTACGACGGAAGGTAGATAGCTCTGGTTCAGCCCAAGAAACAGCCCCACGGATTTCGCAATGTCCTGACCGATCGCGACCCGGGCGCCGCTGCCCTCTTCACTGTTCTTGAGCCGGCGCAGCTTTTTCCCAAGCATCTTCCGCCCGTCCCGCAGCAACGACGAACGCATGCCCGGCGCATCTGCAATCTTCAGGCGCTGCAAGGTGTATCCGATGTCGAAATAGCGTTTGAACAGGCCCATAGTGGTGTGATGATGGGAGTGAAAAACGCTCGGCTCGGGGTCGTACACAATTTTCCAGCCGGCATCAAGAATGCGCTTCGCAATTCCGAGGTCCTCGAAAATCTTGAGGTCCTCCGGAAAACGCGTGGCCTCCCAAACGCTGCGCCGCACTGCGGAATTCGCGTCCGAAAAATGATAGAACCGGTAACCCTGTCCATTGCGGTTGGCCGGATCCTTCACAATCTTTTTTTCGCCGTATACTGCGTCCAGAGCGTCCTGGCGTTCGAGTGATGACCCTGGCTTAGGCACCTGCCGGCCATACACCGCTCCCACGCCCGGGTCATCGAAGTTGGCGACCATCGTTTGTAGCCAGCGATTAGATCCAGGAACGGCGTCCTGCGACAGAAAGACCAGAAACTCTCCTCCCGCAAGCGTGGCAGCGAAATTTCTTGTGCGCGCGTGATGGAAGCTTTCTGGCGGAATTTGCTCCAGCCGTACCGGATGGCCTTTCACGATTTCCAGCGTCTCATCCGTCGACCCAGAATCCACGACAATGACCTCTACCTTCCCGGCATGAGTCTGAGCGCAGACCCCCTCCAGGCAGGTCCGAAACAGCGGGCCGCCGTTCTTAGTTAGAACAACTACGGAAACTTTACTCATGCAAAGTCCAACTGAAACACTCAACGACTCAAAGCAGGGAAGAAAAGTTCCCAACTCCGCCCATCTTCCTGACTATATTGAAATTGTACTCGCGTCGGGCGTATAAGAGCATTGCATTGATAGGCAATTCTCTTAGGAAAAATTGACAGATTAGATTCTCCCCTCTCAGCGCGTAGGATTATTACGGCGGCCCTGGAGCGGGCCGAGCCCAGACCGAGCGAAGCTTTTTCCACTTGGCAGAAAATAAGGATCTCCGCATGATTGTCCGCATGTGCGAGTCAGTGGCTGTCTTACTTTTCTGAATCTGCCTGCGCTTCCGCAGGATCGACGGCAAGCATCTCAACACGTCCAGCTTTGCCCGCAGAAACGTAGAGCCCGCACCTTGCCGTGCAGAATAAATAGCGGCCCCCACCTCATACGCCAAGCGTTGTGGAAACGACCGCACCATCAAGCCCAGCGGCATGTTCTTCAGATACACGAACTCGATATTTCGTTGTGAGTAAAAAACCTGACGGAGCGGCGCTTTCCCGATCGTGACCCGATAGCGGTGATACACAATCGCTGCCGGAACATAAACACATTCGTAACCACGAAGTTGCGCGCGAAAACTTAAATCTACGTCTTCGTAGATCATGAAGAACTCCGGGTCCAGAAAACCAATGTCTTGCAGCATCCTCCGGCGATAGGCGACCGCTCCTCCACATCCCCCAAACACCTTATGTGGTTGCGCCCAGTCCGGCCCGTCGGGCTTGTCTCTGCCCAAATCCAGCGTCGCTCCCATGGTTCCCATGTCGAACCCGCAATTCTCCACCCGGCCCCGGTCGTCGAAATACAACATCTTCGAAGCAAAGCTCCCGGCACCAGGATATTCCTGACTCGCCCTGTGGATTTCTTCAAGCCATTTCGGATGCGCCTCGGTATCGTTGTTCAAGAGCACGATTAAGTCTCCGCTGGCTTGCTCGTATCCCGCAATATTTCCCCCGGTGAAACCGCGGTTCTCAGCCAACGGCACCACCTTCAACTCGGGAAACTGCGTTCGAACATATTCGGCCGAGCCATCCTCCGAGCCATTGTCAACCAGAATCGTCTCGAAATCCCGGAATGTCTGCTGTCTTAAAGCACAGAGGCATTCCTCGAGAAGAGATTTTCCGTTCCAGTTCACGACGATGACGCTGATCTCAGGCATTAAGAGTGAGTCGCGACATTTCGCCGTCGACCTGTTGGTTGCGGAGTTTGGAGTAAAGGTTGATCCATTTAGTTTATTGGACCGCTCCGATGTTGTTACGAACGTCTGCTGTTACAAACATTGTCGTGCGGAACTCCCCTTCGAAGAAGGCATAGTTCGGTTGCTTGACCGAGCCGTGCTCACATCCTAGAATCCCCTAAGGTTAGAGATCAACCCGCGCATGCCTCCCGCAACTCGATACGAATCAGCCGACGTCGCCATCTTTACGCTCGTCGGTTTTGCCGAGGTCGTTTACCGGTACGCGAAAAAGACTGGCGCGTTGCTGTCCCGACCGGTCCTTTGGCCGACGATATTGCTCCTTATTCCAAAAATAAACCTAATCCCTTTCCGCAACGAAACTGCTGGCATAAGATTTGACGACTTCATTTTGTTCATAGTGACCACCTTACTCCTGTGCGGCTGGATTGCGGAGCTGGACTTCCACATCGACCCGGTACCAGCCATGGGAGTCGCCGTCGTGGCGGTCTTCTGCACGTCTAATTTTATAAATGCTGGTCATTCCAATTTTCTATATTCCCTGCGTCTCGTCGAGTACCTTATCTTTTACTGGGCGGGAAAATACTTTGCCCGCTCCCATTACGATCTCACTTCTTTCGTCGAGCTGCTTCTTGGAGTCAATTGTGTCGTCATCTTTCTCCAATACGTTGGGATCATGGGAGGGTTCACTGCGGATGGGTACGAATCATCAGTCGAGCGTCCCTTCGGGTTATCGGCAAACCATCCTGCCGAGATGGGTGCGCTCCTCAACCTGGCGTTTGCGGCATTAGTCTTCGGAAGCAAAACCGCTGCGAGGTTCTGGTATTGGTGCCTGCTAACGGGATTTTGCATCTTCCTCACTGGGTCAAGGAGCGCCCTTTTCGCGCATTGCCTCTTGACGTTGGTCTATGTTTACAAGCACTCAAGGAATAAGACCGCATTCGCGATCAGAACTGCGGCGATCGTTGGATTGCTGGTTGGAGTCTTCGCTGTCATCCCCAATTCGATCGGCGGCCGATCGACCGACTTGCTTTCCACGCAGAATTTAGACACCTTTCGCGATGCGTATGACGCGATCCCGACCGACACACACTTCACGGGCTTCGTCGACAGCGGAGATCCTGGAGAAGCTCCTGAGGGCGTTGATCCCAGTTGGTACATGCGCGGATTTAAATGGGCGCAGGTCGTAAAGACCATGCTTGCTCAGCGCTGGACAGTTTGGATAATGGGCTTGGGGCCAGGATCCCTGACGCCAGCGCTCGATGGCGGATGGCTTCGGCTGATTAGCGAGACAGGCGTGGTCGGCACGCTCGCTTTTCTCGCGCTGTTGCGCAGAATATCCAACCTTAGCACCGCATGCTTAATGGCCGTATTTGCGTTGGGAGTCAACATGCTCATGGTCGATTCTCATAACGCTTACAAGGTCATGGCTTTTCTGTTCTTTCTGGCCGGGACTCAAGGAGATAAGCTCAGGCAGGGCAACTCCGCCGGATCGCTCGCCGATTCTGGATTGCACCCAGCCTGACGTCGCCCCGCTCCATCAATCCCACTGTCTTACGCGATACCAATATAAGGCCCGGTAAATCGGAGACGGGAGACGTATCCTCGAATCCAGCAGGCGTGAGGACGAACTCATCACCGTACCGACTGCCGTAGCAGCCAGCTTCGCAATCCGCGCTTTTATCCCGCTCATCCGTTCCTTGCGTTGAGCAAGATAGTGCTGACCAGCTTCTTTCTTGAGGAAAGTCTCGCGTGCGGTCGAATTTCCCGCCGCCTTGCGGCACGCCTCATCGAAAGTAAAAAATTGATAGTGGAATGCGACCGCCTGCGGATTGTAAAGCAGCTGCAGCCCCGCCTTATGAAGACGGAAGGCTAATTCGGTGTCTTCCCACGAGGCACTCTTGAAGTCTTCATCGAACTGTCCGCAGGTTCTGAGAAAGTCGGTCTTCAAACTAAGATTGCACGTATAGAAGAAATGGAAATCAATTTCGCGCTTTCCTCGAAGCTGGCGATAAGCAAAAAGAGCGCCTTCCTCGCCATACCAGCGCATGAACGGAGTGGCTTTGATTTCCGGCGGCCATGTCACGTAGCCCAGAACCGCCGTGCTGGTCTGAGGATTGTTCCTGTGCCACTCCAGGTGTTGTGAAACCAGTTCGCGCTCGGGAACAATGTCGCTGTCCGTAAATAGAATGATGTTTGATCTCGCCTCTCGAATCCCTAAGTTGCGCGCAGCCGCCGGCCCTTTGTTGGCCTGCCGCAGATAACGAATCACAATCGGCGACTTCTTGCTGAACTGCCGCACCATTGATTCTGTGTCATCAGTAGAGCCATCGTCCACAATCAACAACTCATCGACTAACTGCGGCGACGACTGCGTCAGATATCCATCCAGGGCCTTTGCAAGCACGTCCCTCCGGTTGTAGGTCGGAATGATGACACTCAACGATTTGAACGATGGAGTCTCAGCCATAGAGCCGTCTCACACATACGCGGGCTGTGATGCGCGCGTGAGCACAAAGATCTTCCGGTAAGGAGGTTCCCGGTTGACCCGTTGCAGAAATCTTTCCACAACGCTGGGCATGACGAGCAGCAGCAAACGGAAGGAGTAGTTCCACAACCGGAACATCTCCGTTCTCATCATCCAGTAATGAAACGGAAGACTTTCGTTGGGGATTATTTTTCTTTCCCACCCCGCCGGCAGCTCCGCCAACAGGTCTTCATCAGGGAAGGGGTGAAGCATATGCTCTTCCAGCCATACAGGCGGAGTCAGATTTCGGCTCTGGTAGTCGCAATACAACTTCTGGTCAACTTGGAAAGCGGCGGGGCCGCAGGGATAGCCGAACACCACCACCTTACGGGCGACTCGAAGTACCTCGGCGACCACCTCTCTTCTGTGTCGGGGAGGCACATGTTCCATCACGTCCGACACGACCACCGCGTCGAATGCGCGGTCTTTGAATGGCAATTGGCTTCCCGAGCACCGCACCGCCCGCATGTTCTTCACGGGGCGCGATACAAAAGTTATGTCACATCCCACAAAAGGATCGGTCCAGAACTCTCCCAGTCCCAGAGAACCCGAGCCCACTTCCAATAGCGCACCGCCGGCCGGAAGCAGCGATTTCAACTGTCGGAGAATCGGAAAAAATCGAGCAGCACGGTTAAGCAATCCGGCTAACCCTCCTCAGGTATCGGGCCGCTGGTATAAGGCTCTCCGCCTTGCTCCAGTCGTACTCGTCAAAAAAACGGCTCAGCAAAATGGCAGCCGAATAGAGTCCTGCAAAAACAACTCCTGCCGCAACCAGTCCGAACCAGGAAAGATTCTTCGCCGAATGAATTGCAAAAAGAGCAGCCACTATCAGAATCGAGCAAATCATCGGCTTCAAATAGCCTTCTCGCATTACCCGAGAAACCGAATACTTTGTGCGGCGGTGGAACATCGACAGGAAGTAACCCGAAGCAATAATTAATGAGGCGGAAGTTCCCAACACCGCGCCCGCGAA
>Ga0187871_10001983_pt1 | contig 17110 bp, 13 predicted proteins | sample June2016WEW_16_1_FD_132988 | JGI IMG/M metagenome (GOLD analysis project Ga0187871, IMG submission 132988) | Peatland microbial communities from SPRUCE experiment site at the Marcell Experimental Forest, Minnesota, USA - June2016WEW_16_10 | ecosystem: Environmental > Terrestrial > Soil >...
CCACGATGCGCTCGTACTCCGCCCCGGTCAGGCCGAGCTCGGCGTGCGGCTGCGGGCGGTCCGGCGTCGCGGCGGCCTTAGCCACCGTGTCCAGCGAGCTCACCCGCCCACCGGTGCGCCGGTCCGGACCGGGGCGAAGAAGCCGAGGCCGTCTGCGCCGGGCCCGGTGATCGTGTCGACAGCGTGCTCCGGATGCGGCATCAGGCCGACGACGTTGCCCGCCTCGTTACTGATCCCGGCGATGGCCGCGGCCGAGCCGTTCGGATTGCCGTCGGCGTAGCGCGCGATCACCTGGCCGCCCGCGGCGAGCGCCGCCAGGGTAGCCGGGTCGGCCACATACGCGCCCTCGCCGCTCTTCAGCACCAGGGTTATCTCCTGGCCGGGCGCGTACCCGCTGGTCCACGAGGTGCGGGTGGCTTCCATCCGCAGCCGCACCGGCCGGCAGGCAAAGCGGAGGCCGGCGTTGCGGGTCAGCGCGCCGGGCAGCAGGTGCGCCTCGCACAGGATCTGGAAGCCGTTGCAGATGCCGAGCACCGGCAAGCCGACCCGGGCCGCGGGCACTAGTTCCGCCATCACGGGGGCGAACCGGGCGATGGCCCCGCAGCGCAGGTAGTCGCCGTAGGAGAAGCCGCCGGGCAGGATCACCGCGTCGACCCCGCGCAGGTCCCGGTCGCCGTGCCAGAGCGGGACCGCGGTGCCGCCCGCCAGCCGGACCGCGCGCGCCGCGTCCTGGTCGTCGAGAGACCCCGGGAAGGTGATGACGCCCACGCGGGCAGTCATGAGCGTCCTCGCGTGCCGGGCATGCTGGCAGGCTACCGGCTCGACGTCACCGGCTCAGTCAGTCACCGGCTCAGTCAGTCACCGGTTCAGTCAGTTACCGGCTGAGCCAGTTCCGGGCTCAGCCGGTAACCGGCTCAGCCAGCGTCCCGTAGCTGGAGGTTGGCCGCCCGCGACAGCGGCGCATCGCTGCGCAGCTCGATCCGCTTCTGCAGGGAGACGACCGTGCCGCGGCCCGGGCGGCTGCTCAGCGTCACATCATCCACGCAGGCCTGCATGATGGCCAGGCCACGGCCGGACTCGGGCAGCCGGGCGACGATACGGTCGTCCGCGGCCCGCCTGACCCGGGCCAGGCGAGCGCGCACCGCGGACGGCGCGGACGGCGCGGGCCCGGGCGAGGCCGGCGAGCCGGCCCAGCGACGGCGCAGCCGCGACATCGGCCGGGCAGGTCGCCGGTAGGCGGGAATGCTGGCCGTATCGAATCCGCGCCCGCTGTCGAGCACCTCGAGCACGCAGCGGTTCCTGCCGACCCGGGCCACCACCTCGTACCGCATTCCCGGGCCACTGTGCCTGAGCACATTGGTGCAAGCCTCGGTTACGGCCAGCAGCAGGTCGGCAACGCAATTGTCGTCGACGCCCAGCCGGTTAAGCGTGTCACCGAGTACCCGTCGCATGACCGGGACGCTGAGTGCCTCCCGAGGGAACACTAGGCAAAACCGAGCGTCCATGGTCGGTTCTGGCTTTCCTGTCACCCGAGTATGCATCCGCCCCTCTGTTCCCCGCCCCTCTGCTCCCCGCCCTCATCAGCGATGCTGATCACATTGTGAGGGTTTCCCGGGACAGGCCGAGGTAATCATGAACTCGGGCGATCTCTGGACGAACAGTGCCGTTCGGCGCCTGTTCGCGGCGGTGTACCCGGGGAAAACGCGGCCTGGATGGCTCACGCGGGATGGATCGTGAACTCCTCGATGACCGGATTCGCGAGCAGTTCCGCGGCAAGCTCAGCCACCCGGGCGAGCCCGGCATCGCCCCCTGGCCCGCTGATATCCACCTCGAATCGCTTGCCCTGCCGGACATTCGCGACTTCGCCGAAGCCGAGCCGGCGGCACGCACCGGCGATCGCCTCGCCCTGCGGATCGTGGATCTCGGGCTTGAGCATCACCTCGACGACGACCCTGGCCAACTAACCCTCCGCGAATGTGTGAGCTTGGTCACGACAATCCCCGGCGCAGCCCGGCCGCAGCGCCACCGGGCGCGGTCACCGGGCCGTCCGCCCGGACACCATCGTGCCAGGGTGCCCCCACGGAGCACCGGCCGCCACATCCGAACCGGCCGGCGAGGCGGCGGAGGTCGGGCGATTCCCGCGGATCCGCCGGGCGCGCATAATCAGATGAGACGGGCCATCGATCCCGGCGGCCCGGGCACTCAACAGGTTGACCGCTGGCGACACCAGCCGGGTACTGTCGCAGCGGAAATCCGACGGACGACTGGCGGTCAGGGCGCCCCCTGGCGGCCGGCCCTGAGCAGGCAAGGGAGTGGCACGTGGCCGTCAAAGCTGCCGGGCGGGTTGCCGCAGCATCTGGTTCCCGTCAAGCGAGACGAGCGGAATCAGATGAGCTCATCCAGCTCCTGACCCCGGAGGGAGAGCGGGCCGAGCATCCGGACTACCCGCTTGAGATCTCCACCGAGGAGATCAAGGCGCTCTACCGGGACCTGGTCCTGGTCCGCCGGATCGACTTCGAGGCGATCGCCCTGCAGCGCCAGGGCGAGCTGGGCATCTGGGCCTCGCTGCTCGGCCAGGAGGCCGCGCAGGTCGGCTCGGCCCGGGCCCTGTCCCCGCGGGACATGGCATTCCCGACCTACCGTGAGCACGGCGTGGCCTGGTGCCGTGGCCTGGACCCGGCCAAGCTGCTCGAGCTCTACCGGGGGGTCAGCCACGGCGGCTGGGACCCGAAGGCGCATAACTTCCACCTGTACACGGTCGTGATCGGCAGCCAGACGCTGCACGCTACGGGTTATGCGATGGGAATCCAGCGGGATGGCGCGGTGGGCGAGGACGGTGAGGCGGCTATCGCGTACTTCGGCGACGGCGCCACCAGCCAGGGCGATGTGAACGAGGCGTTCATCTGGGCCTCGGTCACCAACGCGCCGGTGGTTTTCTTCTGCCAGAACAACCAGTGGGCGATCTCCGAGCCGCTGGAGCGCCAGAGCCGGGTGCCGCTCTACCGGCGGGCCCACGGCTTCGGTTTCCCTGGTGTCCGGGTCGACGGCAACGACGTGCTGGCCTGCTACGCGGTGACCAAGAAGGTGATGCAGGCCGCCAGGGAGGGCCAGGGCCCCACGCTGATCGAGGCCTACACCTACCGGATGGGCGCGCACACCACCACCGACGATCCGACCAGGTACCGGCTGGCCGCCGACGTTGAGGCGTGGAAGCTGAAGGACCCGATCGAGCGGGTGAAGCAGTACCTGATCAGGTCCGGCCTGGCGGAGATGAAGTTCATCGAGGAAATCGAGGCGGAGGCGGCCGAGGTCGGCACCAGATTGCGGACCTCGTGCCTGGAGATGCCCGACCCGCAGCCGCTGGCGATCTTCGAGAACGTCTACGCGGAGCCGAACGCGCTGCTGGATTCCGAGCGCGAGCAGTATGCCGCCTACCTTGACACCTTCGTCGGCGAGGAGGCCGCGCGATGACCACGCTGACGCTCTCCAAGGCGCTGAACGCGGGCCTCCGCAAGGCCCTGGAGAACGATCCCAAGGTCCTGATCATGGGCGAGGACGTCGGCAAGCTCGGCGGCGTGTTCCGCGTCACCGACGGACTGCAGAAGGACTTCGGCGAGGCCAGGGTCGTCGACACCCCGCTCGCCGAGTCCGGCATCGTCGGGACCGCGATCGGGCTCGCGCTGCGCGGCTACCGGCCGGTATGCGAGATCCAGTTCGACGGGTTCGTGTTCCCCGCGTTCGACCAGATCGTCACGCAGCTCGCCAAGATGCATCTCCGCTCGCTGGGGAAGCTGAGCCTGCCGGTAGTGATCCGGATCCCGTGCGGCGGCGGCATCGGCGCGGTCGAGCATCACAGCGAGTCCCCCGAGGCGTACTTCACGCACACCGCCGGGCTCCGGGTCGTCGCCTGCGGCAACCCTGAAGATGCCTACACCATGATCCAGCAGTCGATCAGCTGTGATGACCCGGTGATCTTCTTCGAGCCCAAGCGCCGGTACTGGGACAAGGCCGAGGTCGACACCGCCGGGGGCATCGCCGCTGCGGTGCCGCTGAACCGGGCCAGGACCGTGGTCAGCGGCACCGACGTGACCGTGCTCTGCTACGGCCCGATGGTCAGGACGTGTGTTGAGGCCGCGGTCGCGGCCGGTAAGGACGGGCGCTCGCTGGAGGTGATCGACCTGCGATCGCTGTCGCCCCTGGATACCGAGGTGATATTCGCCTCGGTGCGGCGGACCGGCCGGTGCGTGGTCGTGCACGAGGCGGCGGTCACCGGCGGGCTCGGTGCCGAGATCGCCGCCCGGGTCATGCAGGAATGCTTCTACCAGATGGAGGCCCCGGTACTGCGGGTGGGCGGTTTCTCCACCCCGTACCCTCCGTCCCGGCTGGAGGAGCACTACCTGCCCGACCTGGACCGGGTGCTTGACGCCGCCGACCGCACGTTCGCCTATTGAGGGGTTCCGCATGTCAGAGCTGAAGGAATTCAAGCTGCCTGATGTCGGCGAGGGCCTGACCGAGGCGGAGATCATCAAGTGGCATGTCCAGCCCGGTGACACGGTGACCGTCAACCAGATCATCGTGGAGATCGAGACCGCGAAGGCCGTCGTCGAGCTTCCGTGCCCGTACGCGGGCGTTGTCTCCGGCCTGCTGGTATCGGAAGGCACGACCGCCGACGTGGGGACGCCGATCATCGCCGTGGAGGTCGGCCCGGTTGCCGGCGGAGGCGGCGTGGGGTCGGCTGGCGAGCCCCAGGCCGCCGGACCGCCGCCGGACGCCGTAGCTGGCGCTGCCACGACGGACCTGGTCCCCGGGGCACCCGCAGCGGGCGCGGTCGAACCAGGCGTTCACGGCAGCCCCGCGCCGAAGCAGGAGCGCCAGGCGGTGCTGGTTGGTTACGGGGTCAAGCTCGGGCCGACCAGGCGGCGCGCCAGGAAGGCACCCACCGGGCCCGCCAACGGATCGCCGGCGCTGAGCGCTCCGGCTGGCGGCACGCGGGCGCTGGCCAAGCCACCTGTCCGGAAGCTGGCCAAGGATCTCGGCATCGACCTGTCACGACTGGCCGGCACCGGCCCGAACGGCTCGATCACGCGGGACGACGTGCAGACGGCGGCCAGCGGCCCGCTGGCTGGCGGCCGGACAGCTGGCACCTCGGCGAGCTCCGCCGTGGCGCAGGCCGCCGCCGCGCAGGGTACCGAGGAGCACGCTGTCCTGGAGCAGGCGCGGATCGCCCCGGCCCGGTTCACCAGGGCTGCCGACGGGGCGCGCGAGCAGCGCATCGCGATCCGCGGCGTCCGGAAGCACACCGCGGCCGCGGTGTCGGGCAGCGCCTTCACGGCCCCGCACGTCACCGAGTTCCTGCAGGCCGACGTCACTGAGACGATGGCCGCGACCGCGCGGGTCAAGGCGCTTCCCGAGTTCACCGGCGTCCGCGTATCGCCGCTGCTGTTCGTGGCCAGGGCGGTGCTGGTGGCAGCCGCCAGGCACCCGATGATCAATTCCTCGTGGGACGAGTCGGCCCACGAGATCGTGGTCAAGAACTACGTGAACCTCGGCATTGCCGCGACCACCGGCCGGGGCCTGGTCGTGCCGAACATCAAGGATGCCCATCTGCTCGCCCTCCCCGATCTCGCCCGCGCGCTGGCGGAACTCGCCGAGACCGCCCGGGCTGGCCGGGCCAGCGTGGCCGACATGCAGGGCGGCACCATCACGATCACCAACGTGGGCATCTTCGGAGTGGACGCCGGCACCCCCATCCTGTCCCCCGGCGAAGCCGCGATTCTCGCGTTCGGCCAGATCAAGGATGCGCCCTGGGTACATCAGGGCCAGCTCGCCGTGCGCAAGGTCACGACGCTGTCGCTGTCTTTCGACCACCGCGTCGTCGACGGCGACCTCGGCTCCGCGGTGCTCCGCGACGTGGCTGCCATGCTGGAGGATCCGTTGCGCATCCTCGCCTGGTCCTGACGGCCAGGGGGGTGATTGAGTGGCCGGCCTCCGTGTTCCCGGCGGAGGCCGGCCACTCGCCTCCGTCAGACGCTTCGAAGGGAGCGCAATGATCAGGCACGTGGTGCTGTTCGGATGGACCGCGGAAGCTACCGCCGCACAGGTCCAGCGGGTCGCCGATGAACTGCTCGCGCTGCCGCCGCTGATGCGCGGGCTCAGGTCATATCAGCTGGGCACCGATGCCGGCCTCGTCGAGGGCAACTACGACTTCGCAATCGTCGGCGACTTCGACGACGCGGACAGCTTCCGCGCCTACCGCGTGCATCCAGCTCATCTGGCCGTCATCGAGGAGGTCATCCGCCCGATCATGCGAGCCCGGGCAGCGGTGCAATACGAACTCTGACCAGCAGGAGCCAGAACGCTGCCGCCGTCAGGGCAGCTCCCGCCCCGTGCCGCCGAAGGGTCAGAAGGCGTCCTCAGGCAGCTCCATCAGGTCGAGCCCGGTCGCCTCGGTGATCTCCCGCTCCGCGGTGAGCCTGGGCAGCACCGTCGCGGCGAAGAACCGGGCAGCGGCGATCTTCCCCTGGTAGAATGCCTTGTCGGCGACCGGCCCGACCTCGTCGAGCCTGGCCAGCGCCACCTCGGCCTGGCGTGCGAGCAGCCAGCCGATGACCAGGTCACCGAGGGCCAGCAGGAGCCGGGTGGTGTTGAGGCCGACCTTGTACAGCTCGGCGGGCTGCTGCGCGCTCTGGCCGACGAAGCCGTGCATGGCATCCACCATGGCCTGGACATCCTCGGCTGCCCGGCCGAGGGCGGCGCGCTCGGCCTTGAGCCGCCCGTTTCCCGCCTCGGCCGTCACGAAGTTGCTGATCTGCCAGAGCAGGAACTGCAGGGCCTCGTCCTGGTTCCGCAGGATCTTGCGGTAATACAGGTCCATCCCCTGGATCGTGGTGGTGCCCTCGTAGAGGCTGTCGATCTTCGCGTCCCTGACGTACTGCTCGATGGGGTAATCCTGCAGGAAGCCCGAGCCGCCGAAGGTCTGCAGGGAGAGCGTCAGCATCTCGTACGCGCGCTCCGAGCCGAGTCCCTTCACGATCGGCAGCAACAGGTCGTTGACCGCGACCGCCAGCGCGTCAGGCTCGTCGCTGGCCAGGCCGACCTGCACCGCGTCCTGGAACGACGCCGTATAGAGGACGAGCGCCCGCATGCCCTCGGCGTAGGCCTTCTGCAGCATGAGCATCCGGCGGACGTCCGGATGGTTAATGATCGGGATCCGCGGCGCGGTCTTGTCCGTCATCTGGGTCAGGTCGGCGCCCTGCACCCGGCTCTTCGCGTAGTCCAGGGCGTTCAGGTACCCGGTCGAGAGGGTGGCGATCGCCTTGGAACCAACCATCATCCGGGCGTTCTCGATGATCACGAACATCTGCCTGATGCCGTCGTGCTCATCGCCGACCAGAGTGCCGACAGCGGGCTGGCTGGCACCGAAGGTCAGCTCGCAGGTGGTCGAGGCCTTCAGGCCCATCTTGTGCTCGACGACGGTGGCGCGGACGCCATTGCGCTCGCCGAGCTCGCCGGCCTCCGACACCAGGTACTTGGGCACCAGGAACATCGACAGGCCCTTGGTCCCCGGGCCTGCCCCCTCGGGGCGGGCGAGCACCAGGTGGAAGATGTTCTCCGCCAGGTCGTGCTCGGCACCGGTGATGAACCGCTTGACGCCCTCGACGTGCCAGGTCCCGTCGGGCTGCCGGATCGCCTTCGCCCGGCCGGCGCCGACGTCGGACCCGGCGTCCGGCTCGGTCAGCGCCATCGTCGCCGCCCAGTTGCGCTCGATGGCCAGTTCAGCGAACCGCTTCTGGGCCGGCGTGCCCATCCGCCAGAGCGCGTGGGAGAAGGCGGCACCGCTCGAATACATCCAGACGGCCGGGTTGGCGCCAAGGATCAGCTCGGCTACCGACCAGGCGATGGACCGCGGCGTAAAAGTCCCGCCAAGCTCAGCCGGGAGCTCAAGGCGGTACCACTCAGCGTCAACGAACGCCTTGTAGGACTTCTTGAACGCCTCAGGCATCCGGACAGCACCGGTGGCCGGGTCGAACACCGGCGGGTTGCGGTCAGTTTCGGCGAACGAGTCAGCGACCGGGCCGACGGCCAGCTTGTTCACCTCGTGCAGGATCTCCCTGGCGGTCGGCTCATCCAGCTCGGAGAAGGGCTCCGAGCCCAGCAGATCCTGCCGCCTGAGCACCTCGAACAGGTTGAATTCAAGATCCCGGAGGTTGCTCTTGTAGTGGCCCACGCTTGCCTCCCCTTGCGCGACACGCGCTACTGGCCAGTAACATAGGCGACTCTACCAGCAAGTAACAAGCCCCGGCCGGAGAATCAGGGCTGGCCAGAGAAACAGGGCTGGCTGCAGAAACAGAGCTGGCCAGCCTCGTCACTTCAGGATGTTGATGGCCCGCGCGATCACCAGGGCCGCCAGGGCCAGCGACACCGCGGACTGCAGCAGCATGGTGAGCTTCGCCCAGCGCGCCAGCGGCATGACATCGGTGGGGCTGAACGCTGCGGCATTGGTGAACGACATGTACAGGTAGTCGACGAATCGCGTGCTCCAGTCGCGTGGGGCCAGCTCAGGCGAGGCCATCTGCGGGAACATCAGATCCGGGAACTGCGCCTTGCCCAATGCCCGGTGGACCGGGCCGCCACGGTCGAACTCCCAGTACCAGAGCGCGAACGCGATCACGTTGGTCGCCCATATCGTGGCGCCCACAGTGAGGAGCTGGACCGGGGTGCCGAGAAAGCGGCTGTCCACGATCTCCAGCACGAGCCGCAGGGCCGACCAGGCGTTCGCCAGCGTGACCAGGAAGACCAGCACGATGCTGCCGGCCCTGACTATCGTGGACCGGCGCTCGAACCGCACCGGATTGGCTACGAGCAGCCCGACGAACAGGCCTATCTCGAGCACCGGCAGCAGGAAGGTCGGCTGGAGCCCCAGCCGCTGCGGCAGCAGCCCTTGCAGGACGACCGCAGCGATCACGGTGATCGTCACCGGCCAGCGGGACTCGCCACGGGTCCGCCGGCGCCAGGCAGGCAGCACGACCGCCCTGCCCCCGGCGACCTCGTCGACTAGCTTCACTAGCTCGTGCCACGGGTCGCCTGGCCGGTGGCCGCCCTGCGGCGAACCGGGCTCGCCTTCTGCCCGTGGTTGCGGGTCAGGCTCTGGTGCTTGTCCGGCTTCCGACATGCGTTCATTGTCATCGTCTTGCGGCCGCATCCACAGCCGGAAGCAGCGGAAAGACCATGTGGATTGATCCGGAAGCCGCCGCCACCAGTGCGCGCGAGCGCCCGTTTCGTCAAACCGAATCTCGTTCTAGAGTGTTCGGCATCGGCACAGCGGACCTGGCGAACGAGGTGCATCATGACGCTCGGCCTCACCGAGGAGCATCATCACCTGGCGGAAACCATCCGCAACTGGGCGCAGCGTAACTGCCCGCCTGAGGCTGTCAGGGCGGCCGCCGACGGCCCGGACAGCGGGTCGGCCCGGTACCTGGAGTCGTTCGCGCCCAGCCTCGCCGAGCAGGGCGTGCTCGGCCTGCACCTGCCCGATGAGGACGGCGGCCAGGGCTACGGCCTTCCTGAGCTCGCCGTCGGCCTGGAAGAACTCGGCCGTGCGCTGGTGCCTGGTGCCTTCCTGCCGACCGTGTTCGCGAGCGCGGTCCTGGCAGCCTCGGGCGTGACAGGCAAGCTGGTAGTCGGCCTGGCCGACGGGTCGAGGACCGGCGCGGTGTGCCTGGCCAGCGGAGTAACGGGCGGTGCCGGCGGCGACGGCGGACTGATCATCGACGGCGCGGCGGCCCCCGTGCTCGGCGCCAGCCTGGCCGATCTGGTCATCCTGCCGGTTCACGCCGGCCACGGCGAGATCTGGGCCGCCGTTGATGCGGGCAGCCTGGAGATCACCGCGCTGGACAGCCTCGACCTCACCCGCCCGGTCGGCAGGGTCCGTGCGGCAGGCGTTACCGTACCGGCCGACCGGCTGCTGACCGGGCTCGACCGGAGCGCGGTGACCAGCCTGGCGGCGATCCTGTTCGGCGCGGAGGCAAGCGGCATCGCCGGCTGGGCCGTGCACCATGCCGCCGAATACGCCAAGATCCGCCAGCAGTTCGGCCGCCCGATCGGGCAGTTCCAGGCCGTCAAGCACCGGTGCGCCTGGATGCTGACCGCGGCCGAGCTGGCCTCCGCCGCGGTCTGGGACGCGGCGCGCACCGAGCAGGATGCCGCGCCCAGCGCGGCGGGTGCGGCGGCCGCGCTGGGGGCGGCCGCGCCTCGGGCGGCGGCGGCGCGTGACCAGCCGGCACCCGGGCGGCAGCGTGAGTTCGCTGCCAGCGTCGCCGCCGTGCTGGCCGTTGATGCCGCAGTCTCCTGCGTGAATGATTGCATCCAAGTCCTCGGCGGTATCGGCTACACCTGGGACCATGAGGCCCAGCTCTACTACCGGCGCGCGCTGTCGTTGCGCGCCCTGCTCGGCTCGTCCGTCAGCTGGGCAGAGCGGGTGGCCGGCCTGGCCCTGGCCGGTGTCCGCAGGCCCGTGCAGGTGGAGCTGCCTGGCGGCGACGCGCCGCTGCGGGCGCGGCTGGCCGGCGAGCTGGCCGGGATCGCCGCGCTGGCTGGCCGGGAACGGGCGCAGCGCCTGGTGGATGGCGGCTGGGTCACTCCGCACCTGCCGCGGCCCTGGGGGCGCGGCGCCGACGCGCTCGAGCAGGTCATCATCGATCAGGAGATGCACGCGGCCGGGGTCAAGGCGCCCAGTCTCCTGATCGGCGCCTGGGTGGTCCCGGCGCTGATCCAGTACGGCACGCCGCAGCAGCAGGACCGGTTCCTGCCGCCCACGCTGCGCGGCGAGATCATCTGGTGCCAGCTGTTCAGCGAGCCAGGAGCCGGCTCTGACCTCGCCGGGCTGACCACTCGGGCGGTCCGTGCCGACGGTGGCTGGCGGCTGACCGGACAGAAGATCTGGACCTCGCTGGCCAAGCAGGCGGCCTGGGCGATCTGCATCGCGCGCACCGACCCGGCGGCGCTCAGGCACGACGGGATCACGTACTTCCTCGTCGACATGTCCGATCCGGGAGTTGACGTGCGCCCGCTGCGGGAGATTACCGGTGAGTCCTTCTTCAACCAGGTCTTCCTTGACGACGTGTTCGTCCCCGACGACCGTGTGGTCGGGGAGGTCAACGGCGGCTGGCGGGTAGCCAGGACGACGCTGGCAAACGAGCGGGTATCGCTGTCCCGGTCGTGGGCGTTCGGTTCCGGCGTGGCTGAGCTACTGGAACAGGTGCAGGCCGGGAGCCAGGCGCCTGCTGGGCAGATCGGCAGGCTGGTTGCCGAGGGCCATGCGATCGATCTGCTCGGCACCCAGGTGACCATGAAGCGGCTATCAGGGACGGAGCCGGGCGCCACCGGCAGCGTTCGCAAGCTGCTCGGCATGCGTCACGCTCAGCAGGCCGCCGAACTCTGCTGGGCGATGTCAGGGGCAGACGGTGCACTCGGCGCGGGGCCGGAGGCAGCCTTCCGCCAGCCCGATGGGCCGAACGGCCCGCACTGGGCCCGCCAGGTGCTCACCACCAGGGCATTGACGATCGGCGGTGGTACCACGGACATTCAGCTCAACATCATCAGCGAGCGCATCCTCGGCCTGCCACGCGACCCGGACCCGCCTGCTGCCTGATCACCGCTGGCCGGGCCGCGCAGCCACCCGGCCGCGGCCGGGCATGTCGCGGATCAAGCCGACCCCGCCCGGCTAAGCCACGGCCCCGCCGAAGGGCCAGGCATGCCAGGCCAGGCACCGGGCCCGGCCGGCCCGCGGATGGCGCGGCCGACTTGGTAGCCGAGCCGCCGGCCGCGCCAACCGCGCGTAGGCCAGCCGCCGCGCTAGCCTACAGAAAGCAGCGTCCCGGGGGGATCTGATGACCGACAGCGGCCATGACGCGCCGGGCGGGCAGCGTGGCCCTGACGAGCCACTGAATACGCCGCCCCGGCGGATTGAGCCGACCCCGGACTCCGTGCCTGGCCATCTTCCCGGCCCCCGGCCAGGGCTGTACCCGACCGGGCCCGGGCCAGCTTGGCCCGGGTCGCCGGGTCAGGCCGCCCGCGAACCCGGGCAGTCCTCCTCCGGCCCGGCCCGGCCGACGCCATCAGGCGTCATCGACCCAGCGGCGCCCCCGCTGCTGGCAGGCGCAGCCCCGCAGGCGCCGGCGGGCCCGGGCGGTGCCCAGGGACCGGCCGGGGGAAAGGCCAGGCATACCGGGGCGCGGCGCAGGACCGGCCCGGCCCCGGCGCAGCAGCAACTGATGGCCCGGATCTCAGCGAGCCGGAAGGCCCGGCTGCACCGCGCCCTGCTCGTCGCCTGCGGCGCGTTGTCCGCGCTGGTGCTGCTGGCCGCCGGCAGCGCCTGGGCGGTGACCAGCTGGATCAACGGCAACATCGGGAGGGTGAACGCGGGCACCGCGGGAACGCCAGGCAGCGGGCCGCTGAACATCGTGGTCGCCGGCATCGACGTCAGGTCTGGCCTGACCCCGCAGCAGCAACTCATCCTGCACGTGGGCCATGATGTCAGCAGTAACTCAGACACCCTCATGGTCGTGCATGTGTCGGCTGACCATCGCCACGTGCAAGTCGTCAGCATCCCGCGCGACTCCTGGGTCAACATCCCTGGCCACGGGATGAACAAGATCAACGCGGCATTCGGCCTGGGCGGGCCGGCCCTAATGGTGAAAACGGTGGCGCAGGACACCGGGCTCACCATCAACGACTACATCGAGGTCAACTTCCTCGGCTTCGTTAAGGTCATTGACGCGCTTGGCGGCGTGAATATCTGCCTTCCCTACGCGGTGGACGATTCCTACAGCGGGCTGCGAATGTCAGCGGGCATGCATCATGTGGACGGCATCACCGCTCTTGAGTTCGCCCGTGACCGGCACTCGTTCGCCACTTCCGACCTGGCCCGGATCGAAGATCAGCAGCAGCTGCTCTCCACGATGTTCCGAGAGGCCATCGGCTCAGGCACGCTGGCCAACCCCGTCAAGTTCACAAGTTTCCTATCCGCGGCGACCTCAGCGGTCACGGTCGACCAGAACCTGAACGTCGCCAAGCTCGCCGATGAGCTGCGCGGGATCTCGATGAACGAGGTCACCTTCGCGACCGTGCCGATCGGCAACTATAACTACACCACGCCGACCGGCCAGTCCGCGCTGCAGTGGAACGCGACGGCGGCAGGCGCCCTCTTCGCTCAATTGAAGAACGATCAGGCCCCGGTCAAGAGGGCACCGGCCCGGCGCGGGCTGAGCCGGAGTCAGGTGTCGCTCGACATCTGGAACGGGACCATGATCGGCGGGCTCTCGGCGGGCACCGGGACGCAGCTAGCGGGGCTCGGCTTCCGCGTGCACGGTTCGGGCCTCACCTGGTCCAGCCAGGACATCACGCAGACCCTCATCGAGTACCCAGCAGGCAAGGAGGCAGCCGCCCGGCTAGTGCAGCGGGTAATGTCCGGTGCGACGCTGCGCCAGGTGCGGAATCTTAAGCGGATAAGGATCCTGCTCGGCTCGGCCGGCTATCAGGTCAACGCGGGTACGCCCGCCACGGCCAGCCCTACTGGCGGGGGCGCCCCGCAGCGGACCGCCGCGCAGGCTGCCTGCAAGTAGCCAGCACCGCGGGCGCGGCTTCCGGCGAGGCGATCGGCGACCTCAGACCTGCGTCGTGCTTGCCTCGGGCGGGAAGCCGGTCGACCCTGAATCCGCGGCCGGGAAGTCGGTCGAGCCTGCCTGCTGGGGCTGGCCATCAGCCGGTGCGCCCGCGTGGTGATCAGTCGATTCGGGCCGCAGGCTGATGCCGTTCTCTGCCTCATGGGCCGAGATGTCGGCAATCAGCTTGTCGACCTGTGCCGGGTTGTCGGCGGCGGCTCGACCGGTGCGCTCAGCGTAGACGAGTGCACCGAGATTCCTGAGCATCGCATCAGCGCGCCGCTTGGCCTGAGCCTGATCGAATTTGACCTTGCCGTCGCGGGCTGTCTCCTGCGTCTTCTGGGCGATCTGGGTGGCCTGCGCCTTCATCTTGTCCATCAAACCCACGGTGAGCCTCCTTAGGGTTCGTGGCGGCGCTCCCGGCCGACTGCGCCCGCCGTTAGCATCTCTGGCCAGCATAGATGCGCCGCGCCCGGCCGACAGGCGGCGCCCCCGGGGGCGCCGGCTAACTGGTTGAGCCGGAGCGCCCCGGTGTGACACGCTGGCAGCATGATTCCGCGCTACCGTCTCGCGAGCTGGCGGATGCCGCAATAGGCGACATCCGCGGAAACATCATGTCCGTTTGAGCCGCCTGCGAGGCGGCTTTTTCGTGCGCGCGCAGGGGCACCTCACGCAGGAGGAGAGTCCCGTGCCAAGGACTATCACCGGGATCAAGCCCACTGGCCGACCGCACCTCGGCAACTACCTGGGCATGATCCGGCCCGCGCTCGAGCTGGCCCGCACCAGCGAGGCGCTGTGCTTCATTGCCGACTATCACGCCCTGACCGCCGTTCCGCCGCCAGAGACCATCCGGGCCGGCGTCCTTGATCTGGCCGCCACCTTGATCGCATTCGGCCTGGACCCGGAGCAGACTGTCCTGTACCGCCAGTCCGACGTGCCGGAAACCTGCGAGCTGACGTGGATCCTGGGGTGCGTCTGCCCGAAGGGATTGCTGAACCGTGCGCACGCCTATAAGGCCGCGGTACAGGAGAACGTTGCGGCAGGCCGCGACCGTGACCAGGGCGTCGGCATGGGCCTGTTCAACTACCCGATCCTGATGGCAGCCGACATTCTCAGTCACCGCGCCGACCGGGTGCCCGTCGGCAGCGATCAGCGTCAGCACGTCGAGATCGCTAGGGACCTCGCGGAGAGCTTCAACGGGCGGTACGGCCGGGTGCTGGTGGTGCCCGAGCCGGCCGTGGACGACCGGGTCATGACGATTCCGGGTATCGACGGCCGGAAGATGAGCAAGAGCTACGGCAACCAGATCGCGCTCTGCGCCACTCCCGATGAGATCCGGCGCCAGGTCTCCAGGATCGTGACCGACTCGCGGTCCCCATCGGAGCCTAAGGATCCGGATACGATCCTCGCGCTCTACGGGCAGCTGGCCGATGCCGGGCATGCCGACGACCTGGCCCGCAGATACCGCCAGGGAACGGTCGGCTATGCGGAGGCCAAGGCACTGCTGGCCGAGGCCATCCAGCAGCTGCTGGCGCCCGCCAGTGCCAGGCATGCGGAACTCATGTCCGATCCGGCGAGTCTCCAGGAGACGCTGGCCCGCGGCGCGGTCCAGGCGAGGGAATCCGCTGCGGCAACGCTGGACGCCGTCCGAGCGGCCACCGGGCTCGGCTGGGACTGATCCCAGGCAGTCCTCTCACGAAACCCTGCAGATCAGTGGGCTGGAGGATACGCGAGTATTACGAGACGTATTCCCGTTACGCACGGTACGTGATTAGGGTCATAACCGGAGTGAAAAGGGATGCCAGCGGGACAGCCGGGACGTTACATACAGTGATCCCCATCCGGGGCGGCGCACCCCCCGCCAGCAGCGCGCCAGCTCCGTGCCCGCACGGTCACCCGGGCTGCCGCTTACCCAGCGGCACTCACCGGTACCCCCCGGTACCCGGGACGGCATGACCCGGCGCCCCGCCGGATCCGCGCCGCCGCCGCAGCGGGCAGCACCCCGCCCAATCACATCCGCCCTCCGGCCGGCGCCCCCGCGCGCGGCCGGGCGATGGGGAACACGCAGAAGGGACAACCGTGCCCGCACCCGCACGGCTGGCCGCCCTGCGCGCCAGCGCCCTCCGCATCACCGCCAGTACCCAGAACGCAACCCACCGAGCCATCTTGTCCGCCGCCCGCGCCCTGCGCGACCGCACTGCCCCCGCGCGCCGGGCGGTGAGCCAGGCCGCCAGCCGGGCCGAGAGCCAGGCCGTGCAGGCCGTCAGCCAGACCGCGAGCCGGGCCGCCAGCTGGGCCGAGAGCCAGCCCGTGCAGGCCGTCAGCCAGGCCGTCAGCCAGACCGCGAGCCGGGCCGCCAGCTGGGCCGCCAGCCGGGCCGAGAGCCAGCCCGTGCAGGCCGTCAGCCAGACCGCGAGCCGGGCCGCCAGCCGGGCCGGCAGCTGGGCCGAGAGCTGGGCCGAGAGCTGGGCCGAGAGCTGGGCCGAGAGCCGGCCCGTGCAGGCCGTGACCCAGACCGTGAGCCAGGCCGTGAGCCGGGCCGCCAGCCGGGCCGAGATCCAGGCCGCCAGCGGTGCTGTCGGTTCGGCCGCCTCGGCCGCCGCATCGGCAATCCGGAACTGCGCTGCCAGGGCGAGCGACGCCCTTCCGCCCCGCGCCAGGATCCCGGCCGCGGCCGTCAGCGTGCTCGCCCTGGCCGCAGCGGTCACCGCCGCGGCGATCGCGATCGGCCCCGCCGCAGCCGCCGGACCGGCCGGCCCGGCGATCGCTGTCGCTGCCTTGCGCCCGGCCGCGCCAGCCGCACCCCGCCCGGCCCCGGCCGGCCAGTCAACCGCCGGGGTGGCGGCGGCAGCCGCGCCACGCCACCACGGCACCATGGCCCCGGTCGCAGTGCAGGCTGTTCCGGCTCACGACAACGGCACGGCGGGCCGACGTGCTCACCGGCGGCATCATCACTCCTGGCGGGTGATGCTTGATAACTGGCACGCCATCACCGAAGCCGCCGCCGGGCACCCGCGCGGCGGGCCGCTGGCCCCCGCGCAGCGGCTGCTGCCAGCCCCGCTGGCCGGCGGGCAGGCCGCCCTGCCGCTGACCCCGGACCGCGCCGCCAACGCCGCCGTCATCACCGCCCAGGCGCTGCGCCTGCACATGGGCATCCGCTCAGCCGTCATCGCAGTCGCCACCGCCATGCAGGAATCCACCCTGGAGAACCTCAGCTACGGCGACCGCGACTCCCTCGGCCTGTTCCAGCAGCGCCCCTCCATGGGCTGGGGCACCCCGGCCCAGGTCACCGACCCGGTCTACGCCTCCGACGCGTTCCTCAACGCGCTGCGGGCCTACCAGGCCGCGCACCCCGGCTGGGCCACCCAGCCGCTATGGGAGGCAGCCCAGGGCGTGCAGAACTCCGGTTTCCCCTACGCCTACGCCCAATGGGAGGACCAGGCTGCGCA
>Ga0187871_10001984_pt1 | contig 17110 bp, 10 predicted proteins | sample June2016WEW_16_1_FD_132988 | JGI IMG/M metagenome (GOLD analysis project Ga0187871, IMG submission 132988) | Peatland microbial communities from SPRUCE experiment site at the Marcell Experimental Forest, Minnesota, USA - June2016WEW_16_10 | ecosystem: Environmental > Terrestrial > Soil >...
GGCGAAGCTCGACCCAGTGAGCGAGCGAACCATACAAGCCCACGACCGCGAGCAACATGCCGGCGACCGCCAATCCATTCAAGAGGAAGGCCACAAAACGCCGCAGCCGCAAGGAGCCGGCGACGCGCTCATCCATGTGCCGTACATCGAATAGAGCGATGCCCGGGTTCAATCCGGCGATGACCTTGCGCACGGCCGAGGTGGGATCGAGATCGCCCTTGGTTCGCAGCACCAGGTACATGGCATCGGCGCGCTCCTGCAGTTCGGGATAATACACTTCAGGTTCGCCGGGTCCGCCCAAGTCGCTGTTATGCACGCTGCCGACAACCCCGACGATGGTCGCCGGAGTGTCCGCCCCACCGCTGCCGATGAGTTTGCCGAGCGGGTCCTCGCCGGGAAAATAGCGGTGTGCCAATGCTTCATCGATAACGGCAACCAGCGGCGCGCCCGCGCGGTCGCGATTCGTAAACGTGCGGCCACGCAACAGCGGAATTCCCATGGCTTCGAAGTAGCCGGGAAGCGCGATGCCGATCTGCGCTTCCGGAGGCGGGGTCCTTTTGGGCTGCTGGGGCAATTGCAGCGCTTCGGCCCAGACTCCGCTGGGATTGAACGGAAGCGCATTAGAGCCCGAAGCCGCCTGGACCCCGGGCATGGACGCGAGTTCTTGGAGCAGCGGTTCGAAGAACCGCGTATTCCAACTCTGAACGGCGGTATCCCTCCAGCCCGACAGGGTGAGCGCCGCGGTCCAAACGTGTTGCGGCTCGAACCCGGGCGGGATGCGCGTTAGATTCAGAAAGCTGCGGCTCAACTGCGCGGCGGTGAAGACGAGGGCGACGGCGACGGCGACTTGAGCCGCCACAATTCCATCTCGCCAGCCGCCGCCTCTTGTCGAGGTGCGCGTAGCTCCGCCTTTCAGCGCCTGCTCGACGGGGAGACTCGCGGTGAGCATGGCCGGGAGGAGTCCGGCAAAGACGGTGGTGAGCAGAGCCAGCGCCACCGCAAAAAGCAAGGTCCAGCCTTGGACTGGCGTGGGCTGGTTCAGAGGTCCGTAGAGATTGACTAGGTGCACCGGCCAGACGGCGAAGACAATGCCGAGGGCACAACCAAAAGAAGCGAGCACTCCTGTTTCGGCGAGGACCTGGCGAACAATCCGAGATTTCGTAGCGCCTATTGCCATTCTCACAGACATTTCGCTATGCCGTGCGGTGGCGCGAATCAACAGCAAGCCACTCACATTGATGCAGGCAATCAGCAGGACGGCAAGAACGGCGGCGAATGCCAGGTAGAGCCAGCGCCGGATCGATTCAGTCTGTTCATCGCCGAGCTGGCGTGTGGTGAAGCGCCAGCCCTGGCTTCTGGGATAGAACATCGGGTAGCTGGATCCGAGTTGGTCGCCGATCAGTTGCAGCACCGCTTGCGCGCGTTCCGGAGTGACTGCCGGAGAGAGCCGCGCGACCATATGCAGCCACTTCTCGAGCCGCCCTCCCTCCAAAGTAAATTCAGTCCGCCGCGGAGCCACGGGAACCCAGAGTTGAGTTTCGCGCGAGGGGAACTGGAAGGTAGGCGGCATGACGCCGATCACCGTGTAGGGCTCTCCGTTTAAGTGAATCGTTCGGCCCAGCACACGGGGATCGGCGCCAAAGGTGTTGCGCCACAAACTGTCGCTAAGGACCGCGGTTCCTGGGGCGCCATGCCGATCTTCGGCCGCGGAAAAGGTCCGGCCCAATTGCGGCTTCACGCCGAGAGTGCCAAAGAGCGTCGCGGAAGCGTTGACGACGTCGATATGCCGCGCGTCGCCCGAGCCGGTGAGCGTGAGGTCGTTCCAGTAGAAGATGCCGGCATTCGCGAACACGTCGGTGTGCCGCTGGATCTGGGCATAGTCGAATGCGGAAACGCCCGCTACCGAGACCTGATTCTTAGGAAAGGAATTGTGGACGAAGAACAGACGCCGCGCATCCGGGTAGGGCAGCGGCTTGAGCACAGCCTGATAGAGAACGCTGAAGACCGCTGTCGAGCCGCCGATTCCAAGGGCCAGGATGACTACGGCCACGAGGGCGAACCCGGGCTGCTTCCGCATCTGGCGGAAGGCGAGGAGCAGGTCGTGGACCAGATCCGCGCCGAGCTGTTTCGCGGCAACCATATCGACGCGATTCTATCACCCCGGAAGCGTTCCGCGGGTTAGGCGGCCTTACTTTGAGTAAGCGGCAATGTCGATGTCCACTTTGTCGCTGACTCGAAGGAGAAAAGTGCTGGGGTTCTTCATTCCCCACTTTACGTACGGGATGGTGAAGCGCATTTTGGCCGTGGCTTTGCCGTCGGTCACCTGCACGTGCACGGGCACCATGATTTCGTGCGCGGCGCCATGGATCCGGAATGTGCCGTGCACCTGAACTTCGGAGGAGCCCTGGGAAGCTACCGTGCCTTCGACCCGGTCGGGGACAAACAGGATGTCCTGAAAACGGCCGCTCTCCAGAATATTCTTGTGCATGCGACTGTCTCGCCCATCGCTGCCGCTCTCGCCGCTGGCGGCGTCCACGGCGACTTCGCCGCTGATTTTTCCGGTCGAAGGGTCGAACCGGATGACGCCATGTTTGACTTTGAAATCGCCGTGAACCGTGTGTAGGACATCCGCCAGGGTGAACTGCACGGTGGTGCGGGCGGTATCCAGGTCGAGCACAATTTCCTGGCCTGGTGTGGGCGCGGCAGTGAGCAAACTGCCGAACAGGGCCGCGGCGACAAGAATCGACTTGCAGCCTGAGATCGTCGGGATTATGTTTTCCGCCATCCGCGAGGGGTTTTCTTGTAGATCAGCCAAAGAGTCGAGAGGCCGGCAGCGAGCGAAAGAATGCCCATGGTCAGGGCCTTGACGATGTGGCGCTCGATCAGCCCTTCCCCGGTCGCCAGGAAGCCGACAAACAGCAGCATATAGGCCAACAGAAACATCGCCAGGAGGCCCTTTGTCAGCATGGGCCCGTAGGTCGCTTGACAGCCGGGGCAGGTCAAGGATCCCGCCTCGACGTTTTTGCCGCACAGTCCGCAAATCATAAATCACAGCTTAACCGATCAACATGCGCCAGGCCAGGGCGCAACCGCTGGCCGCCAATTCAACCGGCGAAAGGACGCCAACGTGCATCGACAACATGTTACGGAAGATCCCTGGCTGGGCGGCGAGAGCCTGGAGGGCGCGCCGGCGCAGACCCGTGCGTTGGTCCAGGGCAAGCATGCAATTTGCCATGAGTGTGGGACGTTTCGCCAGACTGCGATGCACGGCCTGGTAATGCGCAAGCGTCCCCATCGCCAGGCTGTCGGCCAGTGCAATCGCCTGGCGGAAGGACTGGCAGAGTCCCTCTCCGGTGATCGCGTCCACCGAGCCGGAGGCATCACCAACCAGAGCTACGCGGTCGCGCCACACCCGCCGGAGCCGGCAATTCGCAGTGACCGCGCCGCGCTCCGAGGTGGTGCGGCATGCGCCCCCGAGCCTCGCGCGAAGTTCGGGAAATTGCTCCAGCGCCTTATCCAGCCGCAAGTGCGAATCCCTGGAGATGAGGGCAACACAAACTTCCTCGGGGCTGACGGGCGTCACATAAATCTGGCAGCCGGCGCCCCAATGCAATTCCATCGAATCGCTCCAGGGCGCCACGCGGCAGTGAATCCGGAATCCGAAGCGCTGGGGCTTCAGCCGGCATGCGGAGAGCCCGGCCCATCGTCTGACGCGCGAGTGGAAGCCGTCGGCGCCGACAATCCAGCGCGCGGGTACAGTCTGGCCCTCCAGTTTCACGCCTTCGGCGCAGATTCCAGTGACGGTCGTACCCCACAACATGCGGACCCCGGCAGCGGAAGCCGCGCGGATCATTTTGGGATGCAGCACCGTGCGCCGCACGCCGAGCGCATAGCCTTCCGGAAAGCCCGCTTCCACCGAAACGCCGGCGCCGACAAAGCGAATGCCGTGGAACGCATGGGCCTCGCCCGCTTCGATCGTGATGCCGAGACTGCGGAGCGCGGCCAAGCCATCCGGCATTAAGCCTTCGCCGCATGCCTTATCGATGGGCGGGCGCGCGCCGTCCGCCAGCGTGACTTGCAGGCCTTTGCGCCGCGCGGCTATGGCCGTCGCCAGCCCGGCCGGTCCGCCGCCAATCACGAATATGTCGGTTGCCTGCATCAGATATTAATGGCTCGGCTCGCCAGGCCCAGCGCTTCCGACCAGAAGACGTTGGAGGAGTGAACCAGTTCCACCACGCCGCGCATGGCGGAGACGAATTCATCGAGCTGCGCCTCCGACACGACCAGGGGTGGGGCTACTTTGAGCACCAGGAAGTTGTTGCCGCAGATTTGCGTGAGGATGTTCCGGTCGCGGAATAGACGCATTACCAGAACCTGTCCGAACATTCCGGGATGAATCCTGCGAAACGTTTCGAAGGGGATGCGTAGACGCAGTTGGCGCGGGGCCGTGAATTCGATGCCGGAGAGCATCCCGAGGCCGCGGACTTCTTTCACCATTTCAAAGCCAGCGAGCGCTTCCGTGAGGCGGCGCCGAAGTTCCGCGCCTAGAGTTGTGGCGCGTTCACCGAGACGGCCGCGTTCGACTACTTCCAACGCCGCCAGGCCGGCCCGCATGGCCAGGCTGTTTTCACTGAATGTGGACGTGTGCACAATGGCCCGCTGCAGCGAGCCGTAAACGGAATGGTAGATGGCGTCGGACACCAGCACGGCACCGCAGGGAATCAGCCCACCGCTCAAGGCCTTGGCCAGAATCACTATGTCGGGATCGAGGCCGAAATGATGCGCGGCGAGAAAAGGACCCGTGCGGTACATGCCGGTCTGCACTTCGTCGAGCACGAACAGCGTGCCGTAGCGCCGGCAAAGCGCCTGCGCGGCTTGCAGGTACCCGGACGCCGGGAGGCGGATGCCCGCTTCAGCCTGCACGGGTTCGACGATGAAGGCCGCGAATCGCTTGGTCGAGAGGCGCTCCTCGAGATCCGGGAGATTGCCAAATGGCAACGCCTCGGTGCCTGGAAGAAGAGGACCAAAGCCTTCCCGCCAGAAGGGGTCGCCCATCAGCGAAAGCGCGCCGCAGGTGAGGCCATGGAAGGCTCCCTGCGCATATAGCAGCCCGGGACGCCCCGTGTGCGCACGGGAGAACTTGATAGCTGTTTCGACGCCCTCGCTGCCGGAACTGCCGAACGAGACCTTGGTGAGCCGTCCGCCGGCGCGCCGGCAAAGCTGCTGGGCCAGTTCGCCCGCCAATTCCGGCACGTGACTCTGCAACATGGCGGGGCCGTCGCCACTTAACTCACGCTGCAGGGCGGCCACGATGACGGGATGGTTGTGTCCGGTATTGTGGACGCAGTAGCCCGAGAGAAAGTCCAGGATGCGCCGGCCATCCGACGTGAACAGTTCCGCGCCGAGGCAACGCTGGTAGCGGACGTTCATTTGTAACAGATTGAGGAGCCGTACCCACTGTGGGTTGACGTGTTCGGAATACAGCGCATCCGCGCCGGCGGTTGGCGATACGAGTGTCTCGGTCAAGATTGTGCCCAGAATTAGCAGACGAATCGATGCGGCGCCGCGTTTCCTGAATCGCGCCGCGGCAGGGTACCGCCCACGGCTTCGGATCAGGAAATCTGTTTGACTACACGTTCCAGATCCAGCGGGGTATTGGATTCGGTAGCAGGGGCCAGCGACGGCGCGATGGCGAACGCCTCGTTGTGGCCCTCGAACCATACCACGAAGGACGATCGATCCGCGCCGGCCAGGCGCTGTTGATTCAGCCACGTGTAGTACGCGCCCATATCGGCGTCAATGAGCGACCCCTGGGGGTCTAATTCCGGTTTACGCTGCGTCTCGGCGAGCAGTTCGTTCATGGGACGGGCTCGCTGCCGGGGAGCGAACCGCAGCAGCAGCGTGATGGGCTGGGCCCTGCGAAACGCCTCGCGAGCGGCCCATTGGACAAATGTCGTGCTGAAGACCTGCGTTCCGGAACCTTCGGTGAGCAGGCTGACCTGGAACCGGCTCAGGACGGGGTCTGAGGCGTCTCCCATGCCTAACTCGGCCGGACGCATGCGAGCCAGCATTGTGCGGAATGCCTCGGGACCCATGCCGGACTGGAACGTCTTTTGCATTTTATCCTGCAGCACTCCGCGCGCGGCAGCCAGGGAATCGTAGGAGAAATGGACGAGGCCCCGGCTCGAAACAGGTTCTTCGTTTCCGCCGTCGATGTACCAATGGCTGTAAGGGGCGGAATGCGCCTGCGCCCTGGCGGCCAATATCTCCAGGAGAGTGCGGAGCCCGTTCGCGGGCTGCACCCGGTTGAAGTAAGCGCCGTGCGGGCGTAGCTTGCGAAAGAGCTTGTATTTGTTCTCCGCAACATCTTTGCCGAGCGCCACCATCGTCAGACGCGGCACGGCTGGGGGAGCAGGCGGCGCGGCGGCGTTGACGGTTCGCACATACTCGATGGCGGCCGTCCGGAAAAGGTCGATCTGCAGCGTGGCCCAAAGGTGCGCGCTCAGTTGCTCGGAAAACTGGGCGGGTTCATCGACCCAGTCGAAACTCTCCAGTGCGGGTGTGAGGCGCAGCTTCGCGAAGCCCTCCACTAACTTCTGGCGCTGGCCAGGAGAGCGAGATTCCAAATACGCCAACTGCTGGTCCAACTCGCGCCGTTCGGGCGGAAACTTCCAATCGTAGACGATGATTTCGCGCAGCAGCAACGGCAAGAAGGCGATGGGCAACTGCTGCAACAGGGTCACCCGGCCGGCGGCCAAATCCCGGGCCTGTGGGGGATAAGCGGCAAAGTGGCCGGCTTTCAAATCCCTGGGCAGCATACGGGTTACAGGACCTCCGGCAGCGGTTTGCCTTGCGACAAGCGGGCATCGAAACCCAGGAGCGCACCCAGCGTGGGCACCAGGTCGGTCGGTTCGGCGGGTCTCTCCACCACTACGTTTTCGCGCACGCCCGGCCCCATGGCCAGCATCCATGTGGTGCGGGAAAGGGGATCGCCGGTACGGTGATGCTGGAAGCCGTTGCCGCCGGCGTCGTCGTCGGCGTCGCGTCCGAAATCGGGAAGAATGAACAGGTTTGTCTTGTTCGCGTATTCCGGCTCGCGCTGGATGTTATTCCAGATTTCCCCGCATAATCGATCGGTGCGCTGGATGGCCTCCAGATATAAGGAATAGGTGCCCGAATGGGCGATGTCGATGTCGTGCAGCGTGATCCAAAGCAAGCTGGGCGCCAGTTGGCGCATGAGCTGGCGGGCGATGTAGACGGACAACTCGTCGGGACTCGCCAATACGCGAGCGTGCGCGGTGAAATCGGCTAGCGATAAGCGCAGGACCTCGGCCATCTCGTGCAGTTCGACCTGGTTACCGCCGATCTCGGGAGCGTAAAGCGGCGTCTCGTAGTTATCCCGCAGCAGATGCTCGTACGAAGGGCCTTCGCTCGATCGCAGCGCGGCAGCTAAGAGGCGCTTTGGCAGAACGACACCCGCCCCGAAGCCATGCCCGTAGGAACGGTGGCCGCTCTCGCCAATGCGGTTAAAGCCATTGCTGGGAGCCACCACCCATGCATCCAGGGCGGGGCGGCGTAAGTCCTTGCGGAAATACTCGAAGACGGTGGGACGATCCGGCGGCACCGCCGCAAAATTATTAAATGTTTCGTAGGCCCCGGTGGCCAGGCTGGCGGTGGCCACATAATGGCCAAGAATTCCCTTATTGACCACCTGGCTGAAGAAGGTGGCTCGCGGGATCAAGGACGTCAGGAGTTGGGGAATGTTCTCCTGCCCGTCGGGCATGAAAGTTTCTTCGTCGCGCGCGCCGCCGCCGAAGGTGACGACCACCGCCTTGCGGCCCGGCAGGGCGGCCATCCCGCGCGATGGGGCGATCCCGAGGAGCGTTCCAGCGGCCACCGCGCCAGTGACCTCACGCAGGAAAGTCCGGCGGCTTCGCGAAACGGCTTGCGCAATCTCACGCGGCCTGCGAGAACCTACGCTTAGTGTAGAATGACGAGGAATCGGTTGACCTCCCTGAGCGCGCCTTGGGCCGATTCTAGCACCTTTGTCAACGAGGCGCGGGGCAAGTGGTTTCGCGGACTACCAGATGGGTCTCCACTTTGCTCTCCGGGCGGCTGGGCTGGCCGTTGAGATTCGACACGAGCACATGAAAGGCCCGTTCCGCCAGTTCACTGCGCGACAACCTGACGGTGGTCAAGGGCGGTTCGGTGAATTCGGCCAAGCGGATATCGTCGAAGCCCACGATGGAGATATCCTTGGGTACCTGCAATCCCGCACGGCGCACTGCGCGCAGCATGCCGATCGCGGTCAAATCGTTGGAAGCCAGAACCGCCGTGGGACCGCAGCCCGAGTGAAGCATGCGGGTCATGGCAGCCAAGCCGCCGTCAACGGTATGGTCGGCGGTTTCGACGAGGCAGACGTCCCGGTCGATGCCGTGCCGGCCGAGCGACCGCAAGAACGCCGTGCGCCGGACGCGCGCCGATTTCAACCCGGCCGGTCCGCCGATGAATCCGATGCGGCGATGTCCGAGAGAGAGCAGGTGGTCGACCGCCTCGTTGATCCCCATGGCGTAATCGACCACGATGTTGCCGATCAGGTCCCCCGCCGGTCCGACATCCAGAAACACCATAGGCACGTGGCGGTTTGTAAGCTGATCTACAAGGTGTTTGTCCATCTCGGAGGTCATGATGGCGACGCCCTCCACTTTACGTTCCAACATACGGCGCACACAGATCGCCATGCGGGCGGAATCGTAGTTCGTGGAACTGACTAGAATCTCGTAGTCATGTTCGATGGCTATATCTTCGAAGCCTTTGATCAGCTCAGGGAAGAACGGATTCGTGATATCCGATACAATCAGCCCCAGAATGCGGCTGCGGCCCAAGACCAGCGACCTTGCCTGACCGTTTGGATAGTAGCCCAATTCTTCGATAATCTTCCACACACGCTTAGCTGTCTTGGGATCGACGAGCGAAGGGTTGTTGATTGTGCGAGATACCGTCGCTGTCGAGACTCGTGCGCGGCGGGCTACTTCTTGAATCTTCATGAGGCCTATTCGCTAGCTTATAGCGCCTTCGTTAGCGCGACCGCAAGGCGGGATACAAAAAAGTTGTGGAAAACACAAAAATCTCTTGACTTGGCGTTCAGATCGCAATAACATCTCAATGAAATCGTTTACATCCGCGGCTTAGCTCAGGCGCCGCGGAAAGCTGTGCTCAGGGAACTGTAGTCGATACACTCCTGACGCGTCTAGCGCCAAAGAGGGGGAGTGTGTCCATAAAGGGGAGGGAATATGCGCCGGGTTGCATGTATTCGATCGATATTGTTCGGGTTGTTGTTCACGGTTGCCGTTTTTGCACAAAGAGATCTGGGCACGATCGCGGGTACTATCAGCGATCCGACGGGCGCCCCAATACCTAACGCCAAAATCACCATTACGGAAGTCGCCACCAACCTGGTTTCCACGGTGACTTCGAGCTCAGCCGGAGAGTTCGTGCGTCCGGCGTTGAAGCCTGGCCTGTACACGGTGGCAGCGGAAGCGCAAGGATTTCGCCGGGTTGCCCAGGAGAACGTGGTGGTCACCGCCGGCGACCGTATCGGGGTCAACTTGACCCTGCCGGTCGGCAACGTCAGCGAGTCGATTGAAGTATCGGCAAATGCGCCGCTATTGCAGACTGAAAACACATCGCAGGGCGCCGATCTGAACACCTCCGAAGTGAACCAGCTCCCCATGGGAGGCCAGCGCGTGTTTGCCTATCTGGCGCGGCTGTCGCCCGGCGTTCTGGTTGCGGAACCGGGGGCGCGCGACGCACAGAACGGCGGTTTTTCAGCCAACGGCGTGCGGTCCACCGGCGAGAATAACTTCCTGCTGAACGGCGTGGACAACAACGTCAACGACATCGACTTCATCAATCAGACTTCCTATGTGATCGGGCCGTCGCTCGATGCCATCGGCGAGATGCGCATCCTGACCAACGGTTACAATGCAGAGTACGGGCGCGCCGCGGGCGGCGTGGTGGATGTGTCACTGAAATCGGGGACCAATGAACTGCACGGCGACCTGTTTGAATACCTGCAGAACACCGACCTGGACGCCAACCGTTGGGAGAACAACGAAGCCGGCGTAGGGCGTCCGCCTCTGCAGCAGAATCAGTTCGGCGCCACCGCCGGCGGACCGATCGTCAAGAACAAGCTGTTCATTTTCGGCGATTATCAAGGCACCAAGATTGCTACGGCCGGCGGCGTAATCCAGAACCTGGGTTATGGCGGTTTCTACACCATTCCTACGCCGGCGGAGCTGGCGGGCAACTTCAACAGCGTCGCCACGGTTTACGACCCCACGACGACGGTGTGTAACAGCTCAGGCGCTTGCACCCGCACGCCGTATCCCGGTAACCAGATACCTACCACCGCGATGGATCCGGCGGCCGTCAAAATCGCGTCTTTGTATCCGGCGCCCAATCAAGCCATCACGCCGGGGAACTATCCGGCCAACGACTACTATGCGGTCACTGCCGGCGGGCTGCGAACCGACCAGGGAGACGGGCGCGTAGACTACAAGATCGACGACAAGAACAGTCTCTTCGGCAGCATCAGTTGGTCCGATACATCCAAATACAATACGCCCCCATTTCAGGGCGCGCTCGATGGCGGAAATTTTTACGGCGCGAGCGAAATCGACCTCGGCCGTAACGCGCAGATAGGCTATACCCGCATCTGGAGTCCGAATCTGATTTCGGAAACGCGCATCGCGTACAGCCGCCTGGTAACTGCGCGCACGCAGGCTAATTCAGACACCGACGAGTTCAAAGCATATGGCATCGGCGGCCTGGATCCGACCACCACGCTGAACGGCGGTCTCCCGCAGTTCGGCATGGGACAATACAGCCAGATAGGCGCCAACGACTGGCTGCCGACCAAGGAATACAGCAACGTCTATGACTTTATCCAGAACGTGGCCATCACCAAAGGCACGCATGCGTTCAAGTTCGGCGCGGAAGTGAAGCCCATCGGATTCCCCTTCTTTCAAGTCCCGTTTCCGCACGGTGAAATGAATTTCTCCCGCATCGAAACCGCGGAGCCCATCCCTGGTACGCCATCCGCCACTACAGGCGACTCCTTTGCGTCGTTCCTGCTAGGAGCAATCGATAACGGCCAGATTTCGACGACTAACTTCGTCTCTTCGACGAGGCAGTCATACGATTTCTACGCGCAGGACGACTGGAAAGTGACGCCTAAGCTGACCGTCAACTATGGCTTGCGTTACGAGTTGTGGTCGCCGATCGGCGAGCAATGGGGACGGCAGTCGAATTTCGACGTGAACACGCTGACCCTGCAAATACCGAACGGACCTAGTTCCAACGCGCCGCTGCCTCCGAATTTCAATGCGCCGTATACGCTGGACGGCATTACCTACCCGGCATTGTTCCCCAATGTCGGGGTCTGCCGCGGTTGTGTTTCGCAATACCTCATCCCGTGGGATAAACACGATTTTGGCCCGCGCCTGGGCTTCGCCTATAACATTCGGCAGAAGACCGTGATCCGCGCCGCATATGGGATCTTCTACGGCGGCGAGGAACAGCAGGGCGGGAACCCGAATCGCGGGGAGTCGGCGCCTTTCAACGAATCGCCGCAGCTCAACCGTCCGGCCGGCGTGAACCAATTTCTGCCCGATCCGCTCTTTGCAAATGGAGCGGCGACCGGCGCGATCAGCATTGGCTATCCGGCTACGGTATTCACCACCTATCCGGTAAGCTCGCTGCAGTTCCGCGAAGTGGCGGACGATTTCGACAATCCCATGGTGCAGAAGTGGAACGTCGCGGTCCAACAGGACTTAGGCCACCAGATGGCGCTGGAAGTCGGTTATCAGGGCAACCACTCGTCGCACCAGCTTCTGCAGCCCGACGACAATCCCTGTCCGAACTTAGCCACCACGAATACCAACATCAACTGTAATTCGCTCCGTCCGTATCCCGATATCGGGAGTATTTCGGGAACGGCTTCGTTCGGCTTTGGCAACTACAACGCCATGACCGCGAAACTGGAGAAGCACTTCTCCAAGGGGCTGCAGTTCATCAGTTCCTACACTTGGGGCCATGCCATGGCCACCAGCGGCACCACGCTCAGCGGTTCGCAGAACTTCCAGACCATCAACAACACCAACCTCAGCCTGACCTACGCCAATGCGGCTTGGGACATCCGCCAGAACTTTACCACCGGCTTCACCTACGATCTTCCCTTCGGCCGCGGGAAACAGTACGGTTCCAACCTGAATCGAGCCGCGGATTTCCTGTTGGGCGGATGGCAGGTCAACGGTATTTTGACCCTGCATACCGGCCAACCGTATACCGTGAGCGCCAGCGGTTCCTACTGCGTAGGGGTATGGGCCGGATGCTTCCCCGACATCGTGTCGGGCAGTGCAAACGCCGCGCCGGCAGGTGGGCGTACGCCGTCGGAGTGGTTCAATACTTCAAACTTCACGGCGCCCGCAACGCTGACGCAAGGCAATGTGGGCGACAACACCAACTCCGGTCCGCCACTCAGGAACCTGGACGCCTCCATCTTCAAAGACTTTGCATTCACGGAGCGTTTTCGGTTGCAGTTCCGGTCGGAATTCTTCAACATCGCGAATACGCCGCAATTCAATTTCCCGGACAGCAACTTCGGGGATGCCAATTTCGGCAAGGTAACCAGCACCTTGCCGGGCACCGAACGGCACATTCAATTCAGCCTCAAGTTCCTCTTCTAGGAGCCGCGGGGCCGGCGAGTCTGGCCCTGCGGACGACCTGGATATAATGAGCTGTGGCGGAATTTTCAATCGAGCGCCGCGAGTTTCTCGCGGCGCTCGCTGCTTTAGGACTCCTGCCATTCAGGGGCTCCGGCGCGATCCACTATGCGGCGCACTTCCGCAGACCCAATCCGTTCGATGCCGCTCTAGCCCACATCGACCCCGGTTCCGACGAATTCCCGCGAGAGAAGCAAGCCCAGGAGATCGAGAAGCGGCTGGCGGCCATGCTGCAGGGCGAGCCGCTGCCCCTGGCTGCGAATTTCCGCGGCACTCCGCCGCTGCCACGGAATTACAAACACATCGCGGACGGCGTCGCGGAAGCGGAATTCACAGACGCCGAGACCAGCGATCCCGCCGTGGCGCAGTGGATGCAGTCCCTGGGCCGCATTCGCCGCGCGCAATTCTTCGCTTTGCCCGGCGGCCTCGTCCGCTACGAGATCGCGAGCGATGGCGCTTATCGCGTGGGCCTCTGGAAGCAGGATTGGAAGGACGGAAAGCTGGAATCGTGGCGCCCGCTGAGTGAGACGCTGGCCACCGCCCCCGCGCCGCTCTTCGACGACATCACGGGCTACGCCTTCGCCGGAGTGGATTCGTTTCACGAGCAGATGCTGAAGGGCAACGGCTGGTGGCGCGCGCGCCTGGACGCCGCCACCGGGATCACGGTCGACGGCACCAATGGCATTGCAGTGGGCGACATCGACAACGACGGCTGGGACGAAATCTACGTCTGCCAGACCGGCGGCTTGCCGAATCGATTATACAAGAATCGCGGCGACGCTACTTTCGAGGATATTACCGGGAAGGCCGGCGTCGGCGTGCTGGACAACACCGCCTGCGCCCTGTTTGCGGATTTCCGCAATTCCGGCCATCAGGACCTGGTGGTGCTACGGGACACGGGACCCCTCTATTTCGCGAATCGCGGCGATGGCGTGTTCACGCACCTGCCGGACGCTTTCCAATTCCGCACCGCTCCGCAAGGCGCGTTTACAGGCATGGCCGCGGCGGATTATGATCGCGATGGCCGGCTGGATCTGTACCTTTGCACTTATGTTTATTTTCAAACCGAGGACCAGTCGCGCTATCCCGTTCCGTATTACGATGCGCGCAACGGGCCGCCCAATTACCTGTTTCGCAACAAACTCTCCGCGCCGGGCGGATACTTCGAGGATGTGACCGCGGAGAGCGGCATCGACCACAACAACGACCGGTTCAGCTTTGCCCCGGCGTGGTGCGATTCCGACGGCGATGGCTGGCCCGATCTCTATGTGGCCAACGATTTCGGCCGGAGCAATTTTTACCGGAATCGCAAAGGCGCGTTTCGCGACGAAGCCGGCGCCGCGGGCGTGGAAAACGTCGCACCCGGCATGAGCGCCGCCTGGTTCGATTACGATGGCGACGGCCGCCCCGATCTGTATGTCTCGAATATGTGGACGGCGGCGGGCCAGCGCGTGGTCGAGGACGCCGCATTTGTTCCGGAGCGCGGTCTGGAGGCGGCCTGGCAGAGTCATACCCGGGGCAACTCGCTCTACCACAATACCGGCGATGGCCGCTTCACGGAGACGGGCGCGCGGGAGGGCGTCGAGATGGGCCGGTGGGCCTGGAGCGCCGATGGACTGGATTTCGATAACGACGGTTCGCCCGAGATCTACATCTGCGCGGGTATGATGACCAACTCCGGCGAGAAGGATCTGGATAGTTTCTTTTGGCGGCAGGTGGTGGCGAAATCCCCGGTGACCAAGAGCCCCGCGCCGGACTACGAAAACGGGTGGAACGCCATCAATCAGCTCATCCGCGAGGATTATAGTTGGTGCGGTCACGAGCCCAACGTCTTCTACAAACGGATCCAGCCAGGCGACGGCGGGACGCCCAGGTTCATCGACTTTTCGGGCGTCAGCGGTATCGATTTCGCCGACGATTCGCGGGCATTCGCGGCGACAGACATCGATGGCGACGGCAACCTGGATCTTGTGCTGAAAAGCCGGCTGGGGCCGCAGATCCGCATTCTGCGAAACCAATGCGGGCCGGGCAGGCGCTCGATGGCGCTGCGGCTGCACGGCGTCGAATCCAATCGCGACGCCATCGGCGCACGCGTTGAAGCGAACGGCCGCGTGCAGGATCTCAGCGCAGGCAGCGGGTTCCTTTCGCAGCACTCGAAACGAATTCACTGCGGATTGGGCGATGCGGACACGGCGCAGGTAACCATCACGTGGCCCTCGGGACGGAAACAGCAATTCGCCAATCTGCGCGCGGGAATGTGCTACGAGATTACAGAAGGATCCGAAGAGGTGCGGGCAGTCGCGTTCCGGCAGCGCGCGGATATTTCGTCCGCGCCGGTGGATGGGGTCAACCGGCCGGAATTCGGATCCACATGGCTGCTGGATCCGGTGCCGCTGCCCGACAAGCGCACGGGTCCCGGCTTTCTTTTATTGACCGCGGGCCAGACCGCGGCGCCACCCGGCCTGCCATTTGAAGTAGTGGACGTGACGCGCGCTGCGCCGGAACTGGCGGCGCAATATGCGATCTTCCGGCGGTACCTGTTCGAATTGCGCGCCGGCCTGGAATTGCCTCTGCTGCTGCTGGTGGACGATCGCAGCCGGGCGCACAAGTATTACGCTGAAATGCCCGCGGCGGACGTGCTGCGGGCGGATCTGGAAACCCTACGCAATGGGCGGCGTGCGGAACTGGCGCTGCCCTTCGCCGGACAGTATTACTCGCCGCCGCGGCGCAACCACCTGAAGTTGGCGACCGCGCTCTATTGGGCGGGTTACCCCGATCAGGCGATTCCGTATCTGGAGGAAGTGCTGCGGCAATCGCCCGATAATTGGAAGGCTCTATTCGCGCTTGGCCAGATCCATTTTGAAGCGGAACGCTGGCAGGCCGCACTGGAAAACTATCGGGCTGTGCTGCGGATTCGCCCTGGGCACTTCGCCGCGCTGCTGGGAGCGGGTGAAGCCAGCGCCAGATTGGGGGACGCGGCGGCGGCCGAAAAATTCTTGCGGCAGGCAACCGAGGCCGATCCCAAGAGCGCCGATGCGGCCAACCAACTGGGCCTGGTGCTGGCCGGCGGGAATCGCGGCGGCGAAGCCAAGGAATGGTTCGAGCGGGCCATCTCCATAGACCGGGAACATACGGGAGCGATCAACAACCTGGGCGTGCTGTACCTGAAGCTGGGCCAGACCAACGACGCCATTGCCGCGTTCCTCTTCGGCATCGAAACCGCGCCGGACGATGAGACGCTGTACCTGAACCTGGGCCGGGTGTATCTGTCGCTGGGGGCGCGCGATAAGGCCCGCGACGTGATGCAACAGTTGCTGGCCAGAAAGCCGGGTGATCCGGTGGCGACGCGGGCGCTGCGGGAGTTGGACTCGCGGTGACGGCGGGCGCAAGCCACAATATATATTTCCTTTCATATCACACGTTTCGCGGAAAACACGGCGACCGTGGTATTTTTGGGAGACACAATTTCCGGGGTTCTGGTGTATAGTGAACCTTGCGGATCGATGCGGGACCGTGGAGCAGTTTAGGATAGTAAGGTCCGTATATTAACTTTATGCGTGCACGGTCCCGCACGATCTTTCGCTCCTCTTGACCGTTAGGGTCGGGAGCAGACCTCAATTCGATTGCGACGCTTGCGTCGAATCCGGATGCGGCCTACCGCGGATTACACGGGATGTGCCCGTTTTCGCCAACACCCGATCACTGAGGCGGCTCAATGCGCCAATGGCTGTGTTTCGCTGTTGTGGTTATGTGTTTTGCGGCTACGCTTCCCGCGCAGCACCGCGTGGACCCACGCTATTCCTACCACCGCGTGATCGCGGTTGTGCCCCTGGTCGGATCGGGCACGGCCCAAGACCCCATCCGGGGGAAATACGTCCCAACGCCGCAGGCGAGCGGATTGACATTTTGAGCGGAAATGTGAATTTCTCGGTACCTCTGATCACGGCGATGGGACGCGGTGGCCTGACCGCCGCGTTCAATCTCAGCTACAACTCCCAGAACTGGGTCACGGGAACCTCCGGGACCGAACCGATAGGCGTCGACACCGGCTACGGCTTTGGCTGGCAGCTCATGCTGGGATCGCTCACGCCGGTATACGGCGCTTACGGAAGCCCCGTCCCCGTACAGTTTTACCTGTTTACGGATTCCACGGGCGCGCAATACCGATTGAACCAGAATAGCGGCTCCGTGTGGAGTTCCAGCGAAAGCGTCTACGTCTGGTACGACGCAAGCGTCAACCTCCTCCACTTCCGGAATGGGACGTTTTGGCTGATGGGTTGCGTCTCGGCAGGCGGCGAGCCCGACGCCGGTACGATGTACCCGAC
>Ga0187871_10001986_pt1 | contig 17106 bp, 15 predicted proteins | sample June2016WEW_16_1_FD_132988 | JGI IMG/M metagenome (GOLD analysis project Ga0187871, IMG submission 132988) | Peatland microbial communities from SPRUCE experiment site at the Marcell Experimental Forest, Minnesota, USA - June2016WEW_16_10 | ecosystem: Environmental > Terrestrial > Soil >...
CGCTTGGGGAAGGCGTAGCGCAGTCCCTCGATGATCTGAAATAGCGAAAGGTCGACATAGCTGAGACGCCGGCCAACCAGATATTGACCGCCGTTCGTGTGCAGGACGCGCTCGAAATAGCCCAAGAATTTCGGCACGCGATAGCGCCAGAAATCCCTGGTGCGCCGCCGCGCCGACGGCCGCTGCTCCTCGAAATAGAGCCATCCGGATACCGGATGATGGGTGTCGTGAATCTCGACCACGAGATCGGCGATCGTGAGCTGTAATTGGTGCGTCCAGAGCCGTCCCGCCTCGTCGCGCGGCGCGAGTTTCAGGCGCGGCCCGAGATAGAGCAAAATATTCGCGGTCTGGGCGACGATGAGCTTGCCGGCTTTGAGAAACGGCGGCGCAAAGGGCGGACGCGCGATGCGCTTGCCGTCGAGGAGCTTCATCATCGCCGGCACGCCGCTTTTGCCGGGCCGGCGCGCCACGTCGACATAATCGGCGCCGGCCTCTTCGAGTGCCAGGCGGATAAATTCGCCGCGGCCCTGGATGGTCGGCCAGTAATAGAGTTCGTAGCGCAGGGGCCACCTCTTGTCTCGGGAGGCCTTCCGCGGCCGCTTACACCCGCATCGCACTCCAGATGCCGGCGCAGTATCCGTCGGCGCTTTTGCCACGCCAAGTCCCGCTGCCACGGCCGACCGTCAGTCGTCCGTGCGCGACGGCATAATTCGAGCCACTCGAGACCCTCACCCACGCGGCGCCGTTGGACCTGACGCGTCCATTGAAACTGATCGGACCGCCGCCGCTGTAATAGATAATTCCGTTCCAGATTTGCCCACTGAAGCGGTAGGCAGCGCTGCACGGTCCGGTTCTGGTCGTGATGACGATGCTCCATGCGCCGTCGTATTTGCTGGCGGCGCGCAGGTAAGTCGCCTGCGTCAATGCGGCGGCGGCGATCGTTGCAACAACCAGAATTGTTGCGGCACTATGGCGGATCATATGAGCCCCCGTAAGCTGTCGGTGCCAACGCATCCGGCAGATGCCCGAACGTCGTGGAAAGTGACTGCTCGAAATTCCATTTTGGGTAGCGGTGCGCACTGTCCCACGACACCCGATGGGTGTCCAGACCGAGGATTCTCGGAAATCGGAATGCCCTGCGGTTTCAATGCTTGCCTTAGCGACCGAGGTCGCCACCGTGGTAAGATAATGGAAATCGCCGCCGGATACGTTAGCAATCGCTGTCGGGCGCCGCAGGAAGGTCGTAGTCGGCTGCTATTGGACTATACTGCGGCTGGCTGAGCGAGAGCGGGCCGAGGGGATCGGGTATGGCGCGTATTGCCGGAAATCGCCTGTTGCGGCTTGTCTTGGTTGTCGGCTTGGCTATGGCGCTCGGCGCCTGCTCCAAATGCGACGTGCCGACCTGGCAACCGAACCGGACACCGGGATCTCCCGCCTCCTGCCACGGCGACACGCCGGTGCAGTAATTTCTTCCTGCCCCGCGAAGCGAGGACGATGGAAGCCCGTCAACCGGCGAGTGTTTCCTTCACGGCGGCGACGAGCTGCTTGAGCGTGAACGGCTTGGGCAGGAATGCGTACTGGCCGTGGTCGGGCAAGTGCTTTTGGAACGCGTCCTCGGCATAGCCGGAGACGAAGATGATTTTCAGGTCCGGGTTGCGGCTGCGCAATTCCCGCGCCAAGGTCGGGCCGTCCATCTCCGGCATGACCACGTCGGAAACCACGAGATCGATCTGCCCATCGAATTTCTCCAGCAGGTCGATCGCCTCGACGCCGTTGCCGGCCTCGAGCACCGTATAGCCGCGCGAGGCGAGCCCGCGCGCATTGAGCGCGCGCAATCCCTCCTCGTCTTCCACCAACAGGATGGTGCCTTGTCCGGTAAGATCGGCGCTTGCCGCGCGCTTGACTTGATCGGCTGCGGCGAGCGCGTCGATCACCGTGGAGACTTCCGCCTGGCCGGCGCGCTCGGCCGCGGCCTCCTCGGCGCTGGCAACGTGGCGCGGCAGGAAGATGCGGAAGGTGGTGCCCTCCCGCAGCACGGAATCGACGTAAATGAAGCCGCCGGTCTGCTTGATGATGCCGTAGACCGTGGAAAGGCCAAGACCGGTGCCTTTGCCCACCTCCTTGGTCGAAAAGAACGGATCGAAGATCTTGTCGATGATGGCGTCCGGGATGCCGGTGCCGGTATCGCTGACTTCGACCAGCACGTAGTCGGCCGCCGGCATGCCTTTGGCGCGGAAACGCTCGCTATCCTTTGCGGTCACATTGGCGGTGCGCAGTCTGAGACGGCCGCCGTCGGGCATGGCGTCGCGTGCGTTGACGGCGAGGTTCACGATCACCTGCTCGAATTGCGAGATATCCACCTTGACCGGCCAGAGATCGCGGCCGTGCACCACGTCGAGCGTGACATTCTCGCCGATCAGGCGGCGCAGCAGCATGGTGAGATCGCTCAAAATCTCGCCGACATCGAGGACCTGCGGCCGCAGCGTCTGTTTACGGGAGAACGCCAGGAGATGCCGCACCAGGCTCGCCGCCCGGTTGGCGTTCTGCTTGATCTGCATGATGTCCTGGAACGAGGGATCGGTCGGCTTGTGCGCGTTGAGCAGAAAGTCGGTCGCCATGATGATGGCGGACAGCACGTTGTTGAAATCGTGGGCGATGCCGCCGGCGAGTTGACCGACGAGCTCCATCTTCTGCTGCTGGGTGACTTTGTTCTCGAGTTCGCGCTGCGCGGTGGTCTCCAAGGTATAGACGATGGCCGCTTCCTGATCGCGCTCTTCTTCCTCGACCGCGGTGACGTAGAAACGCCCGAAGCGCTCGCCCGACCCCGCCAGCGTCGCATCGACCGGCGCGATGTCGCTTTTGCCACCGGCTGCCTCGGCGATGGCGGCCTCGAGCGCCGCCCGATCGCGCTCGGCGACGACGGCGGAGATCGAACGGCCACGACCCTCGCCCGTTTGACCGCTCAGCGCATCGTGAAACAACCGGACGAACAGCGGATTGGTGCGTACGATGCCGCCGCCTCGATCGACGGTCGCGATCGCCATCGGCGTATGGTGGAAAAAGCGCATGAAGCGGATTTCCGCCGCGCGCTGCGGGTCGGTGCCGTGGTCACGCGCGCGATTGAGCACCAACGTACGCGACGCGCCGGGCGCGCCGTCGGCGCCGAAAGCGAGCTTGTGGAAGAGGCGAACCGGGAGCGTGCGGCCGCTACGGGTCTTGAGATCGAGGTCGAGCACTTCGGTCTTAACCTCGCCCGGAACGCCCCGCAGCGTCGTCAGAAGCGCCGCGCCGTCGCCGGCGACCAGGTCGCCGAGCTTAAGTCCGCCCGACCCGACTTGGGCAAGATCCTGATCGAGCCAATTGGCCAGCGTCGCGTTGAGGTAGACCACCTCGCCTTTGGCATCGACGGAAAAAAAGCCGGCCGGTGCATGATCGAGATAGTCGATGGCGTGCTGCAGTTCCTGAAAGACGTTTTCCTGCCGGTCGCGCTCGCGCGTCACGTCGCTGAGCGACCAGACGGTGAAGCGTTGCTTGCGCTTGCCGTCGCCGAGCGGGCGCACGCGCAACCGCAGCCAGCGCGCCGGCCGGCCCTTTGTGCCGGCGATGCGCACCTCCTCCTGCAGGCGCTTGCCGTCGCTCGCCGCCTTGAGCAGCCGGTAGATCGCTTCGGACGCGTCCGCATCGTCGATAAACACCCGTTCCACCGGACGCATGTCGTTCGCGTCCGCGGCGTCGATGAGATCGAGATAGGCGGCATTGGCGTAAAGCACGCGGCCGTCACCGTCGGTGACGACCAGGCCGTCAACGGCATCGTCGACGACGGCCTTGATCAGCGGGCTGCTGGCTGCGGCCGCCGGCAGCCGCAGGATGCCGCTGGCAAGCGCGAACAGCGAAAATACCCCGACCGTGGCCAATACCGCCAAGAAGCCCAGGATGTACGGCTCGGCGGCGCTCGGGCCGAGCACCACAATGCCGGCTGCGGCGGCAACCAGCATCCCGGCCACCAGCAGCACCAGAACGACACTGCCGGTCCGTGCCGTATTGGCGCTGCGATCGACCGCCCGGCGCGCGGCGCCAGCGGAACTCTCGGTCATGCCGTGCGTCGTCATTCCTGCCCTGAAGTGGATCGCTGCCGGCTTACTGTGGTGCCTTGCGCGACCAGCGCGCAAGAGCGTTTGCGCAACACTGCACAACGACCGCGCCCCGCGCGCCGGGCAGCGCGGACGCAGGACCTCGCTGACAATCTCGGCGATGCGATCAGGTCCACGTTGAGAGCGACGATAGAAACGATTGGACGGGTCATGACCGCGGAGGCTTGCGGCACCGCCGCCCACGATGCGCTTGCTCTTGCGCGGTGCACCGGGGCAGACTTAGCCGGAGGCATGGTTAACGGTCGCTTAAGGGGGGTTCGGCGCCGATTTGCCATCAAACCGCCGTTTACCATGACAATGGTTGAGCTGCAGCCATTGAGTGCGAATTTCGCTATGGGCCCATTTTCTTGTTAGTATTGGCGGCGGCGCAAGTTACCGGCGATTAACCATTGGGTATCCGATGGCCGCCGCGGCAACACGGGGAGAGGGCGGATGTTCGAGACTTTGTTCGGCGCGGAAATTCCGCTCGCCGTACGCTTCTTCTTGGCATTTCTGATCGTGCTGGGATTGATCGGCGCGGCCGCATGGGCGGTCCGCCGGTTCGGCAGCGGCCGGTATCGCGGTGCCGGACAGCGCGGTCGCCAGCCACGGCTTGCCGTGATTGATCATGCCAGCGTCGATGCACGGCGGCGTTTGATTCTCATCCGTCGCGACAATGTCGAGCACCTGTTGCTGATCGGCGGCCCGACCGATGTGGTGATCGAGCCCAATATCGTGCGCGCGATGCCGGCCTCGCGCGAGGCGCCGGCGGCCCGTGCGCCTGCGGTGGCAGAGCTATCGCCCCGCGCAATTCCCCTGCCCGACAGCGGATCGAGCGATTCTTGGCCGCTGCAACCGGAGCCGGTGGCGCCGGCGGCCGCGCCGGCGCTGATGCGCGCGCAGCGCGACGCATTGACCGCCCTCGCTGACAATCTGGCGGTTCATCCGGTCACACCGTCCCGCACCCGGCCCGCAGCAGTTGTGCGGCCGACAGTCGAACCGCGCGCGGAGCCTCGTTTCGAACCTCGTCCCGAGCCGCGCATATCGACGCCGCATGCCAATGCGGAATCCCCCTCCGCTGTCGATCAGAACCTTGCGGAAATGGCGCACCGACTTGAAGCGGCGTTGCGCAAGCCCAAGACGGCGGACACGCGCGAGGCGGCCGCTCCGTCGGTAGCAGCACGGGCAACGCCGTCACCTGAGCCCAGTGCGGAGGCGGAGGCCGACGCCCTGGCTCCGCCGGCACCGTCGCCGCCAGCCCCACCCGCTCCCCCGCGCGCCGCGCGGCCGGCCGAGGCGAAACCGGCGCGGCCGGAGGTCCCGGCAAAGGAAGGCAAGGCGCTGTACGACAGTCTCGAACAGGAAATGGCGAGCTTGTTGGGGCGCCCGACCAGCAAGAGCTGATCCCGTTGACCTTGTTCTGGCGTTGACGTCACCGCAAAACATCTGAACACCGAATGATCACTATCGGTCTGCTCAGCCGGAAATGGGATTCATAGCGCCGGGCCGGGCGCTGCATCCATCGTCCACCTCGCTCCAGCTCATTAACGAGTAAGCCGGGTCGATCCGAAACACGGTACCGCAATGGCGCGGGACCATGTACATGCATTTGCCGTGCACGCATCGGACGGTCCGCCATGCTCAACGCCTATCCCATCCACGGCAATGCCGGCACGTCACTGGCGACCGCCGCCTGGGTCGACCTCGTCAGTCCGACCGATGCGGAAATATCGGCGTTCGAACAGGCATTTGGGCTCCGCGTACCGACCCAAGACAAGCTTTCCGAAATCGAGACGACGAGCCGTCTCCGCGTCGAGCACGACGCGCTTTATCTGACCGCTCCGCTGATCGTTGCCGCGGAAAATGAACCGTGGATACCGGCGCCGACCGGCTTTGTGCTTTCCAAACGCGTCCTGATGACCATCCGCTTTGCCAAATCGGCGGCCTTCGACACCGTGATCAAGGAGTTGGGTGAGGCCGAAAAACTCGAACCGGCCCTCGCCTTCGTGCGCCTGCTCGAAGAGCTGGTCGATCGGATGGCCGACCTACTCGAAGCGAGCGGCCGCGACCTGGACGACGCCTCTCATCTCATCTTCCGGCAAGAGCACCCGAACCGAAGGAAGTTGTCGCGCGAGACCGCCATGTTGCGCCGGCTGATGATGCGAACCGGCCGCACCAGCGAACGGATGTCGCGCATTCATTACACTTTGGTGTGCCTCGACCGAATAGCGAAGTTCACGGTCGAACAGGGCCGGGAATGGATCGCGCCGGATCTGGCCGGCCGGCTGCAGACGGTGTCGTCGGACATAGCCTCCCTGATCCGGTTCACCGAAGGCCTGATCAGCCGCGTTCAGCTTCTGCAGGACGCCGCGACCGGCATCATCAACATCGACCAGAACGACGTGATGAAGGTCTTGACCATCGCCTCGGTCGTCGGAATTCCCCCGGTGCTGGTTGTCGGCGTCTACGGCATGAATTTCAAGAACATGCCGGAACTCGCTTGGAGCTGGGGTTATCCCTACGCCTTGGCCTTGGTCGTCGTGACCGCGCTGCTGCCGCTGATCTGGTTCAAGTGGAAGGACTGGATTTGAGCGGCAAACCCGATCGCGCATGGTCGGTGCATACGGCCGAGCAGCCATCCCAGGCCGAGCGCGATGGCGGCGGCCGTGTACGGTTGGGTCTCGACAGGGCCCCGCCAACGACGCTTATTCCTCGCGATAGACTCGCTCGCGGCGCTCGTGGCGCTCCTGCGCTTCGATCGACAGCGTAGCGATGGGGCGCGCTTCCAAACGCTTGAGCGAAATGGGCTCGCCGGTCTCCTCGCAATAGCCGTAGGTGCCGTCCTCGATGCGCTGCAGCGCGGCATCGATCTTGGCAATCAACTTGCGCTGGCGGTCGCGGGCGCGCAATTCGATCGCCCGGTCGGTCTCGGACGAGGCCCGGTCGGCCAGGTCGGGATGGTTCTGGTTGTCGTCCTGGAGATGCTGCAGCGTCTCTTTCGCCTCCTTGAGAATGGCCTCCCGCCAATCGAGCAGCTTCATGCGGAAATACTCCCGCTGGCGCTCATTCATGAACGGTTCCTTGTCCGTCGGGCGGTAGATCTTTTCGAACGACCGGACGCTCTTACCGTTCTTGTTCAACGTGTCGTCGTATCGACTGTTTTTGCTCTTGACCGACTGCATTGTCCCTCTGCTCCGCGCACGCTCTGCGGTAGATCCTCCCCAGCGAGGCTGGCCTATATATCGAGGGACTATGACGCTGACAATAATGATGATGGCGCCGGATACCGCCCCGGCTTAATCTTGTTGTGGAGCAGCGACAGTTTCTCGTAAAATACTGATATATAAATAGATTATAGTCTAACGGACCGTAGCCACTCTCCCCCGGTCGGCCCAATCGATCTCTCGCTCCGGTAAGTCAATCCAAATTTTTCGCAACCCGAAATTCATGTTGAGGCCACGGCCGCCGATTTCAGCCGCAAAGCGTAACCGGCCAAGCGTACCAACCGCAGCTTGATGTTCCGCCGGACGCCATGCACTTAGCGGATGGCTGAGATCCAAGCGGGGCCCGCCGTCGGCGCAACACATTAAAGTTTTCTTTACCCTGCCGCGCCTAGTCGTGTGCATCACGCAAACTTTGCATCATGCAGCCACTCCATCGCGATTCACTCGACTTTCCGCAACACGAGGCCACACGAGCGTTGGTCGGGCGTCGTCTTGCCGAGGTCGAACGCGACCTAATCCTGGACACTCTGCGGTTTTGTCTGGGAAACCGGACACGGGCAGCCAAAATGCTCGGCGTGTCGATCCGTACGATGAGAAACCGACTTAAGGAATTCGCGTCGGACGGGCTAAGCATACCGCCCACCGGGCAACGGCAGAGCTCGTAGAACACGATCGATCAAGCGACAACGCCGCTCCCGCCTCGATTGACAAACTCGTAGAAACATTACTTGCATCCGAGGCCTTCGGATAAACGCCGCGCAATCACCTCGTACTATGAGCCTTGCCAGGGGCGCGATTGCCATCGCAAGGCGGGGATCGGGGATAATGTTTGCCTTGGCTGAAGACGAGGTCCTGAGCCGGACCCGCGGGCTGGAGGCCGAGCTCGCGGAAGCTCGCTCCAAGATCAAGCAACTCGAATCCAGAATAGAAAGGGATGCCCTGCTCGACATCTTCAACCGCAGAGGCTTCGAACGGGAGTTGACGCGCGCGGTTTTTGCAGGTGAACCGCTACCAAAGGACCGCGGCCGTCGTTTTCATCGACCTCGACGACTTCAAGTCTATCAACGATCGATTTGGCCATCTTGCCGGCGATGCAACTTTAAAAGCCGTGGCTGAAATGATCATCAAGGCTTGCCGCGCCTCGGACACCGTTGCGCGCTTCGGCGGGGACGAATTTGCCGTACTTCTCTGGAATCTGCGCGAGTGCGACGCTCGGGCTAAGGCGCAGTCCCTCGAGGAGAAGATTGAAGCCATAAAGATGTGCTTCGCAACCGACGCCAGCTCGGTCGGTGCTTCTGCCGGGTTCACTATGCTACGGCGCTTCGACAGCCCAACTGAAGTGATAGCCCGTGCCGACAAGGCCATGTATTCCCGAAAGATGCAGAAAAAGACCGAGGAGCAGCATTTGTCGGCGGCCTTGGTCGTTGACCCCCGGCAAGTCGCCCGGCTTTTCGAACAGATCCGGTCGCGACCTGCCGAACGCGCCGCGGAACGCTGACCGGGCCGATTTCAGCCCGGCCCGATCGTCGATCATTGCAAATTCGCTTCGGCCCTGCATAGTTGCAGCGCGGACGGCACTCCTGTGGCCGGGCCCAAGCGAGCGGATTGTCATGCGTTTCGAAGGAACCAGCGGTTACGTCGCCACCGACGACCTCAAGGTTGCGGTCAACGCCGCCATCGCGCTGGAGCGGCCACTGCTGGTCAAAGGGGAGCCGGGCACCGGCAAGACCGTGCTGGCGATCGAGATCGCCAAGGCGCTGGGTGCGCCACTGATCGAATGGCACATCAAGTCAACCACCAAAGCGCTGCAAGGGCTTTACGAATACGACGCGGTGACGCGGCTGCGCGACAGCCAATTGGGCGACGCCCGCGTCAGGGACATCCGCAACTACATCAAGCGCGGCAAGCTGTGGGAGGCGTTCGTCGCCGACGAGCGGCCGGTGCTGCTGATCGACGAGATCGACAAGGCCGATATCGAGTTCCCCAACGACCTGTTGCAGGAGCTCGATCGCATGGAGTTCTTTGTCTACGAGACCAGCGAGACGATCCATGCCCGGCGGCGGCCGATCGTGGTCATCACCTCGAACAACGAGAAGGAATTACCGGACGCGTTCCTGCGCCGCTGTTTCTTTCATTACATCCGCTTTCCCGATCCCGACACGATGCGCGCCATCATCGAAGTGCACTTCCCCGGAATCAAGCACCGGCTCGTGGCGGAGGCGCTGCGGCTGTTTTACGAGATCCGCGACGTGCCCGGCATGAAGAAGAAACCTTCAACCTCCGAATTGCTCGACTGGCTCAAGCTCTTGATGGTCGAAGATATTTCGTTGGAGACGCTGCGCGAGCGCGATCCCAAGAAGCTGATCCCGCCGCTGCATGGCGCGTTGCTCAAGAACGAGCAGGATGTGCACCTGTTCGAGCGGTTGGCGTTCATGGCGAGACGAGAGGGCCGCTAGCCGCGGCCGCGCTCACCACAATGGGTGCATGCTGAAGGTATAGGTGGCGCCCAGTCCGAAGGTGAATTGGTTCGGCGAACCGCGCATCGTCACCAGCGGAGAATTTGCCGCGGAATCGGTGATGCGCTCGTACTCCACCAAAGCGTGGACCTGCCATTGCCGATTAAAGAAATACTCGATCTGGGCCGCCCGCGCCGTAGGAATAGAACACGCCGGTCGCATTGTAGACGGGAAGCCCGGAGGCGCCGGACTGGGCTGCCGTAATACTGAAATACGGAGAAACCGCAGCGGTCGATTGCAGCGACAGGCGCGGGCCGCCGGACAGCCGCCACTGGCCCAACGGCACCACCACGTCGGCGAACAGGTCGCCGCTGACGCCGGTTTCGCCACCGATTCCCTGGCGAATTTCGCCACGCACGCGCAGCCACGGCACCGGCCAATAGACGGCATAGCCGCCGATCTGCGCCGCCCAGGGCACGTCGCCCAGACCATTGAGCTGGCTGTAGGACGAGGCGTAGCGCGGCCATACAAGTTTCCCGACCGGCCCCAGCTGTAACTGACCGAAATCGAGAATGGGCACGCCGAAGCCATCGCGCGCCCCGAAAAAGAACGGCGGATCGCCCGGCTTTTACAGAGCAAAGAGCGGGAAGCCGGTAAGCCCATACTCGCTCGTCGGGGCGCCCGGCCAAGCCGGAATCGCCTGGCTTTCGCCGCCGACTGTGACGATCCAGTCGGGAACAGGCGGCGCGTATGTCGCCGGTGCGGCCGGAGGCGGTGGCGGCGCTTCAGGAGAAAGATCGGCCGCCGCCGCGATACCCGGCGCGACGACAAAGACCACCGCAACAGCCGAACACCATTCCGCGAATGTCATGCCCCGCTGCCCCATCGCACCCGCGCGCCACAGACCCGCATTATTATCATTATCGAGCAAATATTTCCAAATCTTACCCAGCTTTCACGCTTTGGCATCTTCGCGCCGCGTCCCGCGACTGGGCTGATCCGCCGGAAGCGTCGATGGCGGCATCTCGGCGTCAGCCGTCGGCTCCATGACGGCAGGTGGCGATCTAACGGAGTCGGGCGCACCTCGTTCCCCTGCGTCCTGTTCCGCCGCGGCTTGCTGCGCGCGTCCGGCCATCGCGATTTCGGCTTCGCGCGCGCGACGATGCGCCGTCTCGGCGGCGCGGGCGCGGCGCTCGGCTGCGGCATCGCGCGCCCGTTTCATCCAATAGTACAGCTGTGCGGTCGCCCGGCCCAATATTCCACCCGCCCAAACGAGTTCGAACGGCGTGAATTGCCGCCACGTCTGATCGCCGTCGACAATGGCGCGGGCAATCAGGTTGCCGGCCATCGCCGTAGTATTGAGGCCGTGGCCGCCAAAGCCGCTTGCCAGCCACACGCCCGGGCCGAGTTCGCCGATCTGCGGCATGCGGTGGATCGAATTCCCCAAGGTGCCGGACCAAGCGTAGTCCACGGCAACGCCGCCGAGCTGGGGGTATGTTTGTTTGATGTCCGCTGTCAGGGCGCCGACGTAGCGGCGCGGATTTCGCGCCCACGTCGTCGCCCGGCCCGACCACATCAGCCGGTCGCCGCCGACGATGCGATAGTGATTGTCGGCAAGTTCCGAATCGCTGACCGCACCGCGATAATCGATCGCTTTGTTTAGACGCGACCCGAGCGGAGCGGTGGTGATCACATAAGTCGTGACCGGAATGAGCACGGAAGAAACCCGCGGCATCAGTGACGCGAGCTGCAGGTTGCCGCACAGCACCACATGATTGGCCCGTAACCGCGCGGCAGGTGTGACAATGCGCTTGCGCACCCCTGCAGGGTCGATGGACAAAGCCGGCGTGTGCTCGAAGATGCGCGCGCCGGCGCGCTCGGCCGCGGCAGCCAACCCCAGCGCATAATTGAGCGGGTGAATTTGGATCGCCCGCGGAAAGTGAATGCCGTGAAAGTAACGCTCGCTGCGCAGTACCGCGCGCACCCGTTCGGTCGGCCAGCCTTCGATTTCGGCACCGAATTCGCCCAGAACCCCGACGCGGCGCATGAACGCGTCGCCATCGTCGGTCTTGGCAACGTGAAGCCAGCCGTCCTGCGCCTCGATCCCGGGCATCGCGTCATCGTGGATGGCGTTGCGCACGTAGTCGAGACCGCTCTGCGACAGCGCCCACAAATCCTTGGCCGGCGCAAAGCCGACGCGGCCGATGATACTGTCAGGCGCGGCGGCAAAGCCCGGCAGCACAAAACCGGTATTGCGGCCGGAGGCGCTTGCCGCGATCCGGCCGGCCTCTATGAGCACAACGGACCAGCCGGCGCGCGCCACCTCGCGCGCCGTCGTCAGGCCGGCGAGCCCACCGCCGATCACGCAAACGTCGACGTCGAGGTCGCCATGAAGCTGCGGCCGCCGCGGTGCGACCACCATGGTCGCGGCGTACCAACTTTCGCCATAAGCCGTGATATCGGCGGGCTCCATCACGAGACACTAGACTGACGCCGTCGAGAAAGCGACATTGCCGGGATGCGCCGCTTGCTGCTGCTACGCCATGCCAAGACCGAGCGCCCCGAGCCCGGCGAACGTGACCGCGATCGCAAGCTGACGGCGCGCGGCCGCGCCGACGCGCCCGTGATCGGCACCTACCTCGCCCGCCACGGCCTTGTTCCCGACCTTGTCCTGGTATCGCCGGTGACGCGCGCGGAGGAAACCTGGGCCCTCGTAGCGCCGGCCTTTACCAAGGTGCCGCGTGTGGCGAAGGACGAGCGCATCTACAACGCCAGCCCCGAAACGCTCATCGGCCTTATCCGCCAGACTCGCGACGCGCACACGCTCCTTGTCGTCGGCCACAATCCGGGCCTGCACGATCTTGCCGTGCGGTTGATCGCGTCGGGCGACGTCGAAACGCGTGAGCGCGTCAACGAAAAGCTGCCAACGTCCGGGCTCGTCGTCATCGATCTTCCGTTCGACGACTGGTCGCGGCTGCACGCCAATGCCGGCAGGCTGGAGCGTTTCGTCACCCCACGCCTGATCGACGCGGCGAGCGACTGAAGCGCGGGAAAGTCAGGAACGCAGCCTCAAACCGCCAGTGCCGCGAAGATGCGAGCCCAGCTGCGAATGCCCTTGTGGAAACTCCGCAGGTCGTATTTTTCATTGGGTGAATGCACCCGGTCGTCGTCGAGCGCGAAGCCGACCATCAATGTGTCCATGCCGAGTATGGTCTTGAAATCGCCGACGATCGGGATCGAGCCGCCGGCGCCGATCGTCAGAGCCTTCTTGCCCCACTCCTCCGCCAGCGCCGCCCGCGCCTTGCCGAGCGCGGGATTATCGAACGCCACCTCGAACGCCGGCGCGCTAGAGAAATTGCCGTACTCCACCGAGCAGTCCGCCGGCACGCGCGCGCGTACAAAGTCGCGAAACGCGGCACGGATTTTTTCCGGGTCCTGGGCGCCGACCAGGCGGAACGAGACTTTGGCCATCGCCTTGCCGGGAATGACGGTCTTCGCCCCCTCGCGGGTATAGCCACCGAGAATACCGTTGACCTCGGCGGTCGGCCGCGTCGTAATCTGCTCGATCAGCAAGCGGTCCTTTTCGCCGGCCGGAATTTTCAATCCGATCGGCCCGAGGAATTTTTCCGGGGTCAGGTCTAGCCCGGCGAGATCGGCCTTGATGTCGGCCGGCAGCTCGTGGACGCCGTCGTAGAAGCCGGGAATGGCGACCGAGCCGTCCGGCTTGTGCATGGCCGCGAGAACTTCGGCCAGGACATGGATCGGGTTGCGCGCCGCACCGCCAAACAGGCCCGAGTGCAGGTCGCGGTCGGCGCAGGTCAGCCTGACCTCCTCGTAGACGAGCCCGCGCAGCGATGTCGTGATCGACGGCGTCTGCGCGTCCCACATGCCGGTGTCGCAGACGAGCGCAAGATCCCGCTTGAGCTCCCCGGCATTGTCGCGCACGAAACCGAACAGGTGCTTCGAGCCGCACTCCTCCTCGCCTTCGATCATCACGGTGATGTCGAGCGGCAGTTCGCCCGTGACCGCCTTGAAGGCGCGGCACGCCTCGATAAAGGTCATAGCCTGGCCTTTGTCGTCGCAGGCGCCGCGCGCGACGATGATTTTCCGGCCGCCGTCGAGCGTCTCGATACGCGGCTCGAAAGGCGGCGTCTTCCACAGATCGAGCGGATCGACCGGCTGCACGTCATAATGGCCATAGAACAAGACGCGCGGCGACTTGCCCGGGGACGCTCCGTTGCCGCTTTTGCCGATCACGACAGGGTGGCCGTCGGTCGGGCGCACGCTGGTCTCGAATCCAAGGCCGCGAAGGTCGGCGGCGACGTATTCGGCCGCGGCGCGGCAATGCGGCGCATAGGCCGGGTCGGTCGAGATCGACTGAATTCGTAAGAGCGCGAACAAACGATCGAGGCTTCCGTCGAGATCGCGGTCAACGCGAGTGAGGACAGCGGGCAAAGCTTCTGATGGCGTCATGACATCACCGTTTCAACACGCCGCCGAGCGCGCCGCGCACGACAGCCTTGCTAATAGTGCCGGCAGTTTTGCTGCCGGTGCTCCTGGCGAGCTCCGCCGCAACCGTGGTGGCGACGCCGGTGGCGACGGCGCGCGCCACATTGCGGGCGACTTGCTGCGAGGTCGTCAAGGTCGTGCCGCGCGGCCGGCCAATGCCGAAAACGTTGCGGAAGCCTTCGCCCACCCTATGAAGGATACCTCCCGGCGCGGGCGCTTGGCCCGGTGTGGCGGGTCCGCCGGGTGTGGCGGGTGCAGCGGCCGTGCTGGCTGGCGGCAGCGCGCCTCCGGCTGCCAGTCGCTTTTGCAGAATTTCGCAGGCGGATTGAGGATCGGCGATCTGGTCGTACTTGCCCTTTACCGGGCTTGCCGCCATCACCGCCTTGCGCTCGTCCGGGGTCACCGGTCCGATGCGCGCCGACGGCGGCCGGACCACGATACGATCGACCATCGCCGGAGTGCCGTCGCCCTCAAGAAACGACACCAACGCTTCGCCCTTGCCGAGCTGGGTGATGACCTGCACGGTGTCAAGTTTCGGATTTGGCCGAAACGTCTCCGCCGCCGCCTTTACCGCCTTCTGGTCATGCGGCGTGAACGCACGCAGCGCGTGCTGCATCCGGTTGCCGAGTTGATCCAAAACTTTTTCGGGCACATCGAGCGGATTTTGGGTGACGAAATAGACCCCCACCCCTTTCGAGCGGATCAATAGCACCACCTGTTCGACTTTATCGAGCAATTCCTTGGGCGCCTCATTGAACAGGAGGTGTGCCTCATCGAAAAAGAACACGAGCTTCGGCTTTGGCGGATCGCCGACCTCCGGGAGCTTCTCGAACAGTTCCGAAATGAGCCACAGCAGGAAGGTGGCGTAGAGCCGCGGGCTCGCCATCAGCTTGTCGGCGGCCAGCACGTTGATGACGCCGCGCCCCTTGCTGTCAGTTCGCATCAGATCGGCGACGGACAGCGCCGGCTCGCCGAAGAATTTTGCGCCGCCCTGGTTCTCAAGCACCAGGAGCTGGCGCTCCACGGCGCCGACCGCGGTCACCGCGACGTTGCCATAGCGGGCGCCGACCTCCTTGGCGTTCTTTGAAAGATAGGACAGGAGCTCGCGCAAATCCCTGAGACCGACGAGTCCATCGACGTCGTCGCACGCTTTCAGTTCCGGATCGTCGTCGGCGAAACGGAAGGCGACGTTGATCACGCCTTCCTCCACGTCGTTGAGTTCGAGCATCTGCGAAACGAGAAGCGGGCCCATTTCGAACACGGTAGCGCGGATCGGATGGCCCTGTTCCGCGAATAAATCCCAGAACAAGACGGGGAACTCTTCGGGCGCGTAATCGAAGCCCAAGCCATTGGTACGCTTGACGAAATCCGGCTTGGCCTCGCCGCGCGCGGCGACCCCCGAGAGATCGCCTTTGATATCGGCGGCGAACACGGGTACGCCTGCGCGTGAAAATCCTTCCGCCAACACCTGCAGCGATACAGTCTTGCCGGTGCCGGTCGCGCCGGTGACCAGGCCGTGGCGGTTGGCAAGAGCGAGCGCGAGATACGCATCGCTGGCGCCCTTGCCGACAAAAATTTTTCCATCTCGATCCGGACTCGTCATCACTCGTTTCCTTCACGTGCGTCGTGCCACGTCGCAAGATCGCCGACCGCAGTCGAGTTCCGTCGCGCCTTGCGTTCCTATCATGCCGAGGTGCGGCAATTACACCAGCAGCCGCTCGCACAATCGGCCCGCAACCGACTTGTCATGCAGCGTCCTAATGTACATTATGGCAAGAAGGTGCTGAGACTAGGGCTGGCGAGGGGACAATGGAAGAACTGATCGGGCGCCTCGTCGCCGACGTCGGCGACGATCGAGCCCCCGTCGAAACGGCATGGGCGGCGATATGCGCGCCAGCATGCGCGTGATGGGCGCGGGGCTGAGCTTGGGTCAGGTGCACGTCATGATCCGGCAATTCATCGCTTATGCGCGCGAGAAGATCGGCGAGGACGAGGTCGATGACATCGTCGGCGCCAGCCCCGGTCTCGCAATTGTTTGAGTACCAACGTGGTTACGGCGACGCTTTTGCGCGACTGAGGAGAGACATCGATGGCGTATCCCATCACCGATATTCGAGCCATCGGGCCGGATACCGCCGTGATCCTCAAATCGGACGGCATTCGTACAACCGTAAGTTTATTGCGCTCGGGCAAGACGCCAAAGCAACGGCTCAAGATCGCCGAGCGGATCGGCACCGACGAGAAGCGCGTGCTCGACTGGGTGACGGCCGCCGACCGCATGCGCGTGAAGGGTGTCGGCTGGGAATATGCGGAGCTTTTGCGCGCGGCCGGCGTCAAGACGGTCAAAGAGCTCAAGTTCCGCAACCCGCACAAGCTCGTCCAGGCTATGACGGTGGCCAACAGCAAGCGCAAACTGGTGCGGCTTCTGCCCTCGGAGAGCACGGTCACCCGCTGGATCGACACCGCTAAGAAGCTGCCGCCCGTCATTCGCTATTGATTGCCCGGAGCGCGGGCGCCGTTAGCGCGCCGCGGCGCCGGGCCGCTTGACTCATCGCAACCGACCGCGCAAAGCGACCAGCAAACAACGACCGAAGGGACGGCCAATAATGGCCACGACCCTCACCCATCGGGCTTTTTCCACGCCGGGCTCTGAATCCGGCGCCAACGTGCTTGAGCGGCTTCTAGCCAAGGCGCGGCCGCTGGTCATGGGTGTGCTCAATGTCACGCCGGACTCATTTTCCGACGGCGGCCGCTATCTCGATCCTCAAGCTGCCGTCGTCCATGCCC
>Ga0187871_10001987_pt1 | contig 17101 bp, 14 predicted proteins | sample June2016WEW_16_1_FD_132988 | JGI IMG/M metagenome (GOLD analysis project Ga0187871, IMG submission 132988) | Peatland microbial communities from SPRUCE experiment site at the Marcell Experimental Forest, Minnesota, USA - June2016WEW_16_10 | ecosystem: Environmental > Terrestrial > Soil >...
CCAGCAGCGCGGCCACCGAAGGTGTCATGTGCGGGTTCGCAATTATGCTCTGCGAATCGAGCAGCATTGCCAGCAGCGTCTTTGCGGTCTCCTGCCGCGGCCCACCCTGTGTATCCTCGGTCAGCAACTTCTCCGCCGCCGCATTCTGCGCTGCCGCGACGCTGCCCTCCGCTATTGTTGAAGCGTCTATCGCCGTCTTGAGAGTGTCCGGATCCGACGTCGGCGCCTGCATCAGGCGCAACCGTTGATCGATAGCCAGAACGGTAAACCGGACGCCGCTGTCATGAGCGCCTTTGATAATTGCCAGAGCCTCATCGCGGGCGCTTTTCGCGTTCCCGGCCTCCATGCGGTCGAACACCAGCATCACGGAGTTGGCGACGTTCACCCGCCGAAGATCTTTGATCTGGACGCGCGAGCCGCCATCGAGAACCTCCAACTCGGCAGGTTGAAGATCCGAAACATCCTTACCTGACTTGTCGTGCACCACCAGATCGAGAGAGACTTCGTCGACATTCACCGTTGTCCGTGAACCGGAGGGAGCCGCGGGCGCGGAACTGGTTTGTCCCAACAATGAAGCAATGAATAAGGATGCCAGCAATCCAGGCAAAGGGGCGGCAAGAGAGCGCTTTCGCCCCCAACACGACACGGTGCGCATGTATGTATTACTCCTTAGACCATTCTACGCGTGCATTCCGGCGGGGGTTTCCGCGATTTGCTTAATGCTCCGGTTCCTTTACCTTCAGGATCCGGTCGCCTTCCACGTTTTGCAACAATTGCACCGCGCCGGAAGGCCAGACGATTTCCACGGTTTCCGCGCGCTTGTCGGGACCCAGTCCGAAGTGCACCGGCCCCAGACTCGACGAGGCGTATCCCACGCTGCTGGTCATGTGGTTGTATTGCGCGCCAATCCCTTTCGTCACCACCTTGATGCGGGCGCCGATGCCGTCGCGGTTGCTCCGCGTCCCTTCCAGTGCGATCTCGAGCCAGTGATTCGCGCCCGGACTCCGATTCATCCAGATTTCCGCCGGATGGGCCATCGCGGTGGTCACCACGTCGACGCGGCCGTCGCCATCCAGATCGCCGAAAGCACAGCCCCGGTGGCGGGCCATGGGGGTGGCGTCGAGACCGGCTTCTTCCGTCAGGGCTTCCCATTTTTCGCCGCGGCCCAAATTGCGGAAGACAGTGTTGTGCTGTTCCACTCCCTGACCGGGCTGCGGAAGCGCGCCGACGTGCCCGCGCGTGACGAACAGGTCCTTCCAGCCGTCGTTGTCGAAATCGAACAATCCGGCGCCAAAGCCGGCCATGTGCAGCGTCAGGGCACGCATGCCGCTTTCCGCGGTGATCTCCCGAAAGTCCCCCTTGCCGGTGTTCAGGAACAAGGGGAAAGTTTGATTGTTGAGGGCGATGAAGGCGATGTCCGGATAGCCGTCGTTATTGAAGTCGCGAAAGTCCAGACCCATACCGGAAACGAAACTGCCGTCCTCGGGGAGCCCCACTCCGGCAGTCATGGCTAGCTCTTCAAACTTGTTCCCCAGATTGTGGAACAAGGAGTTGTAGTAGGCGTCGTTGGTGACGAACAGATCAGGCTTGCCATCCAGATCGTAGTCCGCTACACCGACGCCCATGCCCTTGCCCACCACTTTGCGAATGCCCCATTCGGCCGACACATCCTGGAACTTGCCGTTGCCTTTGTTGAGAAACAGCTGATTGGGAAGACCCTCGTAGTAGCGCGGGTGACAATAATCGGGCGTTCCAAGAAAGTCGCACAGTGGCGTCGGCTTATACTGCCACTGCAGGTAATTCGTGACGAACAGATCGAGCAGCCCATCGTTGTTGACGTCCACCCAGGCAGCGGTAATCGCCCACAGAGGCCCATACTTTGGATCGTTCCAGTGATTCAGCCCGGCCTGCTCGGTGACATCGGTAAACGTGCCGTTGCCGTTATTGTGATACAGCGTGCTCTTGTGCACTCCGGCTACGAAGATGTCGGGATAGCCATCGTTGTCGTAATCGCCCACCGCGACACCCGTATCAAAGCCGGTGCCCGCCAGACCGGCGGCATCGGTGACATCGGTGAAGACGCCGTTTCCGTCGTTACGAAAGAGCCGGTTTCGATATTTCGTCGAGTCCTTCGTCAACGTCGCGAGATTTGCGCCATTGGTGAAGAAGATGTCAGGCTTACCGTCGCGGTTGTAGTCGAAGACAGCCACTCCGCCGGCCATCGTTTCCGGCGCGTTGCGGGCGAGTGTCTCGTTGCTCTCAAGCTGGAATCCAATCGGATGGTAGGAGAACTGGATAGGAGACGAAGAAGGAGTCCCGGCGCTGAAGAAAAGGACCAATACCGGCAACAACACCAGGCCCGCGAAGAAACCAGCTCGCTTGATCATAAAAAGAGGGATGGCATTGAGCCATCCCTCCAGTTTACTGCCCGGTTCCTTCTAAGAGTCGAATCTCAGAAGTAGAACTTCACCGCGAGCTCAACCAGCCGCTGCCCTACCGTGTAGAGCGGTACGCCGGAGGTTAGCGAATTCGTGTTGGTGGAGCTGTAGGCCCCATTAGGACCGGAGAAGTTCAGCTTGATATCCTGGTTCTGTCCAACCGCTCCAAACTGCGGATTCGGATGGTTCAACCAGTTGAACGCCTCGATGCGGAATTGCAGAGTGCGGCTTTCCCCCATCTTGAAGTCCTTGAACAGGGAGAGGTCGCTGTTGAAGAAAGCCGGCCCCTTGATGTACGGCCAGATAATGGTCCCCTGCTGACCGGGCGCCGGCACCGTGAAGCACGACGGATTGAAGTACTGGCCCGAGCTGAGGCCGCTGCGAGGATCGCAGGTAACCAGCGGCACCAATACCTCCTCGTTAGTGCCGAGGTAGGTGTTATTGCCTACGTTGGTCGGCCACTGCACGTTCAGATCGCCGCCGGTGTTTCCCTGAATCGGCGCGCCACTCTGGAAGTTATTGTTGGTCTGCAATACCCAGCCATTCACGGCCCCCATCAGAATGGGATTGCCATGGACGCGCTGCCCCTCGCGGAAAATACCCACGATGTTCACGATGTTCGTGTGATCGTAGTTGAGAACACCGTAGTTGCTGTCAAGATTGAATGGGTTGACGATGGTGCCCGCGCCGGCTCCGTTACCGCTGTAGCCATCGCGGATGCCCAGCACCTTGCTGAAGGTGTAGTTCGCCATCACCATGGCCGGACCCGAGTTCTTCATCCAGGAGACCTGCAGGGAGTTGTAGTTGGAGTAGCTCCCGTGGCCTAACTGCTGGATGGCTTGATAGTTCGACAGCGGGTAATAGTCCGCGGAGTTGAAGCTGCCGTTGCAGGATACGCCCTGAACGCAGTTGATGGACCCGGTGATGGGGTCGGGTTTGAAGTAGGCTCCCGGCACAATCGGGTTCGCATCGTTGAGTCCGTTGGTGCCGAAGAGCAGCAAATCGTAGCTGTGGTTCCCTACATAGGAGAACTCGGCCACGGAGCGCCATGGCGCCTGCTGCGAAATTGTGAAGTTCCAGTCCGCGGTACTCGGAACCCTGTTGTCGCCCATCTGCATGACGCTGATGCCGCCGCCGTTCAGCGAGCCCGCGCCTGAGGGAAGGCCGGTGAGGTTTATGTCATTCGCCAGACCGAGAAACGAACCCGATCCGTAAGAAAACGCACCCACTCCGGAGTCCCCGGTTGCACCGGCGTTAACGCCGGCCTGATATTTGAATATCGCGAAACCGCCGCGCAGAACGGTCTTTCCGTTGCCGAACAGGTCGTATGCCGCGCCCAGCCTGGGAAGCGGATAAACGAACGGCGAGATCAGGCCGGAAACCGGAATGCTGCTATTGGTCCCGTGATCCTCCAGTCCGGTGTTGGCCGGGCCAGGGTGTACGTTCGAGTAGGTTGCGGGATTGAATACGTACATGCCGTTCGGAGAATTGGGATCGTAATACTGGCCTACGTGATCGAGGCGGAGACCGTAGTTGATGGTCAGCTTTTTCCCGATCTTCCAGGAATCCTGGGCATAAGCGGAAACCTGGTGATACTGAATCACCGCCAGCGGACCCACGTTGCTCTGCGTATAGCTTTGCACCGCGCCGACCAATTCGTCGGCGATCACGTTGTTGACGGTGGTTGAACCATACTGTTCAAACTCGAACATGCCCTGAGTCCCGGCATTGGCGGCGAGACCAGTCTGGGCGTTCTGGTTCATATCCCAATAGAAACCGAACTTCATGGTATGGGTTCCCCACACCTTGCTGAGGTTGTCATAGACCGCCGGGTCTGACTTGATGGCGCCAAACGTGTTAGCGCCGGACGAATAGAAGTCCGCCTGCGGCATGAACTCCGCCAGCGCTCCGGACCAGCTCAGCGTGTTCGGAATCTGCTTCTCGTCCACTCCGAACAGCCCCTTGGTGGTCATTCCGAGCGAGCTCGGATCCACCCCGGAAGGATTAGACAGAGACAGGAAGTTGGTGTAACGAGCGTAGGTAACCACCGTTTCATTGACCAGCGACGGGCTGAACACATGGGTGAAGTTGCCCATGATGACGTCCGACGGGGTCAGAGCCGGCATGGCCGACGGATACGGTACGGCCGAGTTCGGCGCCCACCAGGTGGCGATCGGGTGCAAGTCCGTCTCCTTCTGGTAGGTGTACGACACGGTCAGCTTGGTGTTGTCGCTGATCGCATAATCGACCTTCTCGCTCTGTTCCCAACGATTCGTGGCCACAAGGAATCCCGTGCCTGGGTCAACGAATTGGTAGTTATATCCGTTGTTGGTCGCCGGATTCATATTGGGCGCCGGGAGAAGGCTCAGCAATTTCGCGCCGTTCGGGTCGAAGTCCGCCTGGGGAATGATGCCATTGACAATGGGTGCGGGAAGCACGCCAGGAGCGCAGCCGTGTTGGCCGGCGGCCGAGCCCCCGCAGGGAGTGGTCAGGCCGGCAGACCAGCCGCCGTTCGCCTGGGCCGCAAACTGCGCCAGAGAAGACGGGGAAAAGTCGCCGCCCAGCATGGCCGACGTGGGTACGATGTAGTTGTTGAGCTGGCCCACCGGCACCTGGTTCATGTACTCGAAACCGAACCACCAGAACAGCTTGTTCCGATTGTGATTGAAGTGCGTGAAGGGGAGCAGGACCGGGCCGCCCATGTTGCCACCGGGATAGTAATAATGTTCCGAGGGCAGGTTGCTTCTGGTCGCTCCTTCCGCTTTGGAGCCGGAATCCAGCGAATCGAAGATGGCGTTGCGCGCATAAAAATAGCCTTCTCCGTGGAAGTCCTTGCCACCGCTCTTTCCGTAGGCCTGGAAGACCACCGGCCCTTTGGCGAACTCAGCGCCATAGGACGACATCAGGACTTTGACCTCGGCGGTCATGTCCGAGTTGATGTTGGCGATCTGGGTGCCCACGTTGCCGGGATCCACCAGGTTCGCGCCATCCAGCATGTACGACATGGCGCCATACGGCTGGGTGCCGTTGGAGGAATAATTCCCTACCGGGCCGACGTTGCTGCTGACGATCTTGTCGGAGAACGCCTGACCCTGGTTCAGGCCGTTGTTGATGGCCATGCCCGGCATGATCTTGAGCAGCTCACCAGCATCGCGACCGGTGATCGCGATGTTGTTTACGAAGTCCTGGTTCAGGTTCGTGCTGACCTCGCCGGAATCCATCTGCGCCACTTCGCCGGCCGACGTCGAGATCTCGACCTTCTCGGCTACCGTTCCTACCGTGAGCGCGATGTTCGCAATGGTGCGCTCGTCGCCCTGGTTGATAGCGATGCCCTTCAATTGCCACGTGCTGAAACTGGCCGCGGTAACTGTGAGGGTGTAGCTTCCCGGGGGAACGGCGGTAATGGCGAAGCGTCCCTCGCCGTTGCTGACCGCACGGCGGACGTCGCCGCTTGCATCATTAGCTAATTCGATTTTTGCATCCGGTATTACCGCGCCTGTCTGATCGTTAACTGTGCCTTGCAGGCTGCCGGTAAGTTGTTGGCCGAAGGCGGCGCTGCTCAGAAGCAGCAACACAACGGCTACAAAAAGGATGCGAGACGTAAACCCATGCTGGACGCGATGTGGTGTGCCCAGCACAGATGCTTCTGGGGATCTGTGCATAGTATCTCCGTGATCTGAATGGAACACCGCAGGAGAGCAGTCAAACTTATTGCCCCCTGATGCCTTTCCCGAGCACAACTCAGCTCGGAACTAAACCTCGCCACTAGTGGTTTAATGCTATATCGCAACCAAACTGTAGTCAAGTGCTTTCTGCGAGAGGCGTACTATATGAGATTTTGTAATTGGTTCCTCAACAACTTGAGGCGGTAAATCCGGCTTTTTGGAGGGGGTTCACACCACTTGCGGGTGCTCTGCGGGGTTGCCCGCGGCGCCGGAGTATTGTAAACGGGGCTTAAAACGCGAGGAGCCAGGGCGCGGCGAAGAACACCCCTGAGGTGGTGCTAATCGGCACCGCCCGCTAGTTCTCGACTTCTTTCCCGTCTTCGTCCTGCGCCCTCGCCGACGCTTTATCTTCCGGGCCGGCCTTACGAACGGTCACCGTGCCGCGGTCCGTGCTGATGTGCACTTCAGGTCCGTTGCCCACAGTTCCGGCAATGGATCCGCTCTCGCCGCCTTCGGTTTCGCGCACCTGCAGTGGTGAACCGAACTCATTGCGCAGCTCGCCGCGATCCGTGCTGGCCTTGAGATCGAACTTGCCCTGAGCCGGCAGCGCCAGGTCGACATCGCCGCTGCGCACGCGCACTTCCATCTTGGGCACGCCGGATGCGGCTGGCCGAAGCTCCACGTCACCGCGGTCGACATCCAGATCGAGCCCCTGAGAAAAATCGGTCAACTGGATATCGCGCGCCTGAGCGCTCACCCGAATCGGCCCAACAACGGTAGTGCCGGTGAGATCGCTGCCCGACAAGCGCACCTGACCGGGTATTTTCGCGGCTTCGAACTCGAAGTTCGAACCTTCGAACTTCACCGCCTGTGCGAGATTTCTCAATTCCACTTCACCGGCGAAGGTCCCGGTCGCGGTCACCGCGCCGCTGATATTGTCCAGTTCCACATCGTCGCCGCGCGACGCCCGCAGCTCCACCTTCCCCTTCACTCCCACCGCCCGCACCACGTCGCTGCGGTCCAGCTCCACGCGCACGTCGCCGCCGATATCCTGCAATCGCACGCCCGCGTTATCGCTGACAATGTTCACACTGCCGTCCACCCCGGTAATGTCGAAATCGCCGTACTCGCCGTGCCCCTCAATGCTGGAGCCTTTTGGCACTACGATCTCCAGATCTTCGCTTACCCGCAGACGCCCGTTGGCTTTGTCCTGATTGGTGCGAACAGTGACCGTTGTGTTTTTATCGCTGAGGACTTCGAGCGGCGTTTCCTTGTTGGCATCGTCGGCTTCCTTCTGCGAAAGAGACCGCACCGATTTCCGGCCGTCCACCTTCACCGTCAAATCGTCCCCGACGGTGATGCGTGCGTTGCCGCGGAAGGCCTCAATCACCACGTGCGGCGTTTTGCCGGCGCTGCCGGTCGCGGACGGGAGACCGTATTCGTAGTTCTCGCCCATGTCGGCGACGATGCCCCGCCACGGTCCGCCGGACCACCAACTGTGCCGGTGCGCCGCCCACGCCGTGGAGCCGATGATACAGATGAACACCACCAGCACCCATTCGCCGCCGGAGATGCCGTTACAGGAAAGCGGCCTGCCCCCCGACGCCTGCATCGCGATCTCAAACAGCCGCAGCGCGCCCCAGCCGATCAGCAGAAAAGGCCACCACATGGCCAGCATGTCCCAGATCTGAATCTGCGGCCAAAGGCTGCGCGTGAGAAACAACGCACCGATGGCGATCAGTATGAGCGGACCAATTACCGAACCTCGCCTCATGACGCGCCTCCCGGATATTGCGGGTTCGCAGGCTCATCCTGCCGCACCGCCCGCTCCAGCAGCTTCAACAGACCGAACACAATGATCAGCACCGGCCACGTTCGCCAGAACGGAAATGGACCCATGTGATCTATCGCCAGCAAAGCGCCCAGCGTGATCAGCAGCAGCGGCCCGCGCACCGCCTGCATTACCGTAGCGCCGCCAGGCCGGCTCATCGCTGTTCCTCCGATTCATTGCCGCGGCCCGCCGGAACCAGCCGTTCGTACAGCAGGTAGGCGCCCAGCGCAATTAACAGGAGCGGCCAATATCGCAGAACCTGGCTCATGCGCAACAGATCCATGGTATTCAGTAGAAACAATACGCCGATGGCCATCAGCAGGATGGGGCCCGCGGGAAAGCCGCTCTTCCGGCGCATGGGCACCAGCCCGGAGAATTCGTCCACACTGTGACCGTAGAGCCGCCGCTTCGCCGTGTGATACGCCTCGAATGCCATATACAGAATCCACGCGGGAATCATGAACCCGAACAACGGCTCAAACCCGGACGCGGCGCCCGAACTGAGCACGCTGATAATCATTCCGAACACCACCACATGAACGAGACCCTTCACATACTGGCCGTTGTAGATGGCGCCCACTCCTGGAATCAGTCCCAGCACGAACGCGAGCCCCGGCGACGGCGCACCTTCCGGTAGCGGCGGAGGCGCTGTATATGGCGACCATTCCGGCGCCGGCGGCGGAGGTGGCGGAGGAACACCCGGACCACCCGCTGCTCCCATGGTGGCTTCGGCCGCGGGCGCGAGAGGCGCGTGTTCGGCGCAATAGAGCGTCCCCTGGTAAGGGTGCTGACACGCCGGACAGAGCGGCTTTCCGCACGAGCGGCAATATCCGGTCGCCTCGGTTTCGGTATGGATTGCGCAGTTCATTTTCGTTCACTCCGCCCGGCGTTGTTCGCCGGAGCGCCCTTCGTCTGATTTCCTCCGGCGTCCGCCCGCTTCGCCGGCACGCTGGAATCCTGTTCGGTCCAATCCTTCAGCCGGCTTTGAATCTCGATCACCAGCTTCAGGTTTTCGTAGTATTTCACCGTCCTGTCCCAGCCGCGATGCGCCCGGTCGTCCACGGCCATCCAGATCTTCACCGGATCCAGGTCCGACGGCTTCAACTGCCGCGGCTCGATGCCCGCAAACCGCGCCAGCATGGAGAAAGAGAGCACCGTCATGGCCATGCCCATGGCATAGCGAGGCTGCAGAATCGGCTCGATCCAGCGCCGCCGCCACCATGGCCGTTTGCCCGCGGCGTTGTTGCCGGGAATCACATGCAGAATCCGCGTCAGCAATTCCGCGGGCGGCTCCACCACCGCCGCTCGCTCCATCAGGCCCAACGCGCTGCGCACATCGACGGCTAATGCCGCGCACGAAGCACAGGTCTCCATGTGCCGCTCAATCTCGTGCCGGCGTTCTTCGGCGAGCGGGCCGTCCAGATAATCGCACAGAAGGATTTCGAAATCGGCGCAGTTCATATCGCCACCTTCTGTCTCTTCAGCACCCGGACCAGTTCGGCGCGCCCGCGGTTCAACCGCGATTTCACGGTTCCTTCGGGCACATTCAACACCTGAGCGATTTCGCGATATTCCATCTCCTCGAGATCGCGGAGGATCACCGTTTCCCGCAGCTCCGGCGAGAGCCGCCGCAACGCATTCTGTATTACCTCACTTGCTTCACGCCCCGCCAGCGCGCTGTCGGCATGGCCGAAAGCCACCGTCTTCTCTTCCAACATGCCGAGTTGTTCTTCGATGGAATCGGTGGCGCGCTCGGATCGCGTGCGGCGGTAATTGTCGATGAGAAGGTTCCGCGTCAGCCGCGTCAGCCAGACCACGAAAGAGCCTTCGCCCGAGCGGAAGCTGCGCAGGTTGCGAAAGATTCGCAGGAACACTTCCTGAGATAAATCCTGCGATTCCGAATCTCTCCCGGTGAACCGATAGCAGATGGAATAAACGCGGCGCGTATGCAGGCGGACGAGATCTTCCCAGGCGGTTTCATCGCCGCTCAGGCAGCGTTCCACTAATTGCGCGTCCGAATCCACCCTGTTACGCCAGCTCCCTTCAGTGGCCGCACAGGCAGGAGCCCAGGTCCATTTCGCCTGGGGTGCCGCAAGTTGTGCAACCGATGCCATCGGGGCCATGCTCCTCGTTCAAAGTGGTGGACCGGCGGCTGTCCCGCCGGCTGAGCGGTACCGGTATTCCCGATTTCCGCTTCCACTCACTAGAACGAGGAACTATCATAAGAAGTTCGCCTAAAACAGCTTTACCGTGTTCCAGGACTTACCATTCTATACGCCGCACTCACTTCGCCGAATGGTCAATCGGTGAGCGGCATGCCAGGCCGGGCCAGTGGCATGCGGCCACCGGTAGCGCGGAGTGCGAATTCGGACGGGAGGGCACCATAGGATCGATTGCAGGCAGGAATCGTAAGACGCTCGCCGGGTTAGCGGTGGGCGCCGTGATTATCGGCGTCGTCCTGTGGCGGTGGCGCGGGAGCAGCTTTGACTGGCATGTGTTCGCGAGGGCTTTCCGTGGGCTCAACGGATTCTGGCTGGCGTTGTCTATCGTGCTGATTCTGAGTACCTACTATGGCCGAGCCTTGCGCTGGGAAGTGATGCTGCGGCCCATCAAGCCAAACGCGAGCATTAGCCGCGTTCTTTCGGCTACTATGATCGGCTTCACGGCGATTGTTCTCCTGGGCCGAGCCGGAGAACTGGTTCGTCCCTATCTTATTGCCCAGAAAGAGCGGGTGCCGTTTCCTACGCAAATCGCCGCGTGGGTCCTCGAGCGCATCTACGATCTGCTCATGGTGCTGGCGATTTTTGGATTCGCTCTGGTCAGGGTCCCCTGGGCAACCCTGCCGCTCAAGCCCGGCCTGGCGCAACTTTTCCGTACCGGGGGCTGGGTGGTCGGCGTAATAGCGGCGATCTGCATTGTATTGCTTGTCGGATTTGGGCGTTATTCCCACGTGGCTCGAGGATGGGTGGCTTGGCTCGTGCGGATCCTGCCAGAGCGGTTTCGTTCGCATGTTGAACATTTGTTTGGCGCGTTTCTTGATGGGATGCAATCCACATCTAAATCTACATACGTAGTTCTAATAGCCCTCTATACATTGCTCGAGTGGGCGCTCATCTTCGGTTGCTATTACTGCCTCTTCAGGGCCTTCCCGGCAACGGCGGGCTTCAGCCTCGCTGAGATGTCGATTTTTCTCGGAGTGGTGGCCTTCGGCAGCATCCTCCAAATCCCAGGGATTGGCGGTGGCGTACAAGTGGCGGCCGTGCTCGCCCTCACGGAAATCTTCGGCATGCCGATTGAAGCCGCCACCGGCATGGCGCTGCTGATCTGGGGGGTAAGCTTTCTGACAGTGGTTCCCTTCGGCCTCGGGCTGGCCCTGCACGATGGTGTCAACTGGAGCAAATTCAAGAGCTTGCCACAAGAAGCCCCGCTATGATTTGTCCCTTTTGCGGTTTCCGGGAAGACCGCGTTATCGACTCGCGGGAGAGCCGCGAAGGCGACGTAATCCGGCGCCGCCGGCAGTGCCTCAAGTGTGAGCGCCGCTTCACCACTTACGAGCGCACCGACGAGATTCCCTACATGGTGGTGAAGAAAGACGGCCGGCGGGAGAAGTTCGACCGGCAGAAAGTCTTATCCGGGCTACTAAAAGCCTGCGAGAAACGTCCTGTCAGTATGGCCAGACTAGCGGAACTGGTCGATGAGGTGGAGGCGAAGCTGGTCGACAACGCCGATCGAGAACTTTCTACTACGCAAATAGGAGAAATCCTGATGGGCCGCCTGGCGAATCTCGACAAGATCGCTTATGTGCGCTTTGCTTCGGTCTATCGGGACTTTCAGGATGTCGAGACGTTCTTCAACGAGTTGCGAAGCCTGGTGCACCAGAAGAAGCCCTAAGCCGCATCTAACAAAGCGGGCGGGGACGATGCGTCAGGCAGCACACTTCGGGAGCCACCACTGGCTGGTGGGACCTGATTACTCCGCTGCAACCAAAACAGTTCCGAAACATCTTGTAAATAGGCACTTAACTTCGTTGGTCAGCGGTGCTATAATCGACGAGACCGGCCGTCGGCGCGAGGACTCTCGTTTCAGTGAGGCGGTGTGCCTCGGAAACTATAACATATACAACGATTTTGGACGGCTCGGTGCGGTCCTTTTCCCCCGTCAGGTGAGGTGAGCTTTCAGTGGATCAATTCGAGGATCACTTCTTAGCAGAGAGCCCCGAGGGTAGTCTGAACATCCCTTTCGATGAGGAAGGGCATTTCTTCCACGCGGAAGAGGCCCCCGAGGGTGAGGAGTTTGCGGCCCAGGCGCCGGAGGAGTCCATTTACACGGACGATCCGGTACGCGTGTATCTGCGCGAAATGGGCGCGGTGCCGCTGCTCACCCGCGAAGGCGAAGTCAATCTAGCCCGCCGCATGGAGCGGGGCAAGCTGCGCATGCAGAAGGCGATCAGCCGGTCGGCTCTGGTGCAGCGCATGATTCTCGAAGTTGCGGAGTCCATTAAGCACGGCGAGGATATCGAAGATTTTGTGGATCTGGGCGATGTAGAAGAAGGCAGCGCCGCCCAGGCGAAGCGCCAGTCCGAGGTTCAGGAACTCTTTTCCGCCCTGTTGGCGTTGCACAAGAAGCAGGGCCAGCTCACCGACAAGATGAACGCGGTGTCGATGAGCAACAAGAAGATCCGCCGGCGTTGGCAGGGTAAGGTGATGCGCTCGGCGGTGGAAACCTCGCAGACCATCCGGCGCATCCCGTGGCAGCTTCCGAAGTGGCGCGTATTCGCCCGTGAGATCGAGCACGTGGCCGAGGAGATGACGCATCTCGAGAGCGAGATGCGCAAGCTGGAAGACCGCCCTTCGCAGACCGCGCAGACACGCGTCCGTGAGATCAAGCGCGAAATTCGCAAGCGCGAAACAGCGGCCAATGCGACGCTGGGCGCGCTGCGGCACAGTCTGGCGGTGATTCGTCATGGCGAGGCCGAGGCCGAGCGGGCTAAGAAGGACCTAGTGGAGGCCAACCTCCGCCTCGTGGTTTCGGTGGCGAAGAAATACGTCAACCGCGGGCTGCACCTGCTGGATCTGATCCAGGAGGGCAATATCGGCCTGATGCGCGCGGCCGACAAATTCGAATATCGCCGCGGCTACAAATTCTCGACATACGCGACGTGGTGGATCCGCCAGGCGATCACGCGCGCGATTGCCGATCAGTCGCGGACCATCCGCATCCCCGTTCACATGAATGAGAGCATGAACAAGTTCCTCCGCGCCACGCGCGAACTGGAGAAGGAACTGGGCCGTGCTCCTACGAACGAGGAAATTGGCCGGCGTATGGACATTCCGGTGGAGAAGGTCCAGAAGCTGAAGACCATTTCGCGCGATCCGGTTTCGCTGGAAACCCCGGTGGGGCGCGACGGCGAATCCGCGCTTGGCGATCTGATTGAGGACCGCTGGGTGGGATCGCCGGTGGATTCCGTTATCGATTCCAACGTGCGCGACGAAACCGCGAACATCCTGAAGACGCTTTCTCCGAAGGAGGAGAAGGTGATACGGCTGCGCTTCGGCATCGGCTGCGAGCGCGAGCACACGCTGGAAGAGATCGGCCAGGAGTTCGACGTCACCCGCGAACGCATCCGCCAGATCGAAGCGAAGGCCCTGCGGCAGTTGCGGTCGCCCGAGCGGGCTCGGCATCTGCGGGCGCTGCTGGCAGCGCGGTAAGCAGTAGACAGTCTTCGGCGACAAGCCTGCGCCGCGAACCTCTCCTGATCGGCGATCTCCACCCGTTCGTCCAGCACTTGGGCGCGCGCGTTGTGAACTGACAGCTCAGAGGGCCTCGCCCTTTGCAGCCCGACCGCGGAGGAGAGGTCTTCGGGTACGGTCCGCGGCCGCAGATCTTGAACGAACCTAAATCCTTGTACCAGTCATTGTCCGGAACTTCCGGCCTGGTGTCGATCCAAAGTCGAAGCTGATTGAGGTCCGCGATGCCGATGGCGCGGTCGCGCATTCGTTCGATCAGATGCCCGCGAACGCCCGCTGGGAAGTTGTCCCAGCTTTCGATCTTCGGCATCAGTTGCCAAAGACCATACGGCCCATCTGATCGCCCAGCCGTTTGACTTCCTTCGGATCGGTGGCGCTCCGGAAGCGCTCGGCGAGTTCGAAAAACTCCTGCTGTTTCTGTTTTTCAGCTTCGATGCCGTTCTCGATGAGCTCCACCAGCATCCGGTTGGCGCTGAGGCGGCGAGTCCTCGCCATCGTACGAACCTGCGCGGCAATGGTTGCGGGAAGGCTGACGCTTTGCCGTACGGCCTTGTTGGTGGTTCTCATGGCACCATTATGCACCAGATTGGTGCAAGCTTCTGTTGATTCATACTCAATATCTGTGGAGGACTGCGATGTCCCGGCAAGCGAACTTGCTCCGCATGGCCGCCGTCTTAATGGTCTTCGTTACCGCGTCAGGCTGGGCAGCGAATGACGATGCGGTCTATGAGTTGGCGTTCTTGCCCGGGAAGGACGCGGCAAAGGACCCCCGCTATGTGTCAACCGAGGACTCTCCTTGCGGCAAGGTGGTGGTTGCCCGAGTGCACGCCTTGCCGCTTGTCCTGCCGGGAGCCGCGCTCATTCCTGAACTGATCGTCGAGTTGAATTCCAGCGGAAGAGCCATTCGCCGCTGGCCCGTGCCTGTCGACGCGTCGCCACTCGGGTTAAACGGTGAGGGGCTGCTTGTGGAGTCTGGGCCGTTGAAGTTCTGGGTCACGCCGCAGGGCGCGATCAGCCCATACAAGAGTGGCCTTGCTATTCGGGAGTCCGAGCCGGCCGCCTGCGGGCGCTCGCACGAGTTCGGGAAATCCGGTTATGTGCAGTGTCGGAAATATCGTGATGTCGTGTCAGGAGAGTATAGGGTCCTGAGCTTCGAAGCTCCATGTACCTAAAGCCTCCCCCCTCAACTCTGCTATACTCTTATTTCGTGATTACGCACGCCCACGCCCATCACCATCATCACCTTCACGGGTGACGGGCGGGTTTGTGATCGCGTATCGCAATTCATAAAACGTGGCCCGCCACGCCGAAAGGTCTGGCGGGTTTTGTATTTTCGGAGCGTTGGTATGATTCTCGACTTCAACAAACTCGGTGGTCTGGTTCCGGCCATCATTCAGGACGCGGCCAGCGGTCGCGTGCTCATGCTCGGCTTCATGAACGACGAGGCCTTCCGCAAAACCGTGGAGACCGGTTTCGCCACGTTCTTCAGCCGCTCGCGCAACAAGCTCTGGCTGAAGGGCGAGAGTTCCGGGCACCGGCTGGTGGTGAAGGAAATCTCCACCGATTGCGATCAGGACGCGGTGCTGGTGAGGGTGGAAGCGCTGGGGCCGGGCGTCTGCCACGAAGGCTACGAGAGCTGCTTCTTCCGCCGCCTCGGCGATGGCCAGTGGCAGGTGACGGACAAGCAGTCGTACGATCCCAAATCGGTGTACGGAGGCAAATCGTGAAGTTGAAGCTGGGCATTCCGAAAGGCTCGCTCGAAAACGCGACGGTGGACCTGTTCCGCCGCGCCGGCTTCAACATCACCACCAGTAGCCGCTCCTACTTTCCCGCCATCGACGACCCGGAGATCGAGTGCATGCTCATCCGCGCGCAGGAAATGGCGCGTTACGTGGAGGACGGCGTGCTCGACGCCGGGCTCACGGGCCGCGACTGGGTGGAGGAGACCGAGGCGAAAGTGGAGACCGTCGCCGATCTCATCTACGCCAAGCAGAGCTTCGGCAAAGTGCGCTGGGTGCTGGCGGTGCCGGACGGGTCGGCGTTTCATTCCGTGAAAGATCTGCAAGGGAAGGTCATCGCCACAGAACTGGTGCAGGCCACTCGCCGGTATCTCGAACGCAACGGCGTCACCGCGAAAGTGGAGTTCAGTTGGGGCGCGACGGAGGTCAAACCGCCGGTGCTGGCCGACGCGATTGTGGAGGTGACCGAAACCGGGTCGTCGCTGCGCGCTAATAATCTGCGGATTGTCGAGACGGTGATCGAATCGAACACGCAACTCATCGCGAACACTGCGTCCTGGAAAGACGAGTGGAAGCGGCGCAAACTCGAAGATATGCGCATGCTGCTGGAAGGGGCCATCAATGCGCTGGGCAAGGTTGGGTTGATGTTGAACGTGCAGAAGAGCGAGTTGCAGGCGGTGCTGGCCGTATTGCCCGCGCTGAAGAAGCCCACCATTTCCAGCCTTAGCGACAGCGACTGGTTCGCGGTGAACACCATCCTGGATGAATCCACTGTGCGCACGATCATTCCGCGTTTGAAGGAAGCTGGTGCGCAGGGCATTGTGGAATACCCGCTGAACAAGATTGTGATGTGAGCGATTGAGCATGCTGCGGATTCTGGAAATCAACGACGCGCAGGAGTTTTTCACTCGGAAAGCCGTGCGGCTGGCCGAGGCGGAGAAGGTGGTCGCGCCGATTCTTGAGGGCGTGCGCCAGCGAGGGGACGCGGCCCTGATCGAATATGCGCGGAGGTTCGATGGGCTCGATCTGAAGCAGGTGCGTGTGCCGGAAGCGGATCTGGCGGTGCCGCTCGGCGCTGAGTTTTTGCGAGCCGTCGAGATAGCCGCAAAGAACATTCGCGCGTATGCCGAGATGCAGTTGCCGTGCGAGAAGTGGATGGATTGCGGGGATGGCCGGCGTCTGGGGCAGATTGTGCGGCCATTGGAATCGATGGGCGCGTACATCCCGGCGGGCCGTTACCCGCTGCCCTCTACTCTGCTCATGACGGTGATCCCCGCGCAGGTGGCGGGTGTTCGGACCATCTGCGTCACGTCGCCTAATCCGAGCGCGGAAATCCTAGGTACGGCACGATGGCTGGGCGTGTGTGATGTGTTTCGCATGGGCGGGGCACAGGCGATTGCGGCAATGGCGTTTGGGACCGAGAGCGTTCCGAAAGTGGATCGCATCGTCGGGCCAGGCAACATCTATGTGGCCGCTGCGAAGAAGCTGCTGGCGGGAGAAGTGGGGATTGATTTTGTCGCTGGACCGACGGAGATCGTCATCATTGCCGCCGAAGGCGACGCGCGCTGGATCGCCGCCGATATGCTGGCCCAGGCCGAACACGATGTCGAAGCCTCGGCCATCCTTCTTACTACGTCGCGCGATCTGGCCGAGCGGGTGGCGGCGGAAGTGGCCCGAGAGC
>Ga0187871_10001988_pt1 | contig 17100 bp, 15 predicted proteins | sample June2016WEW_16_1_FD_132988 | JGI IMG/M metagenome (GOLD analysis project Ga0187871, IMG submission 132988) | Peatland microbial communities from SPRUCE experiment site at the Marcell Experimental Forest, Minnesota, USA - June2016WEW_16_10 | ecosystem: Environmental > Terrestrial > Soil >...
AGCAAACAATATGTTGTTGAGCGCAATCCGCTTCCCTGCTTCCAAGGTTTTCATAAAGCACCTCCCGCGATTTGATTTCAAACACCAATGCACTTCAAAGTCACTGGATAACTCAGCCAGAAAGTTGAAACGTTACGGTAATCGTGGTCTCGACTTCCACGGGTTCCCCGTTGAGTAAGAACGGGCGATAGCGCCATTGCTTGACGGCTTGTATGGCAGCGGGCACCAACATGGGATGTCCACTCACCAGTACGAGGTTCTGGATCTCGCCTGTCTTGGAAATAATTGCCGAGAGCACTACCTCACCCTGGATGCGGGCCGCGCGAGCCATCGGTGGATATGGAGGCTCGATCTTTTGAATCAACAATCCCCTCGTCACACCCTGGGAGATCCGAATGCGCCTGGGCGCCGCGGCAATCGCTAGTTTTGGCGCGGCCGGAAGAGTCGAGGTCGAACTGATAATCCCACCGATTACGCCGCCCAGCTGACCGCCAGGAATTCCACCCAAAACTCCGCCGATGACTCCTCCAGAAGACAGGGCGGGCGGGGCCTCCTCCTCTCGAATCATCTGCACCTTCTGCGGAATCCTGCCGGGCGTGCGTAAACGGCCATCCATGAGATCACTTTCTATGCGCTGCACCGTTTTCGCGGCAGCTTCGGCTGCGGCAGGTGGTGGAGGCGGAGGCGGTGGAGGTGGTGCCACCAGAAACGAAAGCAATTGCTGCCGGGGCAGAGTTTCCGTATACATCAACGGCAGGATTAGCGCGCCAACCAACAGAGCGCATTGAAAGACGAGCGACAATACTGTGGCTAGGCTGCGGCGACGACGTTGCAGGCTACTTACTTCCAGCAGAACATCTGCAAATAGCGGTCCCTCGGGCGCTGGTATCGGCCGGGGCTGCGCGAGAGGTGGACGCCTCACCTTGACTGGCTTTTGAACTTCCGGTTCCCTGACTTCGGTTGCGGTGCTCATGGAAACCCCCATCCGCACAGCTTCCATCACTTCTGTATGTAATGGATTGTGCTCTCAGAAGGGCCTCGCAACCGTGTTTCGAGTCACGCTTCTTGGTGATATTGATCACTTGTGGTGAGTCTCCAGACTGAGCCGCAAAACATTGTCCGTTCTTCATCTCCATCACATGTCGCAGTGAGCGAAAGCATCGCGTGGTTCTTGCAAGGGGAGCAAAGTGCTCAGAGGGGTTTCCATTCCGGTCCTGAGGGGGAACACAGCTTCATCTGAGCCGGCGAGGGCGACCATGACACCACGACTCTTGGAGCGCGACAAGATCCGCAGGCACGATGCGGGCGCTCGTATTTCAAGGACCAAACCAAATCGCGATCGAAAGCGTGCCGATTCCCAGAGCAGGCGTTGGAGAAGCGGCAATTCGAGTCACTCTGACAACGATTTGCGGAACTTTGCCCAGGGGGAAAAGAACGTATGCGACGCCTGATGGAGATGGTGCTTCACGGACGGCCGGATCTAACACCGCTGCTCACCCATCGCTTTAGGCTCGATCAGATTACCGATGCTTACCGGCTCTTCGCCGAGCATCGCGACGGCGTTCTTAAGGTTGCCATCGAGCCGTAGGCAGGTTTACAGCTCATAAAATACCCGCGCGGCGATCAAACTTCATCGCCGCGCGGTTGTTATTTGCCCGCTCACAGAAGTTACGTTAACGCGCTCCGCCTTTAGTCGCTCACCGTCAAGACGGGGCATTTGGCATGGCATATAACTTCATGTGTAAGAGTCCACGGTATGTGCGCAGCCATCCGTGGGGAAGGCGTTCGGTTCGCTCCCATGACTATCAACTCAATTCTGTGTGTGAGGGCTGCATCCAAGATCCCTTCTGGCAGGAAATCCGTTCCGGCCACATATTCCGGCCGCGCTGCTAGATTCGTGTTGGTGGGAACCAATTCCTTGAGTTTTCTCACGCTCTCGTTTCGCGTCGCTCGCTGCCACTCTACATACTGCTCGGCAGCGTAAGCAGATGGGCCGTAGGCGGCCGGGCCTACATCAGTGACCGGCATTGGCGGTACCATGTGCAGAAGTACAAGCTTTGACTGGTAGTCTTCCGCCAGCGATAGAGCATACTGAAAAGCTTTAGCGGAGGCTGGTCCGAAATCGGTTGCGAAAAGGACCCGCCCGAACCTGTGCGTGCCCGAGTCTCCAGCCGGCACATGCGGACCAATTGTGAGCACCGGGCAGGGAGCCAGGCGCAGGACTTCTTCCGCGACCGATCCTAGTGCCAGCTTCTTGAGGCCTCCCCGTCCGCGAGTTCCAAGCACCAGCAGATCGACATTCTTACGTTGGATCACCGATGCTAGGACATCCCATACTGGACCTTGTTCAAGCAACAGATGATGCTTAAGGTCTTTCATTTGTACTTTCTCGCCGAGGTGTTTCATTTGCTCTTCCGCTTCAAGCAGGCGACGATTAAGCTCCCTCGGCAACGGTTCTATAGGGATCTGGTCTCGCGGTGCGGGCGGAAGTGCGTGTACGACGGAAAGCTCGGAACCATAGCGCCGAGCAATCGCAAAGGCGTATGCGAGCGCTCGCTGTGAACCGTCGGAAAAGTCCGTGGCAACTAAAACCTGTTTGAACCCTATACCCTGCTTCCGGTCGTGTATTTGTGCAAGCGCTGACATAAGTCCTCCTCTGTGGGTCAAGGTGAGTCCGACGGTCTCGCCGGGATCGTTTTCTCTTCGAGTGTCGAACATTGTTGCAATGGAACGACCAGAACTCCGTCTGGACGAGAGACAACGGTCATCTTTCTCGAGCATTCTTCACAAAGCCAGAAGCGTTCAAAGGCGTTTTCATTCTCTGATGCGGCAGATCTGACTGCCGCATGGAAAAGTCTGCCTTCATGAAGGTACCGAAACGTAGCCGAGCATCTGGGATTCGCACATTTCGACACCATAGCCGCCTCCAGTTGCCAGCCGATCGGCAGCCAAGCGCTACCAGATTGGCGTGCCATCCTTATCGCGGAAGGTGAAGGTTGCATCGCCTCGAATAACTTCCCGCGCAAAGATAGTTTCCACACCTTCGAACTGCACCTTCGTGCCAACCACCGTGACCACGTCACCCTTGCTGAACACAAGGTCGTAGGTTTTCACAAACCTGGTAGTTGCGAGGTGGACCTCGATTGTCTTGCCGGGCGACAGCCTCAAGATCAGGTGTGAGCCCATACCGCCGCTCACCGGGCACTGGCGGTCCTTTACTTCTTCGACTGTTCCTTTGAACGTGGCTTCGGCTGCCGGATCATACTTCGGAACCGCAACGCCGGGTTCGGACTTCTGCGCTGCAGTCGCCGGCGTCATTGTCAGGACCAGCGCAACAGCCGTGAGAATCAGAATGATGATGCGCAAGATTTTCATGAGACATCTCCTGCTGGACATCGATACCTCGAACTTCTGATTCAAGTGTGGCCCTCACACCTCCATGATGCTGTGACGCCGATCACCGGGCGCTGTGAGGAGGCCTGAGGCAGCTTCCCATTCCGCCAGGTCACATTTTGGGGTGATCGGGATCACTGAAGCTGGCGCTTGCAACATCGAAACTCTCAACTAGGGTTTCTGAGTTCTCTTACAAAACTCCTGAATTTGCATGCAAAGAGAGGAAACGAAGTCATGAAAACGACAAAGCTGGTGATGTTGGTCATCACAATCGCGGCAGGCTTGTTCATTCTGATTCCCAATCTGTCGTGGGCTGTCGATGATGGAGCCACGATCTACAAAGCAAAATGTGCTGTCTGTCACGGGGCAGATGCAACCGGCAAGCCCGCAGCCAAGATTCCGAGTCTGGTTTCGGACGACGTAAAGAAGATGTCGGATGACGACCTGGCCAAGGCTGTTACGGAGAAGCCGAAACACCCAGGCATGGTGAAGAGCCTAGCTCCTGACCAGGTGAAGATGGTTGTTCAGTACGTTCGTAGCCTGCGGAAGTAGGCGTCTCGTTTCAGAGGAGAAATCTTGGTTTCAAGAAGGGAAATGTTATGTCCATAAAGAAACTGATGTTAGTGTTTGCGGTCCTGATGGTATTCACCTGCGCAGCTGCTGCGCAGGACCAAGGTCAGGATCAAACAAAAACAACCATCAAGCATGTGAGCGTCAAGCCCGCGTCGGCTGCGTCCGGTAAGGAAATGTATACGTCATACTGCGCCGTTTGCCATGGAACGGACGGCAAAGGCGGAGGTCCCGCGGCTAGCGCGCTGAAGACTCCACCTGCTGACCTGACGATGTTGAGCAAGGATAATGGAGGCAAATATCCCGCTCTGAAGGTCACTTCCACCATACGCGGCGGTCCGTCTACTCCCGCTCACGGATCGAAAGAGATGCCGGTGTGGGGACCGCTGTTTCGCAGTATAAGCGGGGGACGCGACAGTGAGGTTCAGCAACGCGTGTCGAACCTTACCGAATACGTCGGATCTCTGCAAGCGAAATAGAGCCGCCTGACGAGCATCTGCGGACCAACATAGAGCCGAGCGGGCATGAGCACGCGCTGATGCCCGCTGCTCGTCTGTCACGGGAATGATGGCTTTAGTGAGTCTCGCGCGAGCGCTCACCTCGTCCTGCGACAGTCAGATTCTAGTTCCTGCTGAGAATCCTCCAGGCCTCACGGTTGGTGACTTTTACGTGCTGCACGCTCTTTACTGCTTTCATGTATTGCGCGCGTTCGAAGGCTGAAGGATTGGGACAGCGAATCTGACTCATGCTGCCCTTCATCTGCTGAACAGATTCGTATTCGTGTTCTTCCATCCATTCCCGCACGCCATCTTCGATCTTCTCAAGGTGACCGATGCCGTTGCGTAGCAGTGTGGAGCAGAGCATGGTGACGTCGGCACCGACCATCAGCAGCTTTACGACGTCTTCCGGGCCATGTACTCCACTAGTCGCAGCCAGGCTGGCTCGAATGCGACCATAAAGGATACCGATCCAGGTCAACGGAAGCCGCAACGCCTGCGGAGTGCTTAGCAACACGTTCGGTTGGATTTCCAACTCATCGAGGTTGATGTCTGGTTGATAGAAGCGATTGAACAGCACCAGCCCATTCGCCCCAGCTTCATCGAGGAGCTTCGCCATGTTGGCCATGTTGCTGAAAAAAGGGCTGAGCTTGACCGCGACTGGGATGTGAACTGTAGTCTTTACTTCCCGAAGAATGTCGATGTAGGTTTTCTCGACGTCGGAACCGGCGGTGTCGAGGTTGGTCGGAATAAAGTAGATATTGCACTCGATGGCATCGGCTCCGGCTTGCTCGATCTGCTTGGCATACTTGACCCATCCGCCGAGGGTGGCACCGTTGAGGCTGGCGATAATGGGGACCGACGCCGCGTCCTTGGCTTTGCGGATGTGATTCAGATAGCCCTCAGGCCCCGTCCGAAATTCGTCGGGCTGCGGGAAGAAACTTGCGGCCTCGGCAAAACTATTTGTCCCTTCGGTTAGATGGTGTTCGAGTTCAAAGCTCTCCTGCTGCAATTGCTCTTCGAACAGCGAATACAGCACAACAGCGGATGCGCCTGCATCTTCGAGCCGGCGGACGCCATCGATCTCTTGAGATAGCGGCGATGCTGAGGCCACCAGCGGCGTACGGAGCTGCAAACCCAGGTAAGTGGTGCTGAGGTCAATCATAATTTCTCCTGCATGTTTGTTCTGCTTTTCTCGGTTTACTCAGTCCTTATCGATTCTCCGTTAAACTTCCGCTGTGCCAGATATTCGTAGAGGTGAAAGCGCATCATGGCATCCTGCTGGGCGTCAGCCCAAAGGTGCTTGGCATCTTCCGGCCTACTCTTCGTGAGCATTTTGAAGCGCGTTTCCATTTGCATGTAATCTCGCACTCTACGCGTTGGGGTTCGGGAATCAAGGGTCAGCGGATTCTCACCCTGAGCAGCCCGATCTGGGTGATAGCGATAGAGCAGCCACTGTCCGGAATCGACTGCCGCTTTCTGATTCGACATGGCGGTGGTCATGTTGATGCCGTGAGCGATGCAATGCGAATAGGCGATGATAAGACTCGGACCGTTATAAGCCTCGGCTTCCAGGAAGGCCTTTAGCGTGTGCTCGTCCTTCGCGCCCATGGCAACGCTTGCGACATAAACGCTGCCGTAGCTCATAGCGATGAGCCCTAAATCTTTCTTGGGGCCAGGCTTGCCGCCCGCGGCGAACTTTGCCACTGCCGCGCGCGGCGTGGATTTCGACGCCTGGCCTCCGGTATTCGAGTAGACTTCCGTATCGAGCACCAGCACATTGACGTTGCGCCCGCTGGCTAACACGTGATCTAGACCCCCATAGCCGATGTCATAAGCCCAACCGTCCCCGCCAACAATCCAGATACTTTTCTTGACGAGCAGGTCGGCCACGGAAAGGAGTTGCCTAACTTCGGTGGAGTCGATGCCGTGCAATCTTTCTTTTAGCAGATCCACGCGCTGACGCTGTTCATAGATATCCGCTTCGTCTTTCTGCGGAGAAGTGAGAAGTGCGGTCGCGAGTTCTTCACCAACCGTTCCCGCCACGCGCCGGACTAACTCTTGAGCGAACTCGGTCTGCTTATCGATAGAGAGACGGAAGCCCAGGCCGAACTCGGCGTTGTCTTCGAAAAGAGAGTTGGACCAGGCGGGCCCGCGGCCGGCAGCGTTTTTCGTCCAGGGCGTGGTCGGCAGATTGCCGCCGTAAATCGACGAGCATCCCGTGGCGTTGGCAATGATGGCGCGGTCGCCAAATAATTGTGACATTAACTTGAGATATGGAGTTTCGCCGCAACCGGCGCAAGCTCCGGAGAACTCGAACAGCGGCTCCTGGATTTGTTGCTGGCGGATGTTGCCGACCTTGATATTGCGGCGGTCGAGCTCCGGGATATTCAGAAAAAAATCCCAGTTTTCGCGCTCAGGTACGCGCAGCGGAGGTTGCGGCACCATGTTGATCGCTTTGAGCCGGGTTTCGGCCTTGTTCTTGACCGGACAAACTTCGACGCAGATGCTGCATCCGGTGCAGTCTTCCGGCGCTACTTGAATCGTGTAATTGAGGCCTCGCCACTCCCGGTCGCGAGTCTCAGTCGACTTGAACGTGGGCGGCGCGCCTTGCAGTTCTTTCGAGTCGTAGACCTTGATACGGATGACCGAATGCGGACAAACCATGGCGCACTTTCCGCACTGAATGCAAATCTTCTGGTCCCACGCGGGGATTTCGAGCGCCAGATTGCGCTTCTCCCACTTCGCGGTCCCAGTGGGGAAAGTGCCGTCCGCTGGAAATGCGCTCACCGGTAATTCGTCGCCTCGTCCGGCATACATCATGCCCAGGACGTCGCGCTCGAACTCGGGAGCTGAGGGTGAGAAGGGGGGAGGCATCTCAATCGTGCTGGTGACTTCGTTCGGGACTTTCACTTCGAACAGGTGAGCCAGAGTCTCGTCCACCGCCTTCAGGTTCTGTTGGACGATCTCTTCGCCCTTCTTGCCGTAGGTATCGCGAATCGATTTACGGATTGCCTCGATTGCTTGATCGGACGGCAGTACTTTGGAGATGGCGAAAAAGCACACCTGCAAGATAGTGTTCATGCGACTGCCCATACCGGTGTCATGTGCTACTTGATAAGCGTCAATTACATAAAACTTTGCTCGCTTCGAAATAATCTGCTGTTGGACGGGCCGCGGCAGACGATCCCAAACCTCATCCGCGCCGAAGGGGCTGTTAAGCAGAAAGGTGCCGCCCGGAGCCAAGGCGCCCAGCATGTCGTAGCGCTCAAGGAAAATCCATTGATGACATGCGACGAAGTTGGCACTGGAGACAAGATAGCTGGAGCGAATCGGCTGCGGCCCGAAGCGGAGGTGCGAGACTGTCACTGCACCTGACTTTTTCGAATCGTAAACAAAGTAGCCCTGGGCGTAGTTGTCGGTGTTCTCGCCGATGATCTTGATCGAATTCTTGTTGGCGCCCACCGTGCCGTCGGCTCCTAACCCGTAAAACATGGCCCGAACAACATTGTCAGACTCGGTAGAAAACTCAGTGTTGTAAGACAAACTGGTGTGGCTGACGTCGTCCTGGATTCCGACGGTGAAGTGGTCTTTAGGCTGATTTGCTTTCAGATTGTCGTAGACCGCCCTGACCATCGCCGGTGTGAACTCCTTGGAAGACAGCCCGTAGCGTCCGCCCACGACCGCGGGCGGAGTTTGCCGAGGGCTGTAACCGGCTTTCACTCCTTCATGAAGCGCGTTCACAACGTCGAGATAGAGCGGTTCGCCAATCGCTCCGGATTCCTTGGTGCGATCTAGGACAGCGATCTTTTGGACGCTGGCAGGCAAGGCCTCGAGGAAAGCCCGCACCGGGAACGGACGATACAGGCGGACTTTCAGCAAGCCAAGCTTCTCGCCTTGCGCGTTGAGATAATCAATAGTTTCGTGAGCGACCTCGGCCCCCGAACCCATCATCACGATCACGCGATCAGCGTCCGGCGCGCCGACATAATCGAATAGGTGATAGGAGCGGCCCACCACCTGCGCGAACCTGTTCATCACGGATTGGACAGCTTGAGGACAAGCGTCGTAGTGAGAGTTGGCCCGTTCACGCATCTGGAAGAACACGTCGGGATTCTGAGCGGTGCCGCGCAAAACGGGATGGTCGGGAGAGAGGGCGCGCTGGCGATGCTCGAAGACGCGATCCATGTTGATGAGCGCGCACATATCGTTTTCCGTGAGCATTTCGATCTTGCTCACCTCATGCGAGGTGCGGAAGCCGTCGAAGAAATGCAAAAAGGGGATACGCGACTCGAGCGCAGCGGCGTGGGCGATGAGTGCGAAGTCCATGGCCTCCTGCACGGAGTTGGAGCACAGCATCGCGAAGCCGGTAGAGCGGCACGACATGACATCGGAATGATCGCCGAAGATGGAGAGCGCGTGAGTGGCCAACGTGCGCGCCGAAACATGGAATGCAGTGGGGGTGAGTTCTCCCGCGATTTTATTCATGTTCGGGATCATGAGCAGGAGGCCCTGGGACGCTGTGAACGTAGTGGCCAGCGAGCCGGTCTGCAGCGCGCCATGAACAGCGCCGGCCGCTCCGCCTTCGCTCTGCATCTCGATTACGTGAGGCACTGTACCCCAGATGTTCTGGATTCTCTGAGACGACCACTCGTCGGCCCATTCGCCCATGGCGGACGAGGGGGTAATGGGATAGATGGCGATCACTTCATTAACTCGGTAGGCGACGTATGCGACCGCCTCGTTTGCATCCATGGTCTTGAACTTGCGCGTCATGATCATCCGCCTGTCGTTATGCAAATAAGTGTTTGTAGTCCCCTTCTTCACTTGGCTGCTTAAAGCATGGACGAAGTTGAACATCACCGCAGCAAGACATGTCACAGACTCGCGTGATCCACGTCACACAGGCGGTTGTGAGCCAGATCACAACGCCGTGTGCCCCGCAGCACAGCCAAGCGATTCATCCCGACGGACACTGACTTCAGACCTAGGAGGCTCGTCCATGCTCTCACCATACGGAATGGAGATTGTGGAAAGCTGCGTTACCTGCAAGCTGCGTGCGGACCGTATATTTTGCAATCTGCCCGCTACCGCCTTGCAAACTTTTGAAGACATCAAGTTCGCCACCGCGTATCCCCCAGGAGCGGTGCTGTTCGTAGAAGGGCAGCTGCCACGCGGTATCTTTGTGCTCTGCAAAGGCAGCATGAAGCTCTCTATCAACTCTCCTGGCGGTAGAACGATGATTGTAAAGCTGGCCGAACCCGGGGAAGTGTTGGGGTTGAGCGCCACTATTTCTGGCAAACCTTACGAAGTGACGGCTGAGACGATCGATCCCTGCCAAGTCAATTTCATCAAGCGTGATGACTTTCTCAGGTTTCTGAAGGAAGACGCGGATGTCTGCTTCAAAGTAGCAGAGCAGTTAAGCGAAAAGTATCACAATGCTTGTAACGAAGTGCGGTCGCTGGGGCTGTCCCATTCCGCCGCCGAGAAGCTGGCGGCGTTGCTGCTGGAATGGAGTGCCAAAAACGGAGAAGCCGCTAAACCAGAGCCTCGGTTGAAGATTAGGCTCACCCACGAGGAAATCGCGCAGATGATCGGAACATCGCGAGAGACGGTTACACGGCTGTTCGCGGAGCTGAAGAAGCATCAGATCGTTCAGACCAAAGGCTCAACTTTGGTGATTCGTGACGCAGCAGCGCTGCGCGACATCGCACGTAACAACTAGCCGCACCTCTCGCGCCAGTAGCCGGCAAAAACGTTGGCGGAGGGTCGAGCCTACGACGCTCTGACGAAAACGCTCACCCCGCTCGAAAGGTGACAAATCCAGAAGACTTATTTGAAGTGACCGGGATCACAATTCCGGGTGATGAGAGTCACCGCCAGAGCGATTGGTTCTCTTTTATGGTTGCCCCAGTGGGTGGGCAATCGCGCCCATTTCAAGTGGGAGGCAAAAGCACATGACTTCAGCAAATGGCACTGGGCAAAGTTCTAATCATGGAAACCAAAATAAACCGAGACTGGTTTTCTGGGAGTTAACCAAGGGGTGCAATTTACGCTGTATCCATTGCCGAGCCAGCGCTACGGAACTGAGCTCTCCCAACGACCTTTCCACCCAAGCCGCCCGCGACATTATCGACCAAATTTCCGAAGTTTCGTCTCCCATCCTGGTGCTCAGCGGCGGTGAACCGCTGTTCCGGTCGGACATTTTCCAGTTAGCGCGTTATGGCGCGGACAAGGGCCTGCGTGTAGCGCTGGCCACGAATGGCACTCTGGTTACGAAGCAAGTCGCGAAGAAGATCGTCGATAGCGGCGTCAAACGCGTTGCCGTTAGTCTGGACGGCTCCGATGCGCTGACTCACGATACCTTCCGTGGCATTCCCGGAGCATTCGACGCCGCGATTACCGGTTTCCGCAATCTCAAAGATTTGGGGATGTCAGTGCAGATCAACACGACGATCGCACGCCACAATGCCCATCAGCTTCCGCTGGTGCTTGAACTGGCGAAGTCGATTGGAGCGGATGCGCTGCACACATTCTTGCTGGTGCCGGTAGGTTGCGGTGTGGATATCGCTGCTGAGCAGATGGTGCCCCCGGAAGAGTACGAGCGGATGCTGAACTGGTTCTACGATCGCTCCCTGGATGGTGGCATCGAACTGAAAGCGACCTGTGCGCCCCACTACTTCCGCGTGGTTCGCCAACGGCGCGCGGCGGAGCACCGCTCCGCGACGGCAGCCGCCCAGGCCGCACTGCCAGTGCAAATATCTGTCGGGGAAACTGCGCAAGAATCGCCAAATATCGGCCCCACCGACATGACGATGCCCGGCTCAACCGGCATTGAACTAAAGCCTCACGGCATCGGAAAGGCCGTGGGACACCCTGGAACTCACCCGTCCGACATGAACGCCATGACCAAGGGATGCCTGGCCGGAACCGCCGTCTGCTTCATCTCGAATCAGGGCGAGGTCTATCCCTGTGGATACCTACCAGCTCTCGCCGGGGATCTGAAAAAGCAGGGGTTCGCCGAGATTTGGGAAAATTCGGTCGTGTTTAATCAACTGCGCGACACCAATAACCTGAAAGGTAAGTGCGGTTGCTGCGAGTTCCGCAATGTTTGCATGGGCTGCCGCGCTCGGGCTTTTGCTGCCACTGGAAATTATCTCGATGAGGAACCATTTTGCGTCTACGAACCAAAGGCAAAAGGTTTGAACGGGATTACTCTGGCGCGAGCTTCGCGTTGAAAAACAGTTGTCTGCTCCCCCGAGAAGAACTTTTTGAGCGTGCGAAAACCCTCCCGGCAAAGCGTGATATCCCGCAACCTAGTCTCTCGCATCCCTCCGCCAAGTTGATATCTTCACGTAACTCATTGAAACTACATCTAATTACGCTTATTCCACGAGACAGCGCTTTGGCGAACCAGATGCCCTTAACAAGGAGTGGACGGGAGATAAAGCATTGGAACCCACTTTGATGGTCGTTGGCCTGAACTACCGCACAGCCCCAGTGGGGGTGCGAGAGCGTTTCTGGATCAGCGAGGACCGGCGTTACCAAGCCCTGGTTCAATTGACCCAAGCGGAAGGCATCGAAGAAGTCATTGTGTTGGCTACGTGTAACCGCACGGAATTCCTGCTCTGGGTCAGCGACGTGACCCTGGCCGCCAACTCAGTGATGCGGTTGCTTGGCTCTGAATATGGACTCAAGTTGTGCGAGTGGAAACATTTCTACCGCTTACTGGATGAAGCTGCGCTCCTGCATCTCTTCCGAGTCGCGTCTAGCCTCGACTCGATGGTCGTCGGTGAACCGCAGATCGTCTCCCAGGTGAAACAGGCTTGGCAGCAGGCACAAAAGGTGGGGGCAACAGGTCGGTTCCTGGATACTGTGCTGCAGAAGGCGCTGACGGTCTCGAAACGCGTACGCAGCGAGACGGCGATTGGCAACGCCGCGGTTTCAATTCCTTATGCCGCCGTGGAACTCACGCGCCAAATCTTCGGGACGCTGGAGAACAAGAAGGTGCTCCTGTTAGGCGCGGGCAAGATGAGCGAGCTTTCCGCCCGTGGATTGCTTAACCATGGCGCCAGCTCTGTCAAAGTGATCAACCGCACGCTCGAGCATGCCGCCGAGTTGGCCGCGAAGCTGGGTGGAGTCGCGATCCCGTTTGAAGAGCGCTGGCAGCATATGGCGGAGGCCGACATTATCATCAGCTCGACTTCCTGTCCCCACACGATTCTGAGCCGCGAAGAAGCCGAGATTCTGGTTCGCGGTCGCGACGATCGTGAGGGCCAAGCTCGACCGCTCGTGATCGTGGATATCGCTTTGCCTCGCGATATTGATTCTGCTGTGCGCGAAGTGAAAGGTGTTTTCCTCTACAACCTTGACGACCTGGAAAACGTGGTGGACCACAACGCGGGCGAGCGCGAAGCGGCCGCCGCGGAGGCACAGAAAATTCTAGAAGCCGAGGCGCAAGGCTTCCGCCGCAAGCTGATGGCGGAGCGCGTGGTTCCGACCATCGTCGCACTGCGCGAGCGGCTGGACGAGATTTGCCGGCAAGAATTGGATTCCTTCCGACAAGAGAACGGGCCTTTTTCCAAGGACCAGGACGAAATGTTAAACGCAGTGATCTCCAGAATGACCAAGAAGATTGCAGGGTCCTTAGCCCGTGAACTCAAGGAACTTCCAGAGAAGGTGGAACAGGAACAGCTGACCATTGCGGTGCAGCGGCTGTTCCACCTGCAAACGCCTGAACCGGCGCTTGCCGGCACCAGATCCCACTAAGGAGCAGCGAAGACCGTGGACAATCTAGAACAACAAGCATCCCGTTCCAAGGCCTGGACTGATGTTCAGGCGTACCTGCTGGCGGTCTTCTGCCTCGTGCTGGGAGTCGCGCTCGGCTACTTGTTTCGCGGTTCTGCTCCGCCGGTGGCCGAGAGAGCACAAACATCTTCTGCTATCGACGGCGGCGTATCTCAAGGTCAGTCAACCCAAGCGCAGCTGACTCCCGAACAACAGAAGGCGATGGTGGATCAGTCAGTCGCGCCATTGCTCGCCACTTTGAAGGCCAGTCCCGATGATTTCAGCACGATTGTGCAAGTGGCGAATCTTTACTACGACGGGCGGCAATATCCTGACGCCATCAAATACTACCAACTCGCAGCGAAGAGCCAGCCGACCAACGCAGATGTGCTAACCGATCTTGGAACGTCGCTGTGGTACACGGGAGACGCCGATGGGGCCATTGCCGAGTTTCAGAAAGCTTTGAAGTATCGGCCTGATCATCCGGGAACTCTGTTCAATTTGGGCGTGGTTCGGTGGCAGGGTAAGTTTGATCCTAAAGGCGCGGTCCAGGCCTGGGAGGAACTGTTGCGGCGGAACCCAGATTATCCGCAGAGGCAGGAAGTCCAGGAATATATCGACCGGGCCAAGCAGCACGCCAAGGGGTAAGGATCAGTTCTCAGTTCTCAGTTCTCAGTTCTCAGTTCTCAGTTCTCAGTACCCAGTTCTCAGTACCTAGTACCTGGTTCTCAACTTTCAGCTTCCCGGCAACTAGCTCCTCTTTTCCAACCACTTACTGATCTTCGGCCACGCCGGCCTGCGCGCCTTCTTCATCGCCGCGAATCAAGCCAAACTTTTTTAGCTTGTAACGCAGGGCGTCACGGCTGATATCGAGCAACTTGGCGGCGTGGGTCTGGTTGCCATTGGCCTGACGCATGGCCAGCTCCACCATGGCGTGCTCCACCTCTTCCAAAGATGTCCCGCCTTCCGGGATATAAAGCCGCGGCAACGTGCGGCCGTTGGGCAATGTCTGTCCGCCGTCGGCAGGCGAGGTTCGTTCAAATAGAGTGCGACCGCCCGATTCGCCCACAGAAAAGGGAAGGTACAAAGGCCGCAGGAGCGGTTCGTCTTCCAGGATCATCCCGCGCTCGATGGTGTTCTTCAGCTCGCGCACGTTGCCGGGCCAGTTGTGGCTGAGAATGAGGCGGCGGGTGTCATCGGTGATGCCGCGAACCGACTTCTTGAATCTGCGGTTGTAGCGGTCAATGAAGAAATCCACGAGCGGCAAGATATCTTCTTTTCTGTCCCGTAGGGGCGGGATAAAGATTGCAATAATGGCCAAGCGGTAATAGAGATCCTGCCGAAACTCACCTTCGCGCACGGCCTTTTCGAGGTCGCGGTTGGAAGCGGCGATTACTCGCACATCTACCTGCATATCCTTGATGCCACCCACACGCCGGATGACCTGGTCTTCCAGCACGCGCAGCAGTTTGGCTTGCAGCAGGGGAGAGAGTTCGCCGATCTCGTCGAGAAACAGCGTACCGCCATCGGCTGCCTCGAACAGACCCTTTTTCATCTGTTTGGCATCGGTGAACGCACCCTTCTCGTGGCCGAAGAGTTCGGCTTCCATCAAAGTCTCTGGAATGGCCGAGCAGTTGATCGCTACAAACGGCTTCTCGTGGCGGGAGCTTTCATAGTGAATGGCTTTTGCGATGAGATCCTTGCCAGTGCCGCTTTCGCCTTGAATCAGGATCGTGGTGGCTTCGCTGGAAGCGACCTTGCGCACGAAGTTCATGAGTTCGGTCATCTTGGATGAGGCGCTCACTACGCTCTCATAGCCGGCTCCGCGGCGCACCTCACCGCGCAGAGCCTGGACTTCGGTACGCAGGCTGGTGGCTTCGAGCGCATTCTTGATAGTGACGTGCAGTTCATCGAAATCGACGGGCTTGCCGACGAAGTCGTAGGCCCCCAGCTTGAGTGCAGCTTTGACATCGTCAAGCTGCGGATCAGCCGTGATCATGATGACGGCGCGCGCGTCACCGCTTTTCTTGAGCTGGTCGAGCACTTCGATGCCAGTGAGGTCGGGCATGCGCACGTCGAGAAGAACGAGATCGGGTGATTCTTTTTCGGCGAGCTTGAGGGCGGGGACGCCGGAATCGGCTTCGATCACGTGGTAGCCCCACTCTTCGCATTTCTGGCGGAGCGACCAGCGAACCAACCGCTCGTCGTCTACGATCATGATCTTCTCTGCGGCCATCGGTGTTTAATTTACTACGAAAGAGAGCCGATTTGCTTTGAAGGACTCATCCCCGCTCAGGTAGGAGCTCTTAGGATGCCGCGATGTGAGCGGCAACGTGAAAAGGCAACAACACTGTGAACTGGCTTCCCGTTCCCACCACGCTGCTCACTTCGATGCGGCCATGATGATCTTCCACGATTCGGTGAGCGAGTGAGAGGCCAAGACCGGTGCCGTCGCCCTTGGTAGTGTAGAAAGGCCGGAAAATGTTAGGCAGATTCTGAGGAGAAATTCCGCGCCCGGTGTCGCTGACCTTCACGCTGGCGTAACCCTCACGCGAGCCGATCTCGACACGCACCGTGCCCGCCCCCTCCGTAGCCTGGACTGCATTCAGCAGTAGATTCAGGAGCACCTGGTGGACCTGATCGCTATCATGCTCCACTTCAGGCAAATCAGGCTGCTTCTGCAGTTCGATCGTGATCGGCCTGAAAAGCACCTGCTGGCGAGCCAGCATCACAGCGTGTTCTACCGTTGTGTTGAGGTCGCTGCGGCGAATCTCGGGACGCCGAGGCCGCGCCGTTTCCAGAAGGTCGGTCAGTGTGCGGCTGATGCGCGTAATCTCCAGGCGAACGTCCTTTACGACTGCCCGCGCGGGACTGGTAGCAGGCAAATCGCGGCCGACGATTTCGATGACTCCCGCGATTCCCGCCAGAGGGTTGCGAATCTCGTGCGCTAAGCCTGTGGCCAACTCGCCCAGCGTCGCCAGGTGCTCGGCGCGAGATATTTGAGTGCGATGCAGTCGCTCAATCTCTTCCCGGCTCTCGCGCAACTGCTGCATCATGTGATTGAAGTTGCGCCCGAGATCGCCGATCTCGTCATTGCGCCGCGAGAAGCTGACCGCGACATCCAGATTGCCTTGACTCACCTGCCCCATTTTCTCCTGTAACTCGACCATGGGCCGCTGAATCAAATAAGCAAGTACGAACATTGACACGGCGCAGATGGCAACCGCTCCTGCACCGGCGACGATTAGCACGGCGTGGCGGTCAGGGTCGCGCAACGAGACGGTAGCCAGAGTGAAGAGCAGCAGCCCCGCCAGCAGAACCAACCCTACCGGCAAGATTGCTTTGAGCTGCCAATTTACGCGCACGGAACTCAATCGGAACTCCTCGTCCTGAGTCGTGGGGGCTGACGCCGCCGGCGGTCCAATTGCTTTCGCCGCGAACTGATCGCGGCTAGGCATAAGCGTGCATTCCCGGCAGCAGGTACGTAACACCGAAGAAGGTGAACATCACCACGGCAAAGCCCAGGATGGCAAAATAAGCGGCGCGGCGACCGCGCCATCCACGAGTGATACGCATGTGCAGATAGCCCGCGTACACCAACCAGGTAATCGCAGCCCAGGTCTCTTTCGGATCCCAGCTCCAATAAGAGCCCCAGGTGCGATTAGCCCAGTAGGCGCCCGCCGCGATCATCAAGGTGAGTAAGGGAAATGCGATCGCGATGGTCTTGTATGTAATGTGGTCCAGTTGGTCTGCACTGGGCAACATTCGCTCTAAGTCTTCACGCCTCCAGAGTAGTAACAAGTACAGCAGCGAAACGAAGATCGCGCCCACCAGGCCCGAGAGGATAAACGGG
>Ga0187871_10001989_pt1 | contig 17084 bp, 15 predicted proteins | sample June2016WEW_16_1_FD_132988 | JGI IMG/M metagenome (GOLD analysis project Ga0187871, IMG submission 132988) | Peatland microbial communities from SPRUCE experiment site at the Marcell Experimental Forest, Minnesota, USA - June2016WEW_16_10 | ecosystem: Environmental > Terrestrial > Soil >...
CTTTTCAAGCCGCGCGGCCCGCTCGATAAACGCGGCAAGGTGCGGGTTCAATTCCGGCGCGCCGCCGGTAATATCGATGGCCGTTATGGAAGGGTCGCTCGCGATGTCGAGACATTTCTCCAGAACGGGCCATGGCATGCTCTCGGTCCGCCGGGGTCCCGCCTCCAGGTGACAGTGTCTGCATGAGAGGTTGCACCGTCTCCCCACGTTGATCTGGAGTATTTCAACCGACCGGGCGCGCAGCGGCAGCAATCCCGATTCACGAAGCCGTTCGGAGAATTGCGCGCCGGTCCACCCGGCCACGGGGGAATTTTTCATCTACATCTCTTTTTTCTTGATGATTTTCCGCATCTGCGTCGCATGCGCCAGTACATCGCCGGCAACCATTGCCGCGCCGACATGTATGGCCTCCATCATTTCATCGCTCGATACGCCGAGCGACAGGCATTTGTTGGTGTAGACATCGATGCAATAGGGACAGTGCCGCGTCGTCGCAACGGTCAGGGCGATGAGCGCTTTTTCCCGTTCCGTGAGCGCGCCGGGACCGGTTGCGCCCGCATAATAATTGAAAAATGCCGCGCCCTGTTTCGGGGCATACTCCCCGATGTTCGGAAAATCCGCGAGGTCCGCGGTATCGTAATAGTGTGTCGCCATCAAGCCTCCCTGTGGTAAAGGTACAATCCGGAACCCGGCCTCCATAGTGGTGTTGATTGTCGATATTCAAATCCGATCCCCCGCTTCGCGCCCCCCCTTTGCACGGGGGGATCAGAAGGAGGGATTGGCATCGTATTTCCGGATCGACGCATAGCCGCCGGCATTCACGACATGGGGGAATCCGTTCCGCTTCAATATCCTGAGGGCCGCCGCGCTCCGGACGCCTCCCTGACAATAAAGAACGATGGTCCTCTGCCGGTACGGTTCGAGTTGTTTGAGCTGATTTTCAACCATATCGACGGGGATGTTCAGGGCGGTGCTGAAATGACCGCGGTCGAACTCCTCCTTCGTGCGGACGTCGATGACCAGCATCGTGCCGGGCGGCAACTGGAATATTTTGTCCAGAGCCCTCCTCTTGTAACTCTTGTAAAGGACAAAGGCAAGAATGACGGCCCCGACGATGACGATAAAAAATTTCATGATCACTCCTCTTGAAAATGACCTCGCCGCGCGGCGGCTATTCTATGAAACTCGCACATACCCGCAAATAACATGCCTTCTTTTCCGCTCTTCCTTGAGTTGGTTCAGATTTTGCTACTCATATCATGTGGTGGTTTATTATACAATAAAATGGCATATTTCCCATGAGCGAGTGAGGCAACGGGGTTATGTGCGCAAAAAATGTTTAATTGCCGAGAACTCATCTCAATCAGAAAAGGAGTTATCATGCGAATAATGATGTGCGGTCTTATTGGCGCGATCATGCTCTCCTGTTCCGGGCGGGCGACTTCCGAGACAGGTACGAAACCGACACAGCCCCTTTTCGGCAAGGATGTCGCGACGGCGACCTTCGCGGGAGGGTGCTTCTGGTGCATGGAGCCGCCCTTCGAAAAAATTCCCGGCGTTAAAAAGGTGGTCGTGGGCTATACGGGCGGCACAAAACCCAACCCTACCTATGAGGAGGTGGGGGAAGGCGGCACCGGCCACATGGAGTCGATCCAGATCACCTATGACCCGCGCGTGACCAGCTACCTTATAATACTCGATCATTTCTGGAAAAACATCAACCCAACCGACGGCGGCGGCCAGTTTGTGGACCGTGGAGACCAGTACCGGTCGGCGATATTTTATCATACCCTTGAGCAGCGAGCCCTGGCCGAGGCGACGCGCGCGAGCCTCGAACGTTCCGGGGTTCTGGGGGATAAACCCGTTGCAACCATGATCCTGCCCTATGGCGTCTTCTACCTGGCCGAGGAGTATCACCAGGACTTTCACCTGAAAAATCCCGCGCGTTATCACGAGTACCGGAACGGCTCGGGCAGAGACCAGTTTATCGAGAAAACCTGGAAGAATTGCACCTGGCGGGCGGATACCGTAACCCTCGATACCTTTGTAAAAGTGCCCGATTCAATCCTGAAAAGGTTCCTGACGCCGATCCAGTACAACGTGACCCGGGAGGAGGGCACCGAGCCGCCGTTCAAGAATGAGTACTGGAATAATCACCAGGAAGGGATCTATGTGGAGATCACCACCGGCGAGCCGCTCTTCAGCTCGAAAGACAAGTATGAATCCGGCACCGGCTGGCCGAGCTTCACCAAACCGCTCGTTCCGCAGAATGTCGTCACGAAAAACGATGCAAGCCTCGGCATGGACCGCACCGAGGTGAGAAGCAGGTACGGCGACTCGCACCTGGGCCATGTGTTCAACGACGGCCCGGCACCCCTGCACCTGCGCTACTGCATGAACTCGGCGGCCCTGCGGTTTGTCCCGGTGGGGGATTTGAAAAGAGAGGGGTACGGGAATTTCCGGGGGATGTTTGAAAAGTAGGGAGAGAATTGATGCCGTATAAAGGGCGTTTAAACGCTGTTTAAATGCCCGTTAAAAGAACAATAAAATTAGAGCTTGTTTCCCATCTATAGTGACTCTCCGTTGAAGCGTGAGTAAGGAGACTTTTCAGTCTCAGTGGAACAAAGTTAACCCACCGCGTGGCCGGTTTGGGGCTTCAAAATACGCTCATTATGAGCGGGTTTTAAGTGTCCCCGGACATGAACGAAACGAAATGTATATTAATGTTTATTTCGCTTCGACACTTCGCATTGGCGGGGATTCTGGATGGCCAAATCGCAAAAATCATATGTCAGGTATAAAGAATTAATTAACTTTGCGCTTAGTGGCTATGTGAATGGACGCCGCAAAGAAATAGAATCATTAACCCCTGAATATCCGGCAGTATTAAGTCACTTCCTCCTTGCGCCTGAAACCAAACCCATATTTGGCGGAAGTGCGTTCATTGTCGCTTGTAATCAAGCTCTCTATGATTATTCAAAATCGAAAGGGGAAAAACTATTCAAGGATGCAAAACAGTTAAAGCTTATTTTTGATGATATTCCTTACCCCCCCCCAGAGAACCCGAAATTCACTTTTATTGATCTGTTTGCCGGTATTGGCGGTATCCGTCTCGCTTTTCAAAATGCGGGGGGAAAGTGTGTTTTCAGCAGTGAATGGGATGTTCATGCGCAGAAGACTTATTTTGAAAATTTTGGTGAATATCCATTCGGTGATATTAAGCAATTTACTGATACACAAAAAATATCTGATAATAAACTCTCCAATTTGATCCCTGATCATGACGTTCTATGTGCTGGATTTCCTTGCCAGCCGTTTTCGCTGGCAGGTGTATCAAAAAAAAATTCCTTGGGTCGCGTGCATGGATTTAAAGATCCGACCCAAGGAACTTTATTTTTTGATATCAAGAGAATTTTGAAAGTCAAACGCCCTAAAGCCTTCTTTTTGGAAAACGTAAAGCATTTAATGAGGCATGATAAGGGCCAGACCTTTAAAGTAATAACTGATACGCTCAATGAGTTGGAGTACACATGGAATTTTGCAATTGTAGATGCTGCTAATTGGATTCCTCAACATCGTGAGCGGATATTCATTGTGGGATATAATCCCAAAATAATTAACATAACAAAAGAGCATATTAGAATCCCTCTGAAACCGACTGCTACTTATTCTCGACCAACACTGAAATCAATTATAGAAAAGGTGGTTGAAGAACGATACACCTTGGGACCGGGTACATGGGCAACCCTTGAACGACATAAAGAACACCATGCCCAAGTTGGAAACGGTTTCGGGTATGGACTTATTCCTTGGCCCATTCCCACAGATACAGTTACTAGAACGATTTCTGCGCGTTACCACAAAGATGGTGCAGAAATACTTATAGAACAGAAGGGGGCGAGGCCTCGCCGTCTGACAGTGGCGGAAGCACAACAGTTACAAGGGTTTGATAAGAAAAGATTTCGCTTTCCGGTTTCTGATACTCAAGCATACCGACAGATAGGTAACAGCGTTCCTTTGCCTGCGATTGAAGCTGTTGCGAAGGAAATTTCGTTTATCCTTTCTAAATAAGATAGCTTTGGATGAATTTTACACAACTCATAAACAGTTTCCATAGGTATCAATGTACACGGTTATATGTAAAGGTCCTTGCGGAAAATGATAATTCTAAGAACCAGATTTATCTTGGTTCTGATTTCTCAGCCGTGACAATTTTGCCTTATCAAAAAATCAATAAATCATCGAATCAATACAAAGCAGAACTTGATTTCAGCTGGCTTTCAGATTATGGAACTCTTAAGAAAGCCGCACATGCACAGCTTATTCTCTATCCTCAATATCCTGAAGTCAGATTTTCTGGCTTTCTCCTTGGCTGCCAATCAGCTCCATCGGATATTTTAACAAAGCGAGAAGCAGGCAGGCTCCTTTTTTTTGGAATTACCAGCACAAACACAATAATCGGGTACGCTGATCAAAAAGATACTCCTTTAAACAGAGAATTCATGAATCTTGGGAATATTCCTAAAAATGGTGTTTTTTTCGAATTAACCTCAATTCTAGCAGGAAGGGATATCAGAACAGATTTGTTGAACCATCTCCGCGAAATTCATCGGAAGCAATGGATTGATTCCAAAAGACTCAATAGTACACACCAAGTATTACCATGCAACGCTTCCAATTGTGGAGGGTATACCCTTGAAGCAGAGTTTGGTATCGTACCCAATGGTAAATCAGAACCGGATTTTCACGGGTGGGAATTAAAGCAGCACTCTGTTTCACAGTTTTCACATTATAAATCAGGTGTTATTACATTAATGACACCAGAACCTACAGGAGGGTATTATAAAGAAGTCGGTGTAATCCCTTTTATTAAAAAATATGGGTATCTTGATAAATGCGGACGTTCAGACAGAATGAATTTCGGAGGGCTGCACTATGCCGGAAAACAGAATGCCACAACCGGGCTTACATTGACAATTCAAGGATATGATGAATCTCGGGGGAAAATATGTGATTTAAATGGTGGTATTGCCTTGGTCTCTTCCAAGGGAAATATTGCTGCGCTCTGGCATTTCAGCAGCTTGCTTGAACATTGGAATCGGAAACATTCAAATGCAGCATATATTCCGTCAATGTTTCGAAAGGGAAATAAGCCCCAGTATTGGTATGGAAACCTCATAAGGCTCGGGGAGGGGACTGATTTCAGTCTATTCCTATCAGCAATTGCATCTGGCAGAATATATTACGATCCGGGAATAAAAGTAGAGAAGGTATCAACCGGCAAACCTTTAACGAAAAGAAGAAGTCAATTCAGAACCAAATCCTCAGAAATTAATCATCTATATAGGTGTATGGAACAAGTTAATGTTCTGGAAAATGTGAACTGATAAATAATCCTATTTTTTTCAAATCGCTTAATTCACATTCCCAAATGATCAGAACATTCCATCCGGTTTCTGTCAGCTTCTGATAATTCAGCTGATCTCTTCGAACATTATCATAGAATTTTCTTGACCAAAAGGCTTTTCTTGTTTTAGGCATATAGGAATATTTGCAGTTCCTATGCCTGTGCCAGAAACATCCATTTACAAAAATAACGGTCCTGAATTTTTTAAGTACAATATCGGGCTTTCCAGGCAGGCCCTGTTGGTGCAATCTGAATCGAAAGCCTGCCTTATGCAATTCAGAACGGACAATAATTTCCGGCTTTGTATTTACTCCTTTTATGCGGCCCATATTCCAACTGCGTTTTGCTTTACTAAGCGAATCTGCCATGAGTTATCCGACATTTTATCATTTGCTGCATGTGTCTACTTTAGAACCGTCCACTCGACTTTCAAAAATAAGTTAAGCATCCTTTCCGATTCACTGAAATTTAACGGTTGACGAGGACTTTGCTGACAGGAACTCTTTGATTTTTCAGTTCCTTCAGCAAAGAGTTCTAGAATTCTTTAGGCCTTTTAAATCGTTCTATAAATTCCCTTTTAATGGTATTTCTGCACTCACCTAACATATTGATAAGAAATAAGTTACTGAGGCATGTGGGTCATTTAAAAATCCGTAATATATATTATTCTCGTCAATTGCCATCCGGTCTTCCGGTCGTTTTTCAAGGGATCGGCGGAGGGCAGTGACGGAAGTGTTTTTTTGGGCATGGTGCGGATGCCTGATTGTCATATAAACCCAAACCGGGGACAAGAAAGGCAGCTGTATATGACCTATTCGCGTAAGTTGCAGGAGCAATTCATCGAACTGCGAGCGCGGGGACTATCGTTTCCCCGCCTCGCGGAGCAACTGAAAGTCGCCCGGCGGACCCTTCAATACTGGGAGGAAAGGTTCAAGGAAGAGATCCATGCCGCGCATGTCGCCATACTGGAAGAGTTGCTCGAAAAGTACTGCATCACCCATCTCGGTAAAATAGAGGAGGTCGGCATGCAACTGGCAAAAGTGCGGGAGGCGATAAAGGCCAGGGATTTCGAAAAGGAGCGCCTGCGGGACCTGTACGCCGCGCAGAAGCTCCTTGAGGATCGTCTCGGCACATTAACGTTCCTGTGACCCGTGCGCTCTCTTGTGTAAATATTTTTGCGCTTTTTTTCAAAAACGGCGCAAAAAAAGCGCAATTCCGGCGTTTGGAGCGTTTTTAAGCGGATATTTTTGCGCTTGCAGCGCAAAAACACGGGCAAAGCAGCGCAATTTTCGCCCGGCAGCCCGCCCGGTTACTTGACTTCGCTTATCGGAATGCCGAGGGCCGCGGCAACGCCCTGGCCGTACGCCTTGTCCGCCCGCATGCAGTTGCCGATGTGGCGCAGCTTTACTTCGCGCGGGGCGTCGCCCATGGCCCTCGCCGTGTTTTCGAAGAGCGCCTTTTTCTGCTCCGGGTTCATCAGGTTGAAGAGCGCGCGGGGTTGCGAATAATAATCGTCGTCCTCCCGATGGTTCCAATGGCCCGCCGCTCCCTCCACGCTCAATGGCGGCTCGGCAAAGTCCGGCTGTTCCTGCCACTCGCCGTAGCTGTTCGGCTCATAGCCGAGCGTGCCGCCATGGTTGCCATCCACCCGCATGGCGCCGTCGCGGTGATAGCTGTGGAACGGGCAGCGGGGCGCATTGACCGGAATGAGATGGTGGTTCACCCCCAGCCGGTAACGCTGCGCGTCCCCGTACGTGAACAGCCGGCCCTGCAGCATCTTGTCAGGTGAGAATCCAATGCCGGGAACGACGTTGGCCGGATTGAAGGCGGCCTGCTCGACGTCGGCGAAGTAATTCGCGGGGTTGCGGTTCAACTCCATGACGCCGACTTCGATGAGCGGATAATCGCCGTGCGGCCACACCCTCGTGAGGTCGAACGGGTTGAAAGAGGCTTTCGCGGCGTCCTTCTCGGACATGATCTGGATGAACATGGTCCAGCGGGGATACTCTCCCCTCTCGATGCTCTCGTACAGGTCGCGCTGGTGGCTCTCCCGGTCTTTGCTTATGATCGCCTCCGCCTCATGGTCGGTCAGGTTTTTGATCCCCTGCTGCGTGTGCAGGTGAAACTTCACCCAGCGCCGCTCGTTGTTCGCATTTATCAAGCTGAACGTGTGGCTGCCGAACCCGTGCATATGACGGTATGAATACGGGATGCCGCGCTCGCTCATGGTGATCGTGACCTGGTGCAGGGCCTCGGGCAGGGAGGTCCAGAAATCCCAGTTGTTGCGGGCGCTGCGCAGATTGGTCCGCGGGTCCCTTTTGACCGCATGGTTGAGATCCGGGAACTTCAGCGGGTCGCGCAGGAAGAAAACGGGGGTGTTGTTGCCCACCAGGTCCCAGTTCCCCTGCTCGGTATAGAATTTGATGGCGAAGCCGCGTATATCGCGCTCGGCGTCGGCAGCGCCGCGCTCTCCCGCGACCGTGGAAAAACGGACGAAGAGGTCGGTCCTCTTGCCGACTTTCGAGAAGATCGCCGCCTTGGTGTAGGCGGTGATGTCCTTCGTGACGGTAAAGGTTCCGTAGGCCCCCGAACCCTTGGCGTGCATGCGCCGTTCGGGAATGACTTCGCGGTCGAAATGGGCAAGTTTTTCCAGGAACCAGGTATCCTGCAGGAGCAGGGGACCCCGTTTGCCGGCGGTCATCACGTTCTGGTTGTCCTCCACCGGCGCGCCGGACGTGTGCGTCAACTTCTGCTTGTCATCCATAAGCGGCTTCCTCTCTCGTCAATTTTGTTGTGCGGGTGAACATGGGTTATTTCGGTTTTCTTGCATACGTCCCGACAAGCTCCCCCTGCGCCAGGATATGTCCCTTCATCGCCTTTTCAACCTCGCGCCTGGTCATTCCGGGAGGCAGATCGAGCATCGTATCGAGCGCATAAATTTTAAAATAGTAGCGGTGCATGCCACGCGGCGGGCAGGGACCGTTGTAGCCGATTTTCGGGAAGTCGTTTTTCCCCTGCTTGCCGCCCCCTTTCAGCGTTTTTGTTTTTTCAACGCCTTGCGGCAGGGCCGTGCAGGTCGGCGGCAGGTCGTACGCGACCCAGTGAACCCACGTGCCGCGGGGCGCATCCGGATCGTCGCAGACAAGGGCAATGCTCCGTGCCGCCGGCGGAACCTCGCTCCACGACAGGGGCGGCGAAACGTCGGCGCCATCGCAGGTGTAAATTTCCGGGATAGGCTCCATCTGTTTGAATGCCGTGCTGACAATGGTGATGGCGTGCATGGCGACCGCTCCTTTCGGTGATTTCGGCGTGTCCGGTTCGCTGCCGCCCGATGTCATCCAGAGCAGAAGAACCGCGAGCGTCATTTTGTCCATAAACACTCCCCTTTCTGGCGCTATCGAAATATAGCTTTTCTGGAAAAACGGGGGCGGTTCGAAACTCAGGCGTAGACCGAGTACGAGAGCCGGGGAAAGATCGGGGTGCGCTCTTCAAGCGAAGCGAGGAACGGCTCGTCGAGACGATTGTTTTCAAGCTCCCCATGGAGCCGGAGAAAATTCGCTATGTGCTCCTTCACCCGTCGCTCGGCGTACTCCACCGTGGTGCCGGTTTTCATGATGAAGGTCCAGTCGCTCGATTCGGCGAGGAGCAGCTCGCGCGCGAGCTGGTTGAGGCAGCGCCGCTCCAGGCCGCGGGCGCGGGGGTGGCGTTGCGCCGCACTGGTCATGCGCTCCTCCATCCGCGAGAGGTGGCGAAGGACCCAATCGTTGCTTTTGTCTATCCACATGCCCGAGAAGCCGCCCTCGCCCCAGCTTGAAAAGAGCGGCGCTCCGACCTGATTTTCTTCGTAGCGTGCCAGATACTCCGATGGCGTGACGAGCCGGAGGGAGTCCTGTTCGAACGCGATTTTGCGGAGGAGGAAATTCAGCCACTCCGGGCCCTCGAACCACCAGTGTCCGAAGAGTTCGGCATCGTAGGGAGAAACGATGACCGGCGGCCGGTCCATGCGGGCGGAAAGCATGCGCGCCTGGATCGCCCTTTTGCGCAGGAAATCGTCCGCGTGCCGATCCGCCTGGCAGAGCGCCCTCCCTCTCCGGTAGGGCTCCTTGTCCGGGCTTTTCCTGTCGGTCACCCGGTGATACTTGATGCCGGTCTGGACCCGCGCTCCGATCGGATCGATATACGGACGGAGGTATTCCAGTTCGCGATCGAACCCGATATCGCGATGAAACTCCCGGTACTCCGGCGAGCCTGGATACCCTTCGTCGGCGCTCCACACCGCTTTGGACGACTCCTGGTCGCGGGCGAACGCCGCGAGGGGCGCTTGCGTACAGGTAAGTGGGGCGTAAACGCCGCGTACCGGTTGCGGATTGGCATAGAGCAGGCTGTGAGAATCGACGAAAAAGTAGCGCAGGCCATGCCGCGCGAGGATCGATTCGAGGCCCGGGTAGTACCCGCACTCCGGCAGCCAGATGCCGCGCGGCGCCATGCCGAAGAGCCGGCAATGGTCGTCGACCGCTATGGCGACCTGCGCTTCCACGGCCTTGACATTATGCTGCATGTTCGGCAGGAAGGCGTGCGTCGCGCCCGAGGTGATGATCTCGATATGCCCGAGATCCTGGAAACGCCTGAATGCGGCAATAAGGTCCCGGCGACAGCTTTGAAGGTAGAATTCCTGGAGGTAGATGAAACGGTCGCGGTACATGCGCGCCGTCGCGAGAAACTCGCGTTCATGCCGGCCGGTACGGTCGATCTCCTTTCCGGCAAGTTCGATGAGTTTTTCAAGATGCCGCTCGTAGCGCTTCTGGAGAAGCGGGTCCGAGAACATGGCGCAGAGGGTCGGGGACAGGGAGATGGTGAGCCGGAACGGGACGCCGTCGTCGTGAAGCATTTCAAAATGGGAGAGGAGCGGAAGGTAGGTCTCGGTCAACCCCTCAAACAGCCAGTTCTCTTCGAGCATGTACGGGTGCTCGGGATGGCGGACAAAGGGCAGATGAGCATGGAGGACAAGGCACACGTACCCATCGGGTTCCGCACGAAGCGGAGATCGCGGCAGGCTTACCATACCAGACTATGGCGACGCCCCGCGAGCCCATCGGATAACGGCGAGGGTATGCACTGCGCGCTGCTGTCCATGCGGCACTGGTGCGCGTCTGAAAAGCAAACGGATGCATGAACGCCGGGGCCGTCTTCGCGCGACAACGCTCCGGGGACGGGCGCGGCACCGGGATGGCCGCCGGATTCTCCGGTTGTCCGTTGTTCCGCATCCGGCTCCGACAGCACCGGTATCGTGCTGATCGTCGCATCCGGTCCCGGAAGAACCGGTTTCGCGTTGGTCGTCGCATCCGGCCCTGGTGGTATCGGTTCCATGTTGATTGTCGTATCCGGCCCCGGCAGTAGCGGTTTCGCGTGAGTCGCCGCATCCGGCTCCGGCGGCGCCGTTTTCGCGTGAATCGTCGTATCGGGCGTCAGGACTTCGTTCGAGGAACAAAGTGAAACAAACCGGCCCGAACGCGTTGCAAAGCCGCTTTCAAGACGGTAGGAACGACCCTGCGCCGGCACCGGAATATACCGGGATCCCTCCCCCTCTTCAAGGGGAAAATCGGCAACCTTGCAACCGCGATCGGACGGCGCGGAATCCGCCATGAAGAGACGGAGCATCCCGCTGAATCCCTCTCCGTCCTTTCCGGCCGCTGCCGCGGCGGTTGCGAAAGCCTCCGGCGCAAACTCCCAGAAAGCAAAGATATGGCCGGGATCCCGCGTCAGGATGCGGAGATAGGTTTCGTGGTACGCGGCGGGAAGGTCGCGCTTCGCGGGCGCATCGGGGAGGGGACCGGGATTACTCTGCCTTTGCAATGGTGCCATAGGATATCAGCGCAGGCGGAAAATGGGCGATGATCATGCATCGGGTCCGTCAGTAGCGGACCCCGGTGTTCTGTGACCATTGACGGCCGCCATCGAGGCCGATGAAAATTTGCATGAAATTTTCCGAATACCCGCTGAAACGGGTATCGGTGCGTCTGCCGAATTCGGCATTGAGATCGAGAAGGCCGCCCCCGTGCAAAAGAGGAAGGCCGATCCCCACCGTGGCCGCGGCTTCGTATGAAGCGCCGTCAGGCAATTGACTGTATCGAATTCCCGCGCGGTACTGCATGATCTGCCAGTACTGCGGCAACAGCATGTTCTGCGCCGGTATGAATTGCGCCCCGGCCGAAACCGAGACTGTATTGCGGACGGTGAACGAGGTGGTGTCCGCGATGCCCGGCAGGTAGTAGGAATGCGAGTTCCAGAAAGTCAGGCTCGATGAAGCGGCAAGTAGCCATTTGGGGTTGGGCGCGTAGGAAACCCCCACCGAAAAAGAGGAGGGAAGCGTAAAGGCGAAGCTGCGCGAGGTGGCGGAGTCGGTGATCCTCTCTGAATCGGGGACGGTCGTATCGACGATTCCCGTATGGGTGAACTGCGCGGCCGCGGGGGAGCCCGGAAAAACATACTCCCCGTTCACGCCGAAGGTGAATTTCTGGATCGGGATGAGAATTCCCGCCCTCAGGGCATTGCCATTCGAAGAGTACCTGTTCGTATCGCACAGGGGAAAGCCCCCCGTCGGATCGCTGGTGGAATATCGGTAGAGGGTGTAGCTTGAGTAAGAGAGCAGTTCATAACTGATGCCCGCATAGCCGAGATGATCGACGCCGTGTCCCCAGCCGAACTGCCACGCCTTGATTCCGCCCACGCTGGCAATACGGGTGGTATCGATGACGCCGGTTGGCATCGCGCTGTTGAGGGTCGTATTGAAATTGGTTGTGCTGCGTTCGTCAAACGATAAACCGAAGGTTCCCAGCGCGGTAATGGGCACCTCAAACGAAATCAGCCTCGGCATGGCTGAAGAAACGTAACCGGTGAACCCGTTATCCTTGATATCGACAAAGTCAAGGGAAAGCACCCCGGAAAAAACCGCCCGGTTCGTGGCGCCTATATTGGCGACGTTATCGGCCATACCGAAATAATCATTCTGGACGCCGGTCCCGGCGCCTTCCATGCCGAGCGAGGACCCGGTCGAATGGGCAATCGGCAATCCGCTTGGATATTCCAGCGAGAGTATCGATTGCGCCCTGAGCGAGCTGCAGAGACAGAACGCGGCAAGCGCGGTTCCGACCAGTTGTTTATTCATACCCTTTCCATTAATTCGAAGCCGCGGTCACATTCAAGAACGGGATAGTGGAATAATTCGATTTTCTCCATATTTGATTTACGTCTTCACTCAGGCGAAGGTAGAGGAAGAGGTTCGGGTTGAGAGGCAGAGCCCGCCTTTGATTTTCAAGAAGGTTGATGATCTCCACCGACTGCGCCGCATTCGCCTCCACCGTGTCATTTTGGTAAAGCGTCACCACGCCGGGAGGGCTCGGCGGGCGGGCGAACAGCGTATCAAGAACTCTGCCGTCGTGCACCAGAGAGTCCAGGAGTATGTAGCGCAGGCTGATGGTATCGACCGCGCCGGGCCGGTAGAGCGGGAAAAACGCCGCTATAATCTGGGCGGTGTCCGGGCCGGATGCCGGCGGGAAACTGTCGATCGAGGCCCAGAGTCTGGTCGCATTAAAGCGAAAAACCAGGGTTTTTTTCGAGGCATAAGAGATCGGCTGCGAAACGGAACCCGGACTCTGTTGCCTGGCGACATAGTAAGAGGTGTGCGTAGAGCCATAGTTTATATCTGGCGTCGTGTCGTTTCCCTGCTTGAATTTCACCGCAAGCTGCGGGTTTCCAAACATCCGGATAACGCCGGCAGAGGGGTTGGGGTTGGCAATGATAAATCCAAACGTATCCTTAAAGGTCGCCGCCGCCGCCGAGGCTTTGTTTGAGGTCGTGCATGCAAAAAAAATTGAATCGGCCAGTCCCCCGAAAGCGCCGGGAAGCAGAACGACCGAATCCAGGGCATTCAAGGTGTCACTGAACGCGATCTGAAGAGAATCGAGCAAAATATCTCCATTGGCGGCGCTGGGCGAGTCGGCGTGGAGGGCAAAATCGGATCGCCAGATCTGAAGTGGAAACGATGTCGTGGCGGTATCGTTCCAGAAACGGAGCACTATCGATCGCAAAGTATCGTTCGAACTATATCTCCGGCTTGAATTGGTGTCGGGCAGGCAGGGAAATCGGACAAACCCCGCCGCATATTCCCCGCTATCGGCCCCTATCAGCATCTGGCTCCCGGATACCTCATGGATGCCGAAGCCCGAGTCACCCGCCCTCGGCACGCTGAACGGGACGGTGTCCAGGTCGGAACTATTCATGACATACCCGCGGAAATGAGGGTATTTGTCATTTATGATTTTGCGGCCGAGATTGGTCGAGTTATCGGTAGTGCAGAAAAAAAACAGGAAAATTAAGGAGCAAAACGGGCATAACCATTGAAATGAGCTGCTTTTATGCATGCATCGCCTTTTGAATTCTGTTCATCGGACATCATAGCACAACTTCATTATTCCGTTGCGTTTGAAATGATCATGAAAAATACCACAGCTGGGTAAAGAAGTCAATGTAAGGGCGCGGCTTTTATAAGAAGCGATTATTAAAGCGGGGAACTCATTTAGTATTTTCTCTATATGTTATAAATCACTGTCGATCCCGTCTCCATGTATCGGAGGCGGATGGATTAATCAAAACCATTCATAAATTATGAACAACGCCTCCATCAATTGTTGCTTCGGCGCCTACAGCTTTTTCCTCGAAGCTATACGTCGATGCGTTCTTCCTTTCCTCGGACCCGTCGGCAGGCGCAAAGGGTGGAATCTTGTCGAAAGGCAAAGCTTGCCGCGCGTGGTGCGCGGGCACCGGTCCCGCGCCGTCGTCTGGGTGCATGCGGCATCGCTGGGCGAAGCCAAGCTCCTGCAGCGGTTTCTGGCGATGCTTGAGGCGCGCAACCCTGACGATTGCTACGTGCTGACCGCCACCACGCAAAGCGGGGTCGATTATCTGGAGCGGTTGAAGGACCCATCGGTCATCGCCGTGGGGTTTCTGCCGCTCGATACGCTGCCGCTCATGCGGTCCCTGCTCTCGGCTTTCGGCATCTCGCGGGTCTGGCTCCTCGAAACGGAATTGTGGCCGTCCATGCTTCACGCATGCTTCACCGCGGGAATCCCGGTAGGCATCGCCAACGCCCGGATGGAGGAGCGATCGTTTACCAACTACAAGCGATTCTCCGGGGTGGTACGGCCGTTCATGCGGCGTCTTGACGTGGTTCTGGTCCAGAACGACACCTATGCAGGCCGTTTCCTCAAGCTCGGCGTCAGGCCGGAATCGCTGCATATCGTGGGAAACATCAAGGGATACATCCGGGTCGGCCGCCCGTCCGGAGGCGAGCGGGCGGCGCTGCGCCGCCCGCTCCATCTTCTGGACCGCGATATCGTCATCACGGCGGGCTGCGTGCATAAGGGGGAAGGCGCGGTGCTCCGCACCTGCCTGGATGAACTGACGAAACGCGGTCGGGCATGCAAGTGCGTCGTCGTCCCCCGGCATCTTGATGAATCGGACGCGATTGCCCGGGAACTGGGTCCAGCGGTCAGGCGTCTTCACGATCCGGAGTCCGGCGATATTTTTGAGATCTGTCTCATCGAGAAACTTGGCATTCTCGACGCCATGTATCGCCTCGCGGATGCCGCCATCGTTGGCGGCACGTTCGAGGACATCGGCGGTCATAACGTATGGGAGGCCGCGCAATTCGGGATCCCCGTTTTCTTCGGTCCGCATTATTACTCCCAGCATTCCGGATGCGAAAAGCTGCTTGCCGCCGGGGTGGGATTCAAAGCAGGCGACGGCAAGGACCTCGCCGCCTTTGCGGAACGCGTCTTATGGGCTAATCCGGGGAAATTCTCGGCGGCCGTAAGGCTCTTCGCGGAACAGGTGAACCAGCAGCAGCGTTTCGTGGAACCGCTCATATCATGATGATCGAATCCGGCAAGGGGTCATTACCGATAACCGCGCGCGCCTTCATTCTCTGGGGCGAAGATACCGTGAGCCGGGAACGCGCGCGCGAGGCCATAGTCGCGGAACTTTCCGCGCGCGAGGGACCGTGCGCCCGCGAGCGCTTCGATTCCGCCCTGGAGCCAGCCGCGAGTTTCATCCAGCGGATGCTTGCTCCCTCGCTTTTTCAGGAGACCCGCATTTTCCACCTGCCGCACGCCCAAACGCTCAGGGGCGAAGACCTTGATGACCTGGACGCGGCATTGTCATGCGACATTCCGCGCATCTACTGCATCATCGAGATCGACGGCGACCGAAAGGACGCTGGCGCTATTGTCAAGAAGCTCCATGCCGGCGAGCGCTCCGCGGCCGATCCTCCCGCCTGCATGGTTCGTGAATTCACGCGGCCCCGCGATTACGAAATCGGCGGCTGGCTCGTCGAAAACGCGCCCGCGATCATCGGCAGGCGCATTGCAAAGAACGATGCGGACTATCTGGCCGACCGGGTAGGCTATGATCTCGATCTCCTGAACTCGGAATTGCAGAAAATCGACCTTACGCTTCCGCCGGGCAAATTGATCGACCGGGCCGCCATCGATAGCGCTACCGGAGGCTACCGGGAGATGGCGCCGTTTGAACTCGCCGCCGCGCTCGGAGCGCAGGATCTCCCCTCCGCCATCCGCATCATCGACAGTCTGTTTTCAGTCAACGTCTATATGCCGATCGTTGTCGCCGCCCTGGCCCGGCATTTCTGGGCGCTGTTCCGCATAAGAACGTTCCTCGCGGCCAATCCCGAGGTGGGCCGCGCGTATGCCGCCTCAAAGGGTGCGAGTAACCCACGGCAGACCGCCAGCGCGATGGCGATAGGTAAAGCTGCGGGTCTCCTGCGCGACGGTCAGGAGAAAAGAATTTACCCGGTGATCATCAAATCCGGCGTCGTTGATCAGGCAAACCGTTTTTCAGAGCGGGAACTGTCGATGGTGCTGGGCTGGCTGCTCGATTTCGATATCGGAATCAAGACCGGCGGAATCGAGCCGAGCAGAAACACGCTTGAGATGCTCTGCTTCCGGATCGTCCGGGTAAGAACGGCGGTAAAGGAGCTCATCCCGCCATGAGGTATTTTTTTCGCGTGGAGTACGACGGGACCCGCTACGGCGGATGGCAACGGCAGAACAATGCGCCGACCATACAGGATGCGCTCGAAACGGCGTTCTGCATCGTTCTACGGGCCTCATGCCGGGTTGTGGGCGCGGGACGCACGGATGCGGGCGTCCATGCCCGCAGCCAGGGCGCCCATATCGAAACCGAAAAAGTAATAAACCCCTCGGCTGTTGAGTTATCGGTCAATGCATTGCTGCCGGCCGATATTGCCGTCTACCGTTTGCAGCAGGTTGGGGAGAGTTTTCACGCCCGTTACTCCGCCCTGTCGAGACGCTATCGGTATTTTCTATGCCCGCGGAAACGGCCGCTGCTCTTCAAGCGGGTATGGATGCTATTCTATCCCATTGACTGGAGCAAGGTGGAGTCCTCGGCGCGGCTGCTCTGCGGTGATCATGATTTCAGTACGTTTTGTGCCGCTGGAAGCGGCGCGCGGCACGCTCGGTGTACGGTAACGCACGCGTCTCTTACCACCGAGAACGATCTCAGGGTTTTCACCATCGAAGCGAACCGCTTCGTTTATACCATGGTGCGCTCCATCATGGGCACCCTCATCGATATAGGAAGGGGA
>Ga0187871_10001990_pt1 | contig 17083 bp, 14 predicted proteins | sample June2016WEW_16_1_FD_132988 | JGI IMG/M metagenome (GOLD analysis project Ga0187871, IMG submission 132988) | Peatland microbial communities from SPRUCE experiment site at the Marcell Experimental Forest, Minnesota, USA - June2016WEW_16_10 | ecosystem: Environmental > Terrestrial > Soil >...
CCAGCCATACGCGACTTCGACAAACGGACGCCCATCCTGTTCTATCTCCTGTTGCCCGATCACTTTCCCCCCGAGGCGTTCATAGAATCTCCTGGACGGGTTGAGAGCCAAAACCCAGACGGCCATAGACTCGAAACCGCGCGCCTCCAGTTCGCCGACGAATTGCCGGACAAGCAAAGTTCCCAGTCCCTTTCGTTGCGCCTGCTCACGGAGATAAATGGCGTATAGCTCACCCTCGCAGCCCAACTTGCCGGTCCTCTCCTTCCCCCCTGAGACGAATCCCACAACATTGCCACCCTCGTCGCAGCCGACCCTTGTGATCCCTGAGGATGCCCCCTCGGCAGTCAGTATCTCCCGCCAGGAGAGTTCACGCTTGTCCACGGATAATCCACTGAGAAGAGCGTCGGAAAAAATGCCTTCGTACGTGCTTCTCCAGCTTTCGACGTGAACCTCGGCAATGGCACGCGCGTCGCTAATGCGGGCGGGACGGATATTCCATGCGCTATGCGGCATCCATTAATTCTAGCCGCACATGACCGGAGGTTTAGTGCGCCATCGACGCGGCTACGGTCCCATCGGACCATTCGCCAACCGGTATGAAGAAAATAGTCACCCGCTCCTCAGGGTCATCCGCCGCCAGAACCGGCGAGCCAGGCAGATTGGCCCCCCAGTTTTTCGCCGCGACGCCGGAAATGAAAAACATCAGATGTGGATGCCAGCTCATGTCGTCATCGCTTAAGTACTGCTGCCTCGACATCATGTAGCACATCGCCCCCGGTTCCAGCACAGGCAGTTCCTTCTTATCCAGCGCCGCTGCGGTGGTCTGCACGATCTCGGCCTTCGACTTTCCCGCCAGTGCCAGTCTGGTCTTCATCAGGTAGATGGGCACAAAGGTTCTTGCGGACTGGGGATTAAAGCAATTGGGCGCGCGAACTTTGGGATTCCAGAATTCCGGTTGATCGGTGGCGGCGGCCCATGATCGTTCCACTATACAGAGAAAGCCATTCTTGCCTTTCACCGCTGTCGTGTATCCCGTGCGCCGCAGCAGCATCACTTCGGCTCCGTCCGAAATGGAGGTTGGAGCCGCACTGCGAGCCAGCGCAATCTCAGACTTCTCGTCGGGCATCAAATACCGGTCCAGAGGCGCCATGGCCGGATAGGAAGTCTTCTGCGCCTGCAAGCTTTCGCCGGAATTGGCAACCAGAACAAGTAATGGTAAAGCGATGACGCTGATATTCATGTTCCGCATGGGACTCTCCAGTGTGCGCGTTCCGCGCCGGGTTAATTCGCATTCTATCTCGCCTCGGGTATCCAGGTTACCCGGACGACACGGGAAGCGACGCAACAAAGGCACTTACCAGCGGTGGAATCTCACCACGTAGCGCCCTCCGTTCAGGCTGGAACAGAGTGGCCACAAAGAAAGGGTGGGAAGACAACTCGACTGCGCGAACTTCGCCGGAGAGGTTGTGCGCAGTCGGGCGTAGACCGTTCCGGAAAAGCAAGGTTTCATACTCGCGATTGAGCCCATAACTACAGCGATATTCCTCGGTGATCCGATCTACGCCGTATGCGCTCTTCAGTTTTCCTCCGTCTTGAAGAACGATCTCTTCGCTTTGCTCCACCAACCGGCATGAGAGTGACGAAACCACAAGGTTCGGCGCGGCGGGATTTGTCTCGGCATGACTCGCATCCCGAAGGCCGCAAACATTCCTGGCGTATTCTATGACGGCGTGCTGGAAGCCGCCACACGTTCCCAGAAAGGGGCGCCCGGATTCACGGGCATATCGAATGGCGTCCAGCGCGCCTTCCATGCTGGCGTAGGGACTTGCGGGGACGCACCAAATCCCGTTGAAGCCCGCGAGGTCGGCCGCGGCATCGCGGATCGACGCAGTATGAACCCAGACGGATTCGATGGATTGATCGGCGCCGGCGGACACGCGCAGCGCCTCCGGAATGGCCCGGTGCGCGATCACCGATTTGTCATAATCGCCGACCAGCGCCACGCGAAAATGCGCCATTGAGGAAGTATAGCGAAAAGGGCGAGCTAGCCGTTTTCGACGCGCACCTTTATATCCGCGTAGGCAGTCACGATGAGCCTGCTTAAAGCCGCGGCGTTCGTGGCCGTTCCGGGCCTTAGCTTCACATGGCGCATGAACTTGCCGGTGCCTTGCAACAAGCCGGCCGGATCCGGCAGCGATGCGCCGTGAAAGAACCCCACGTTGACATGCGAGGTGAAAATATTGACATAGGCGAAGGGCGCGTCTCCCAGGCATGCAACCGGACAGCCGTCATGCAACAGCTCGCGGACTTCGTCCCCGCACTTTCGCATCGCCTCAAACCACCGATGCGCGATGGCTCCCAACTCACCGGCATGCTTTATCATCCATGCATCGATGGCGGGATCCCGCTCGACAGCGCCGTTGAATCGCAGCAATTCCGTCATGTAACCACGTAATTACAACGGCACGTGCAGGGTGCCTACAAGGCCGGATGGAATGTCGCGGAAACCCATGCTGAAGCCAGTCGTACCTGGCGGCGTCTTGACCCGCGCGCCTAAGACCAGGCCTTTTTCCTTCACCTGGCGATAGGCGGCTTCACTAAGACTTACCGGGATGGTGGTGAGTTGCTCAACCTTTCCCACTACGACCAGAAACTGCAGCGATCCCGCCCATTTTCCGTCTTTAGGCTCCAGGGTGAGGCCGCGCGGATCGATGGTCACGGAGGCTTTGTAGCCTCCTTCGACGGGCGAAAGATGCACGGTCAAGCCGATGCCGGCGAGCGCTACCGGGCTGGCGATCGCCTGGGCCAGGGTGGGCGCCACGGCCGCATCCGGCGCGGCCACGTAACCGGGCCGATACCGCAGTTTCACGCCAGGCCGCTGTACGCTCACTTCCAGGCGATGATAGGCGCCATCCAGGGTGGCGGATGGGGGCGAGAACGCCAGCGCATAACTGACGCGCGCGTCGCCCGCGGCCTCCTCGATGGCGGAACTCAAGTCGTTGATGTGGTGGAAGGCCTGGCCACCGGTTTCCACGGCCAGGGTTTCGAGTGTCTCGTAGTTGAAATCGGGACTCGAGAAGGCCTTGGGAGGCTTGCTGCGCGTTCCCATCGAACTGCGGTCCGCCTGAAAGGCCGGCGCCACCGTGACACCTCGCGCGTCCACGGGATAGACCGCTACGTCTGCCTCGTTCAAGGCGCGAATGGCCCGGGCTACGTCGCTTTCAAACGGCTGGCCGGTGCCCGGCAACTCCGTCGTGGCGAGAGATGCGTTGGATGAATTCGATGCGCTGTTTCCGGACGAAGCCCGGCCGCCCGCGCCGCCGCCACCCGCTGCACCGCCGCCTCTTCCGCCGTGCTGCGCATGGCTGCCGGAGCGCGCGCCGGAATCGCTTTGCGGAATCTGATCCACGCTATTGTGCAAGCCGAGCTGAATCGGGAAGCCGCCGGAAATCCAGATCAGCGTCTTCCTCCCGGAGATACCCTCCAGGTGTCCGGCGATGGTTTGGAGGGCGGCAGCCGTGCGCGTCGCACGGACGGTCTGGGTGTAGTCGACATAGGGCTGGCTGTTGGACTGCATGAATTGATCCCACTGCTTGGTCGTGGTAGGGTCGCCCGTCAGCGAATTGGAGGAAGCGGCCGGCGCCGTGGCGGCATCCACTTCGGGATTCACGCGATTCGTGTGCTTCTCGAGGGCGGCCAGGAGCGCCGCCATATCCTGCGAAAAATCGTGCAGCAGGGTGAGCGAATCGCCCAACACGAAGACGGCGACGCGGCTGGATGCGGGCAGCCCGCGCAAGTAACGCTGGAACTCCTTCTTGGCAAATTCCTGGTCGGTGAGCTTGGTGTTCAGCTCATCGAACAGGAAGACCGTGACGGCCGCGGTGCCCGGTGCCGGCCGGTTGGTGAACGTCAGGCGATCCGCCGAACCTGGGGCCACGGCTGCCGATTGGCTGGCATCCTCCAGCGCGAAGAGCGTGATGTTCTGTTCCTGGCCGTTGTCCCGGAGGACGAAATCGTCGCGATGGAGGTTGGCGACGGGCTTTCCGTGTTTGTCCTTCACCACCACGTTGACCAGGACGACGTGCGTGCCTCCCTGGATCACGGGATTAGCCGTGGATTGCGGGGGCGCCGGCAGGGGCAGCGTCAGCAGCGGGATTACGGCGGCGATTGGGCGGAACCGGCGAGTCTGCACCGCGGGCCTCCGGGTACGGGATCTGTTTGCAGTTTATCATTTGGGCAGGGAGGGGGGCGACCCAGGGTAAGATCAATGGAGTGGACCAGTTCGCATTCGATTTCGCTCCGGCGCGCCGGGTTTTCTCCGTCAGCGAACTGAATTCGGCTATTCGCGGGGCGCTCGAACGGGAGTTCCCCGATGTGTGGGTCTCGGGCGAAATCTCCGGCGTGAAGCTGGCCACCAGCGGCCATTATTATTTCACGCTGAAAGAGGCGCAGGCGCAAGTGCGCGCGGTGGCCTTCCGCTCCGCGCACCGCTATTGGAAATTCAAACCGCAGGACGGCCTGGCCGTGCTGGCGCGCGGGCGCATCGACGTGTTCGAGGCGCGCGGCGAATACCAACTCATTGTCGAGATCGTCGAGCCGCTGGGCCACGGCGCGCTGCAACTGGCCTTCGAGCAGCTCAAGAAGAAACTGGCCGAAGAGGGCCTTTTCGAGCCGGGGCGGAAGCGCGCGCTGCCGCGCTATCCGCGGCGTATCGGCATCGTGACCTCGCCGCGCGGGGCGGTGATTTCGGACATGGTGCAGATCCTGGCGCGCCGCTTCCCGGGCCTGCACATTCGGCTCTACCCCGCGCTGGTACAGGGCGAAGGATCGGTAGAAGAGGTCTGCCGCGGCCTCGATTATTTCAGCCGGAACGCGTGGGCCGAACTCGTGATCGTGGCCCGCGGCGGCGGCTCGCTCGAAGACCTGTGGACCTTCAACGAAGAGGCCGTGGCGCGCGCCATCGCGCGCTGCGCCGTGCCGGTGGTGTCCGCCGTGGGGCTTGAAACGGATGTCACCATCGCCGATTTCGTGGCCGACCTGCGCGCGCCCACGCCTTCGGCGGCCGCCGAGATGATCGTCTGCACACGCCAGGAATTGCTCGACCGGATCGGGGGCCGCGAACAGAAACTCATACACGCCATGCGCTACCACATGGCCGTGCTGGCGCGGCGCTGGCAGCAGCAAGGCATTGAGCGGCCGCTGGGACTACTGCAGCGGGCGTTGGGCCGGCAGGCGCAGCGGGTGGACGAACTCGAGTTCCGGCTACGCGATCTGCTGCGGATGATGCTGGAACGGCGCGCGCGGGCGCGGCGCGCATTGGCCACGCGGCTGAATTATTTCGACCTGCGCCCGCGCTTCGCGGCCGACCGCCGGCGCCTCGACCAGGCCCACGCAGCCGCCGCGCAATCCGTACGCTGGCAGCTCGCGCGCAGGCGTAATGCCGTCGCGCAACTCTCGGCCAAGCTCTCGCAATTGAGCCCGCTCGCGATCCTCGATCGCGGCTATGCCATCGTCACCGACGAGGCCGGCGCCATCGTCAAGGATAGCGCCGCCGCCCCACCCGCATCCGGCATCCAGGTGCGCCTCGCCAAAGGCCGCCTTAGTGCTACAGTATCTAACAGCAGTTGAATCGCGGATCGCACCGGTGTGCATCTGTGTCCACCTGCGATGCCGTTTCTTAGAACTTGCGGAATGTAGCGAAGGCGGCTAGAATCAGGAATTTGCAATAGTCCAGGAGGAAGTATGGCATCAATCGCCGAGAGGGTGAAGCAGATTATCGTCGAGCAACTGGGTGTGGATGAAGCCCAGGTAGAGGACAACGCGTCGTTCGTGGACGACCTGGGCGCCGATTCGCTCGACATCGTAGAACTAGTGATGGCCTTCGAAGAAGCCTTTGAATTGGAAATTCCCGACGAGGACGCCGAAAAGATAGCCACCGTCAAAGACGCGGTCACTTACATCGAGAACAAGTCGGCCAAGAAGTAGCGCGAGGCGTTTTCCCCAGGAGTATTTGCGTGTCACGCAGAGTGGTCGTAACCGGTGTGGGCTTGCTGTCCTCGGTAGGCATCGGGACCGAAGCAACCTGGCAAGGCGTTTTGGCGGGCAGAAGCGGCATCGGACCGATCACGGCTTTCGACGCCCATCTTTTTTCCTGCCGGATCGCCGGCGAGATCCAAAGCTTCGATCCAGCCAGCTACATCGAAAAAAAAGAAATCAAGAAGATGGGGCGGTTCATTCAGTTCGCCATCGCGGCGGCGGACTGCGCCACGAGTTCGGCCGGACTGCGCGTGGATCCCGCAGAGGCCGAGAACGTGGGCGTCTACATCGGCAGCGGAATCGGCGGATTCGAAGTGATCGAGCGCGAGCACCAGACGCTGCTGGAACACGGCCCGCGGCGCATCTCCCCGTTTTTCATTCCGGCCACCATCGTGAACCTGGCTTCGGGCTACGTCTCGATCCGCAACGGGGCGAAGGGCCCGAACTCCGCTACGGCCACGGCCTGCACCACCAGCGCGCATTCGATCGGAGATTCCTTCCGGCTGATCCAGCGCGGCGATGCGGATGTGATGATCTGCGGCGGCACGGAGGCCTGCATCACTCCCATGGGAATTGGCGGGTTCGCGGCCATGCGCGCGCTTTCCACGCGCAATGACGAACCGCAGCGCGCCTCGCGCCCGTGGGATTTGAACCGCGACGGCTTCGTGGTGGGGGAAGGCTCGGGCATCCTGGTATTGGAAGAATTGGAACATGCGCGGCGGCGGGGGGCGGGCATCCTGGCGGAAATCGTGGGATACGGCATGAGCGCGGACGCTTTCCACGTGACCGCGCCGCCAACCGACGGCGACGGCGCCTTCCGCGTGATGCGCAACGCGCTGCGCGACGCGGGGCTGCAGCCCGAGCAAATCGACTATATCAATGCGCATGGCACTTCGACCGACGTAGGCGACCGCGCCGAAACCGCGGCCATCAAGCGCTGCTTCGGTGCGCACGCCTACAAAGTGGCGGTGAGCTCCACCAAGTCCATGACCGGACATCTGCTGGGCGGTGCGGGCGGCCTGGAAGCCGGCATCACGGTGCTGGCCATCCGCGACCAGGTGGCTCCGCCCACCATCAATTACGAAACTCCCGATCCCGAGTGCGATTTGGACTACGTGCCGAACCAGGCGCGGCCGATGCGCATCGAGTGTGCGCTCTCCAACTCCTTCGGCTTTGGAGGGACCAACGGTGCCCTTATCTTCAAACGCTTTTCCGAATGATCCGGCCAGGGGGACTTTGACTTCCACCTGGCTGCAAGCTGTTTATCTATGAAAATCATCGTATGTATCAAGCAAGTTCCGGCCCGCGATTCGCAATTGCGCGTCGCGTCATCGGGCGCCTGGATCCAGGATGCCGATCTCAGCTATGAGATCAACGAGCCCGATGCTTACGCCTTGGAAGAAGGCCTGCAACTGAAAGAGAAACACGGGGGCGAAGTGGTGGTGCTGTGCGCCGGACCCGCGCGCGCCGCGCAAACTATTCGTGAAGCCCTCGCTAAGGGCGCGGACCGCGCCATCCACATCGAAGAAGACGATCTCGGCGCATTCGATCCGCTGGGCGCCGCGCGCCTGCTGGCCGCCGCGCTGGGTCCCGAGAAGCCCGACCTGGTGCTGACCGGCCTGCAATCCGACGATCTGGGATACGGACAGACGGGCGTGATCCTGGCCGAATTGCTGGGGCTGCCGCACGCCACCATCATCATGCAGGTGGAAAAACAGGATGGCACGATCCGGGTGAAGCGCGAACTGGAAGATGGCTGGTTCCAGCACGTGGAGATGCCGCTGCCGGCGCTGCTGACCATTCAATCCGGCATCAACAAGCTGCGCTATGCAACCCTGATGGGCATCAAGAAAGCCAAGAATAAGGAGATCCGCAACGTAACCGCGGCAGGCTTGGGCGCGAGTGCCGGGGCGGCATCCATTCAACTGAGCCGGGTGTATCTGCCGGGCCGCTCCAAGCAGACCCAGTTGTTCGACGGGCCGCCCAAAGAGGCGGCGGCGAAATTGGTGGAGAAACTGAAATTCGAGGCGCGCGTCATATGAGCATTCTGGTGGTAATGGAACAACGCGCGGTGGCGGGCCCGCCGGCCTGGAACCGCATGTCGTGGGAGACGCTGGCGGCCGGCCAGCAGCTTGCGCGCGAGTTACAGCAGCCGGTATCGGCCGCGGTGCTGGGGCAGGGCATCGAAGGCCTGGCCGCGGAACTGGCGGACAAGAAGCTCGAGCATGTTTATGCCGTCGAGCATGACTTACTGAAAGACTATACGCCGGACACTTATACGGCGGCCGTGCGCCAGTTAGTGGAGCAGACGCAGGCGCGTATCGTGATCTTCCCGCACACTTACCAGGTGCGCGATTTCCTGCCTAAGTTGGCTACGGCGCTGGGAAGGGTAGCGGTAAGCGACGTGGTGGCGCATCGCATCGAGGATGGCAAGCTGGTGCTGGTGCGCCAGCTTTTTCAAGGCAAGCTGAACGTAGATGTGCGCTTCAACGGCGAGCCGCCCTATTTCGCTTCCATGCAGGCGGGCGCGTATCGCGCCGATCGTATCGAAGCCGGATCGGCCGCGGTGGAGAAGTTCGCGCCGCAGCTCACGCCCAGCCGGATTAAACCGCTCGAAATGTTCCGCGAGGCGCAGCGCGCGGTGGACCTGACGGCGGCCGAGATCATCGTCTCGGTGGGGCGCGGCATCAAGGAAGCCGACAACATCCCGATCGTCCAGAAACTGGCGGATGCATTGGGCGCGGAGCTGGCGGCTTCACGGCCAATCTGCGATTCCGGCTGGCTTCCCATGGAGCGGCAGGTGGGCAGCTCCGGCCAGACCGTGGCACCCAAGATGTATCTGGCCGTCGGCATCTCTGGCGCGATTCAGCACCTGGTGGGCATGAAGGGATCGAAGGTCATCGTGGCGATTAACAAGGACTCCAACGCGCCGATTTTCGAAGTAGCGGACTACGGAATCGTAGGCGACTTGTTCCAGGTGGTGCCGGCGCTGGTGGAGGAGATTAAGAAGGCGAAGGGGTAGGCGCGCGCGTGCGCCGCCGATCGAACCGCCGTCACGGGATCGCGCTAAAATCGAGGCATAGCGCATGCCCGATCTCGATCGCTCACATGCCGAGATCCTGGATGCCTATCCGTATCTGGAGGAAGAGGACATTCGGCAAGCCCTCGCGCACGCTGCCCCTCTGCTGTCGCAGCAATAGAAATAACTCCAGGCGACCCGATAGAAGCGCGCGGCGCCAAGTCCGGCTGCTTACGGTCCGAGTGGGGCCGCCACGCGAGGTAGAATGTAGAGATGTTGGAGTGGCAGGAGCGCATCAGCATCAATCCGCAGGTCTGTCATGGCAAGGCATGCATCCGCGGTACGCGCGTCATGATCTCCGTGATTTTGGATAACCTGGCAGCGGGCGTTCCCCGCGAAGAGCTGCTCGAAAGCTATCCGTCCCTACAGGCAGCGGATATTCAAGCCGCCTTGGCTTACGCCGCGGAACTGACCCGCGAGGGTACAGCGGGGCTTCCTCTGGAACATACCGTTTGAAACTTAAGATAGACGAGAACCTGCCCCTCGACTGTGCGGCCATTCTGCGCGCTGCCGGCTTCGAAGCCGACACCGTATTTGACGAGCGCCTGGTGGGGGCGGACGATTCGGAGATAGCAGCCCGCTCGCGAGCGGAGCACCGCGTATTGGTCACGCTCGACCTGGACTTCAGTAACATTCAGGCCTACCCTCCTTCGCGGCACGCCGGAATTATCGTCCCGGCCCAAAAAGCAAGACAAGCGCACTGTCCTGATGCTCACGTCCCGTCTTGTTCTGACGTTAGCGAATCGAGCGCCGGCTGGGGAACTCTGGATCGTGGAAACGGATCGAATTCGCTTCCGCGTGGCGTAGGGCGGCCCCTCCGCGCTTGACCCCCGTAAAGGTCTCAGAAAGGACTTAGATAGGCTGCCGTTTAACAAGGTGCAGGAATTGCTCAGACTCGGGTGTCTTGGATGACTTGACCCGGCATTCTTCAATGACGCCGGTCGTTGCGGACCCGTATTGTGACGCTGGAGGCGCCGCTCAGCCCCGGCCGCCTCCTCTGTCGTAAAATAGAAACACCTCCCCAGAAGACCCGATAGGCGATTGAACAAGGAAGGCCATGCCGGAAAATCCGTTCGTCCATTTGCACTGCCATACCGATTACTCCCTGCTCGATGGAGCCTGCGAAATCGGGCAGCTCATGGATACCGTGGTGGAGCAGAAGATGCCCGCCGTCGCGATGACAGATCACGGCAACCTGTTCGGGGCCGTCCAATTCTACAACACCGCCAAGAGTAAAGGCGTGCACCCGGTCATCGGCTGCGAAGTCTATGTTTCGCAGCAGGGCCACAAGACCCGCAGCGACACCGACCGCTACAACCACCTGGTGCTGCTCTGCGAGACGCAGGAAGGCTATCGCAATCTCATCAACCTGGTCTCCACGGGCTTCTTGGAAGGGTTTTACTACAAACCGCGCATCGACCGGGACCTGCTGGCGCAGCACTCCAAAGGCCTCATCGGCATGTCCGCCTGCCTGCGCGGCGATATCCCGGAGATCCTGCTGTCCGACCGCTACGAGGAAGCCCGCCGCACCGCGTACACTTACTCGGATATCTTCGGCAAGGGCAACTTCTTTCTGGAAATTCAGGACCATCACCTGGAACAGGACAAACGCCTGACTCCGGCCGTGAACCGGCTGTCTTCCGATACCGGGCTGCCCATGGTGGCCACCAACGACGCGCACTACCTGCGCCGCGACGATGCGCGCGCGCACGAGATCCTGCTCTGCATCCAGACCGGCAAGACCATGAGCGATCCGTCGCGCATGAAATGGAATACGCCCGATTTCTATCTCAAGTCGCGCGCCGAGATGATGCAGCTTTTCGGCGAGTTGGAAGATTCGCTGGACCGCACCTGGGAGATCGCGCAGCGCTGCCATGTAGACCTGCAGAAAATCAAGGAGCCCTTCCCGAAATTCGAAGTCCCGGCCGAGCACTCCACCGATACTTACTTCGAATTCGTGGCGCGGCAGGGTTTCGAGGGACGCCGGACGCGCCTGGAAGCCTTGCGCGCCTCGGGCCACTTGAAGCACGATCTGGCGGCCTATGCGGAGCGGCTCGACCGCGAAATCAAGATGATCCAGACGATGCAGTTTTCGGGCTACTTCCTGATCGTCTGGGATTTCATCCGGTTCGCGCGCTCGCAATCCATTCCGGTGGGGCCGGGGCGCGGGTCGGCGGCGGGCAGCCTGGTGGGCTACGCCATGGGGATTACGGATATCGATCCGCTGCAATACGGGCTGCTGTTCGAGCGCTTCCTGAATCCGGAGCGCATCAGCCTGCCCGATATCGATATCGACTTCTGCATGAACCGGCGCGGCGAAGTGATTCAATACGTCACCGAGAAATACGGCCGCGAGCAGGTAGCGCAGATCATCACTTTCAACACCATGGCGGCGCGGGCTGCCATCAAAGACGTGGGACGCGCGCTGGACATGAGCTTCGCGGACGTGGAGCGCCTGACCAAACTGGTGCCCAACGTCCTGAACATCTCGCTCGACGAGGCCATGAAGACGGAGCCGGGCTTCGGCGAACTGGAGCGCAAGGATCCGCGCGTGGCGGAGATCCTGCAAGTGGCGCGGCGGCTGGAAGGCATGGCGCGCAACTGTTCGGTACACGCGGCGGGTGTGGTGATCTCGCCGCAGCCGCTGAAGCAACTGGTGCCGCTCTACCGCACCAACCGGGAAGAAATTGTCACGCAGTTCGATATGAGCGGGCTCGAGAAGCTGCAGCTTCTGAAGATGGATTTCCTGGGCCTGACCACGCTCACGCTGATCGCCGATGCGCTGAAGCTGATCGAAAAACGGCACGGCGTGAGGCTGGTGCCCGAGGACCTGCCGCTGGACGATCCGGCCACTTACGAGATTTTTTCGAAGGCCCTCACCAGCGGTATCTTTCAGTTTGAATCGTCCGGCATGCGCGACATCCTGCGGCGGTACCATCCCGAGCGCATCGAAGATCTGACGGCGCTGAACGCGCTCTACCGGCCTGGCCCCATTCAGGGCGGCATGGTGGACGACTTTATCGAGCGCAAACAGGGCCGCAGGGCGGTGACCTACGATCTGCCCGAGCTGAAGGTATTGCTGGAAGAGACTTATGGCGTGATCGTCTACCAGGAACAGGTGATGCAGATCTCCAACCTGGTGGCCGGCTACTCGCTGGGCGAGGCCGATATTCTGCGCCGCGCCATGGGTAAGAAGAAGGCCGAAGAGATGGCCGCGCAGCGGGAGCGCTTCATCAAGGGCGCGTTGGAGAAGGGATTCCCGCAGAAAAAGGTCGAGAAGATTTTCGACTTGATGGAACAGTTCGCGGGCTACGGATTTAATAAGTCGCATTCCGCGGCGTATGCCTATCTGGCCTTTGTTACCGCGTATCTGAAGGCCCACTATCCGGTGGACTTCATGGCGGCGCTGCTGACGTCGGAAACCGGCAACACGGCGAAAGTGGTGAAGTATATCAATGAGTGCCGCGAGATGGGCATCACCGTGCTACAGCCGGATGTGAACGCCAGCGATTGGAGCTTCACGCCGGACGACACGGCGCCGAACGGCAAAGGCATCCGCTTCGGGCTGGGCGCCGTGAAGAACCTGGGCGCGAACGCCGTGGAAGCCATCCGCGCCGCGCGCGAGAAACTGGGCCGTTTCCTCTCCCTTTATGAATTCTGCGAGCACGTGGACCTGAGCTCGATCAACAAGCGCATGATCGAGAGCCTGATCCGGGCCGGCGCCATGGATCTGCTGGAGGGCACGCGCGCCCAATTATTCGCCGCCACCGAGAGCGCCATGGAGGCCGGGCAGCGTGTGTGGCGTGATCGCCTCAGCGGGCAGGGCGGCTTGTTCGGCGATATGACCGCTGAAGAGGGACCCGTGGAGCGGCCGCTGCCGCAAGTGCCGGATTGGACCGGGCGCGAGAAGCTCCAGGGCGAAAAGGAGATGCTGGGCTTCTATGTGACCGGTCACCCGTTGGACGATTACGGCGATAAGGTGCGCGAGCTCGCTTCGCACGATACCGGCAATTTGGAAGGCCTCGAAAAAGGGACGGAAGTAGCTATTTGCGGTGTGCTCACCAGCATCCAGCGAAAGCGCAACCGCGAGCAGAAGCCGTGGGCCGCGCTGCAGATCGAAGACCGCACGGGCGCGGTGGAGGGCATGGTGTTCGCGGCCAGCTTCGATCGCCTGGCGAATCAGATCGTGGAAGACAAGGCGGTGCTGGTGAAAGGGCTCGTGCTGCCCGAGGAGAACGCGCCGCCCAAGATCTCGGTGCAGGATATCATCCCGCTCGAAACCGCGCGGCTGAATCTGCCGTCGCTGATCTCGATTCGGGTGTGGCTGGGGCGCAATGGCGTGGCGGACAAGCCGGCCGCGCTACGGCAGTTATTCAGCGCCAAGACGGGCGAGACGCAGGTACGGCTACGCCTGGAGATGCCGCGCGATTTTTCGGTGATTCTGGATGTGCCTACGAAGGTGCGGCCGGACCGGGAGTTCAAGGCGGCATTGGAGAAGATTTGCGGGCCGGATTGCGTGGAAGTTCTGGCGGGGTGAGCAGACTGGCCTCTTTGCCCGTGGCGGACGCTTTAGCGGCGCTTTAGCGGCGAGACCCCCTGCGGGGCACCGCCGAAAACTCACCGTGGGGCGGGCAATCATGCCCGCAGCCGCCTTTTCAGGCGGCTAGGCCGGCTGGAAAGCCGGCTGCGGCCAAGATTGGCCGCCCCACTAGTCTTGGTTTTCGTCATCTTTGCGGCTCTGGAAAACAACCGCTAACTTATTGAGCGGCAACACCGCCCACTCCCCTTGCCAAACTAGGAGAATTCGGCTATACTCCTAGTTGGACTAGGAGGAAATGATCGTGGGCAAAACCGCCGACCTGCTGCCGGGAACCCTGGACATGCTGATCCTGAAGGCCGTATCCTTGAAACCGTTGCATGGGTACGGCGTATTGCTGCGCATCCAGCAGATTTCAGGCGATGCGCTGGAGATTCCCCAAGGGTCCTTGTATCCGGCGCTTTACCGCTTAGAGCACCAGGAATTAATCGCCGCGGAATGGGGTGTAAGCGAGAATAATCGCCGGGCGAAGTATTACACGTTAACCGTTGCCGGGCGGCGCCGCCTGCGGCAGGAGACGGCCGGCTGGAATCGGCTGGCGTCCGCTATTACCACGGCTTTGAGCGCTACACCGGAGGAGGTGTGACGTGCTAAGACGTCTTCGTTCTCTTTTGCGCGCGATCAAGTCCCGGCGCGATTTCGAACAGGGAATGACCGAGGAGTTGCGGTTCCACGTGGAGCAATACGCGGACGACCTGGTGCGCTTGGGTGTGCCTCCTCCCGAAGCGGCCCGGCGCGCTCGGATCGAGTTCGGCAGCCTGAACAGTGCAAAGGAAGAGTGTCGCGAAGCCCGTGGGCTGCGCGCATTCGACGAGTTGGCCCGGCAACTGCGTCACGCAGCCCGATTGCTGCGCAAGACACCCGGATTTACGGCAACTGCCTTGGTGACCCTGGCCGTCTGCCTGGGCGCCAACCTGACCATATTCGCGGTGGTGGATTCTATCCTGCTCCGTCCCCTGCCGTTTCCCGACCCTGGCCGTCTGGTCACCGTCTTTAATACATATCCCAAAGCCGGCGTCGATCGCGACGGATCCTCGATAGCCAATTATTACGAACGCCGTGGCAGGATCCCCGCCTTCGCCGGGGTCGCCATCTATTCCAATGGCACGGCGGTCGTCGGCGCGGCCGGCGCAACCGAACAGGCGCCGATCGCGAGCGTGTCGCCGGACTTTTTCGCCACGCTGGGGACGGCTCCATCCATGGGGCGCAGTTTCACGGAAGAGGAAACCTCGCTTCAAACCGACAAGGCCGTGATTCTCACCGACCCTTACTGGCGGCAGCATTTCGATGCCGACCCGCATGTGATTGGCAAGCAGCTTCGCGTGAACGGGATTGGCAACACAGTGGCCGGCGTGCTTCCGCCCGGCTTCCGATTCCTCTCGTCGGAGGCGCGTTTGTACTTTCCTTTTTCGTCGGGTCCTCAAGATCGTGCTTCCGTGCAGCGGCACTCGGGCGGGAATTCCAAGCATATGATTGCCCGCCTCAGGCCGGGCGCGACTCTGGCACAGGCGCAGGCCCAGATCGACGCGCAGAATCGCACCCTGGAAGCGGAGGATCCCGAGGCGCAAATGATGGCCGAGGCCGGCTTTCGTTCCGTGGTGGCGCCCCTTCACGCGGACCACGTGCGAACGATACGCCCCGCCCTATTGTGGATGCAGGCCGGCGCCTTCGCCCTGTTGCTGATCGGCGCCGTCAACTTGACGAACCTGCTTTTGATCCGGGCGAGCAATCGTGCGAAGGAAATCGCCGTCCGGCGGGCGCTGGGGGCGAGCCGCTGGCACGTGGTCAGCGAGGCGATTGTCGAGACCACTTTGCTCACGCTGGCCGGAGGCCTGCTGGGGCTCGCGGCCGGGTCCGGCGGAATCCACTTGCTGGGTGTACTGGCTGTCGATCATTTGCCTTTAGGGAGTCACATAGCTATGGACTCCCGGTTGGCGTGCGTCGCGGTTCTCGGAGCCGTCGCCCTGGGACTCGCGCTCGCGGTGCCCATCGCGTGGTTCAACTTACGAGGCCATCTGCGCAGCGTCATCCAATCGGAGACCCGCGGCGGAACCGCCAGTCGCGGCGCTCAAAGCCTACGCCACGCCTTCATCGTGGGGCAGATCGCGTTGGCAACGGTTCTGTTGAGCGGGGCCGGTCTGCTGGGCCTCAGTCTGGAGCGGGCCATGGCTGTATCGCCGGGCTTTCGGCCGGACCATGTGCTGTCGGGACAAATCTCGCTGCCGGCGAACAGCTACCCCGACTGGCCTGCTCGCCTCGCATTCAACGCGAGGCTGTTGAAAGAACTAGCGCGCCAGCCCGGAGTCTTGGCCGCCGGAGTGGTCAACAATGTGCCCATGAGCGGTAACAGCGGAAAAAGCTCCGCCACGGTGGTGGGCCACGTTCGCCAGCCGGGCGAATCGGCCCGGGGACATTACTCTTACGGAGTCGATGGCGACTACTTCGCCGCGATGGGCTTCTCCCTGCGGGAAGGGCGATTCCTAACGGCGGACGATTCGCGCCGGTTAGCGCGGGTCTGCGTCGTGGACCAGGACTTCGCGCGGTACTACTGGCCGCACGCCAGCGCCCTTGGCCACCGCCTTTTCGAGGGTAGCGAAATGACAACCGATGCCCAATCGTTCACCGTGGTGGGTGTGGTCGGCGCCGTGAAGCAAGCGGGACTCACTGACCAGACGGCCCAAGGAGCGGTCTACTATCCTTACGCCTTGCGCACCGACGGCAACGTTTTTGTCGTCGTCCGCACCAGCGTTCGACCGGAATCGCTCGGTCCCGGACTGCAAAAAATCGTTCGGCAAATCGACCCCGAGGTGACCATGAACGACGTCGGCTCGATGGATGCCCGTATCGCCGGCAGCCTTGTAGCGCAACGCTCGACGGCATTTCTTGCGGGCATCTTTTCGCTGATCGCTATTCTTCTTGTCGGGGTGGGCACGTACGGTGTCTTAAGCTACGCGGTGGCGCAGCGACGCCGGGAGATCGGCTTGCGCATGGCATTGGGGGCGCGGCCGGGCCAGATACGCAGCCAGTTTCTGGCGCTCGCCCTACGCCTGCTGGTAGCCGGCACCCTGCTCGGCGTCATGGGAGCGTGGCTGACCGGCAAAGCCATGCAGACGCTGCTTTTTCAGGTGTCGCCACTTCACCTTGCGACCCTTGCCGGGGCCGTGGGCATCATCGCCGCGGTATCCCTGATTGCCTGTCTGCTGCCATCTCATCGCGCCACCCGGATCTCCCCGGTGGAGGCCTTAGCCGAGTTATAAAGCACCCCGTGGCGCACGCTTCAGCGGGCGGCCCCGCGGATGCGGGTGAAACAGCGGCGAGACCCCCGGCGGGGAATCGTCGAAAACTCACCGTGGGGCGGGCAATCATGCCCG
>Ga0187871_10001992_pt1 | contig 17072 bp, 12 predicted proteins | sample June2016WEW_16_1_FD_132988 | JGI IMG/M metagenome (GOLD analysis project Ga0187871, IMG submission 132988) | Peatland microbial communities from SPRUCE experiment site at the Marcell Experimental Forest, Minnesota, USA - June2016WEW_16_10 | ecosystem: Environmental > Terrestrial > Soil >...
ATGAAAGATACGCTCGGAGTTTTATTAGCTGGAGGAGCAGGCGAGCGTCTTTATCCTCTCACTCGCGATCGCGCCAAACCCGCAGTCACCTTCGGCGGAATGTATCGCATCATCGACATTACTCTCTCCAACTGCCTCAACTCAGACCTGCGCCGGGTTTACATCCTCACGCAATACAAAGCGCTGTCGTTGAACCGCCACATCCGCGAAGGCTGGAACGTTCTCGGCCGCGAAGTAGGAGAGTTCGTCGAAGTACTGCCGCCCATGAAGCGGGTCAGCGACCAGTGGTATCAAGGCACCGCCGACGCGGTCTACCAGAACATTTATTCCATCGGCTCCGAGCAGCCCAAGCACGTTCTCATTCTCTCCGGCGATCACATCTACAAAATGGATTACGGCAAGATGATGAGGCAGCATCTGGATTCCTCTGCCGACATCACTCTCGCCACCATTCAGATCGATCTCGTAGAATGCCCCCGCTTCGGCGTGGTCGATGTCGACAAAGACGGCCGCATCAACGGCTTCGAAGAGAAGCCCAAAGAAACCAAGCTGCGCTCCCCCTGGAATCCCGAGAAGGTCGCAGGTTCCATGGGCGTTTACCTTTTCAATGCCGACGTCCTCATTCCTGCCCTGCTCAAAGACGCCGAGGACCAGACCTCCAGCCACGACTTCGGCAAAGACATTTTGCCTAAAATGGTGAACGACTATCGGGTCTTCGCCTACGACTTCATCGACGAGAATAAAAAAGAGGCGCTCTACTGGCGCGATGTGGGCACGCTCGAGGCCTACTACGAAGCCAATATGGATATCGTCTCGGTCTCGCCCATTTTTAATCTCTATGACCAGGCCTGGCCCATCCGCACGCACCAGCGCCAGTATCCGCCGGCAAAATTTGTGTTCGCCGAAAAGGAGCGCATGGGCACTGCGCTCGACTCCATCGTGTCGAATGGCTGCATCGTTTCCGGAGGCCTGGTCAAGAATTCCGTCCTGTCTCCCGATGTGCGCGTGAATTCCTACTCCGAAGTTGACCAGAGCATTTTGTTCTCGCATGTCGCAGTGGGACGCCACTGCCGCATCCGGCGCTGCATCATCGACCGCAACGTCCACCTGCCCGAAGGCACGACGATCGGCTATGACACCGAGGCCGACCGCTCGCGCTACTTCGTCACCGACAGCGGCATCGCTGTCGTCACCCGCGATTATTCTCTCTTCGAAAACCCTGTGACGGTTGACTACTTCACCAGCGAATAGCCGTTTGGGAGCGAAACGGGCTGAATGTTCCGGCTGGAACATTGTGCTGAATGTTCCAACTGGAACATTCGAACTTTGCAGAAAATTTTCCCCGTAAGTTGTTGATTCTTCGTGAAGGGTTTTGCCCGAGCTAATGGAATCAATGGGTTAGCCTGTGGAAAGAATGTCTACTTTCGAGGGGGTCGGATGTCCACTAAAGTAGGCTTGACAGCCGCGGAATGTACTTTTAAAGGTGCATTCGGCGAGCGACCTTGTTAACCTCCATCCTGACTGAGGATGCCCCACCTTTGCGTCCTTTGCAAAGGTGGGCAGCGATTCTGCCGGCGCAGGCGTTCTTGCTTGGAAGCGCAACAGCCGTCCGATCCACACACAGGTATGTTCATCGATCACAGTGGGGAGGCTCGCAGTTGTGCTAGAACCCGTAGATGACGACCCATCGTCGCAGTTACGGCCAAGGCTATCTACACTTCATCACCACGAGTTGTTACCGGCGACATCCCCTGCTCGATGCCGCTTCGAGACGTGACCTGTTTCTTGAAGTTCTGGAGCACGTGCGCCGACGCTATGATTTCGTGGTGGTGGGCTACGTCGTCATGCCCGAGCATGTCCATTTGCTGGTGAGCGAACCGGAACGTGGCAATCCTTCGACGGTGATGCAGGCAATCAAACAAGGCTTCGCGCGGCGCGTACTAGGCGGCCTGCGGGCCGAGAGTAGGCCCGAGACCCTGTCGCCGCAGGCAGCATCGCAACCCACCTTTGCAACAGACGCAAAGGTGGGGCAGCCTCAGCACACCTGGCGGCCCGAGCACTGGCAGCCTCAGCACATCTGGCAACGACGGTTCTACGATTTCGTGCTGTGGAGCGCGCAAAAGCGCCAGGAAAAACTGCACTACATCCATCGCAACCCGGTGGAGCGAGGCTTGGTCGCGGAGCCGGAGCAATGGCCTTGGAGCAGTGCCCGGCACTATCTACTGAGCGAGTGCGGGCCGGTTTTGGTGAATGAGCAGGTAGAAGCGAAAATGAGGATACGGAATGCTGGGTGATGGAGGGCTTTTGGGGTCTGCCAAAGAAGTCAAAATCTATTGGCTATCGTCGGCATCGCGGCCCACCTTTGCCAAAAGACGCAAAGGTGGGGCAGCCTCGGTCGTGATTGATCCCAACATAAAACAGAATCCATTGGCTGCGAACAACTGACAAGGCTTAAGCCTCTTCATTCGTCGCAGACTCTAAGCTGCTTCCTTGCATAGCCGCCTGCCGCGCGAATCAAAAAAACAAACGTCTGGAGTGTTTTGGGGATTGACGCTGCCGGGCCCCCCAGCGCATAATCCGGCCATCGTTGTCCATCGCGGATTTGACCCCAGCCGGCAAAGGGCGGAGGCTTCATTCAAAACCCCTAGCCTTGTCTTTCCTCGTTGCAGTCTACCGGGAACCAGCTTGGGAAACACAACCACTACCAAATTTCTAAGGAGACTCCATGAGGCGTACTCGTTTGAAGAAACCCGCTCCAATGATCGCGGGGCTGCTGGCCGGCCTGCTGTTGGCGATCGTGGCTGTTCCACTCGGCGCCCAGCCCGCGCCAGAAACCCGCACTGGAAGAGGCTTTGGCCCGGTCTACGACGCGGCGCATGAAACCACCCTCAACGGCACTATCCGGGAGGTCGTCACCAAGCGCGTGCCGGGCAGTCCGGCTGGCATGCATTTGCTGGTGGCAGGCCCCGAGGGCACGGTCGATACGCACGTCGGGCCTTTCCTGAGCAAGCAGACGCAGGAAGCCCTGCATTCAGGAGCGCAGGTTCAGATCGTCGGCGCCATGTCGACGCTGCGCGGGAAAAATTATCTTCTCGCCCGCGAACTGATCGTCGGCGGCCGCACCATCAAGGTGCGAAGCGAACGCGGAATTCTTGAGCCTGAGCATCCGGCTCGTACCGCCCACACCAGAGTGAAGAGCGCCGTGACCACACAGAAAGGGGAGTCCCTGTGAACCGGAAATCCTACTGGAGCATCCCCGCACTATTGATCTCGACCTTAATCTTCTCGACCGTATCCTTCCTGACCAGCTGCAGCAGCAGCAGTTCGAGCACACCTCCCGCTCATGTGGTAGCGATTACGGCGACCAGCGGAAGCGGCCAGAGCCAGGCGGTCGGCGTGGCATTTACGAATCCGCTGGCAGCGACCGTAACGCTAAACGGAACGCCGGAGAGCGGCGTCAGCGTCACCTTCACGGCTCCGGCAACGGGAGCCAGCGGCACCTTCGCGACCTCAACGCCCGCGGCAACGGATACCGAGACCACCAACGCCAGCGGCGTCGCTACCTCGCAGGTATTCACTGCGAATGCGACAGCCGGCGCTTATGCGGTAACGGCCACCACTTCGGGCGCGACGACGCCAGCCAGCTTCAGCCTCACGAACACGGCAGGGGCGGCGGCAAACCTGACAGCCACCGGCGGGACTCCACAAAACGTCGCGGTTGGCGCGACAGCCGGAGCGCTGGTCGCGCAAGTCACGGATAGCGGCGGCAACCCAGTGCAGGGCGTTTCGGTGACGTTTACAGCTCCAACGACGGGGGCAACCGGCACCTTCACCAGCACCACCTCGAACACTGAAACCGACGTGACCGATGCGAACGGCAACGCCACCGCAGCGGACTTTGTCGCGAACACGACGCTGGGCGGACCTTACAACGTAGTGGCCTCTGCGACGGGATTAACTTCGGTGAACTTTGTTCTAACCAACATTGCCTCCGTAGTAGCTCCTTTAGCCGATGGCAACTACGTCTTCTCAGTTGCGGGCTCAGACGTCAACAATGGCACTTACTACCTCGCCGGAGCGATCACCATCGCTGGCGGAGTGATCACTGGCGGCGAGCAAGACTTCGTCGACTTTAACGTGGTTGCAACCGACTCGATTAATGCGACCGGCAGCACCATAGGAACCACCGCCGACGGCAACCTGCAGATGATTCTCACCACCTGCAACGGGGCCGACTGCAGCACCACCGACCCCAATCTTGGGGTAGCCGGCGTTGAGACTTTCAACGGCTCGGTACTTCCCAAGAACGCCGCGAAGGCTTTCATTATCGAGTTTGATAGTTCGGCTACGTCCAGTGGGGAGATAGCTTTGCAAGACCCCACAGCCGCGGCCGCCACTCCCACACTCGGATATGCCTTCGGAGTTAACGGCATCGACACCAATGGCGATGCGCTCGCGATCGGCGGAGTCCTGAACGTCGACGGCGCCGGGACAATTTCCGGAACCGGCAGCATTTTCGACGCGAACGACGACGGGTCGGGCACCGGCTTCCAGGGTGGGACCTTCACCGCCAGCACGGTTTCCGCACCCGACACGTTCGGCCGGGTGACCTTCACACTCAACGCCACCGACACCACCGACTTCCCCCAGATCATTCTGGCGGGCTATATCGTCGACTCCAGTCACATTGCGCTGGTTGAAGACGACGACGCGTTCGTGGGCACCACGGGCGGAGTCGCATACAGCCAGGGAGCGAAGACAGGAACGTTCAATACCGCGTCGGCCTCCGGTAACAGCTATGTGGTTGGCATGTTTGGCGTCGACGGGACTGGATTCCTCCAGACGGTCGGCCTGATCACTCCGGGCGCTACCTCCGTAACCGGTTTCATTGACTTCAACGATCTCTCCGGTTCGGAGCCAGTGAGTCCGGATCCCGTTACGGCTCCGGCTTACACGGTGGACGCTACGGGACGAGTGACGATCGCCAATGTAACCGACGGCGTCGCCACCACGTTCAACCTTCAACTCTACTTGGATGGGAACGGCCATGCGGTGTCGCTTACCCTGGACGCCAGCGACGTGCTTGGTGGCGGAGGCTACCAGCAGGTCGGGGGCGGCTCATTTGCCGCTGCCTCTTTCACTGGCGCTTACGGCTTGGGCGCCACTGGCTTTGATCCCACTGAGACTGGCGAAGTTGACGCCGTTGGTCCGGTCACCGCGACCGGAGCCGGTGGCACGTTCACGGGATCGGTCGACCTCAACTGGCTGAACAACACCGGCACAGTTGCGGATTTGACCGTCTCCGGGACCTACACTGCTAACGCCAACGGCATCTTTACCGGGACCATCACCGGCCTGGATGTCACCACCTGCGCAACCACCTGCTCCGCTGACGTGTTCAACTACTACCTGTTCGACGCGGCTGGAGACAGCATCGCGATCGAAACTGACGCTAACCAGCTAACCCTCGGATTGTTCAAGCAACAGTAGCCGGGAGACAGCGTTAACAGTTCGTATTCAACTCAGTGGCGCACTCCGGTGCGCCACTTTTTTATGGCCGGAAAGGCTTCTGGAAGGGATCTTGCGCCGGAATGCGGCGGCGCGCTTTATCTCCACTGCTACAATGCCCTGTTTTATATAAGTTGCCGGTTTGGCATTGGAGCTGCGAACTTGCGGAGGGTCCTCCGCGTACTGTCTTGTGGGTGAGGTGGTTGGTGGCGCAAGGGACAGCAGGTTCCTCCACTACGCCGTCGCTGTCGCTCCGGCTCCGGTCGGAATGACAAACTTTTTTTCCAGGTTCAAGCACTCAAGCTTTCCGGGGAGCTTCGGTTGGAAGACGTTCAGGTAGTCGCGATGCTAGTGCGCCGCTGTGTTGCCGGCGATGCTGCTGCCTGGGAGGAAATCGTCCAGACCTACAACCGGCGTATCTATAACATCTGCTACCGCTTTGCCGGAACCGCCGACGACGCCGAAGACCTTACCCAGGAAGTTTTCATCAAGATGTACCGCACGCTGGCGAGCTATGACAGCTCCAAGGGAGCGTTCGTCACCTGGGTGACGACCATCACCCGCAACCTGCTGGTGGACCATTTCCGCAAGACCAAGCAGGACCGGATTACCGACTCGCTCGACGCCGCGACCTCGGCGCACGAAGACGCGCCGCCGCTCAGTGAGCAAATTCAAGACCAATCCGCGCCTCCCGACGCCCGCGTCCGCAGCCGGGAGGTTGGAGAGACCGTTCATGCGGCCCTGGCGAAGCTTTCGCCGGAGCTTCGTGAAGCTGTGATTTTAAGGGACTTACAGGATTTTGACTATCGCGAAATCGCAACCGTTTTGAAGGTTCCGGAGGGCACTGTGAAATCTCGAATAAATCGTGGCCGGGCGGAACTAGCCCGGCTATTACAACGTACCTATAGGCAGGTGATGTGATGCCGAATCACATGGAAAACGACCAAACCAGAAACGGAATGCAGTGTCACGAGTTTGACGGCCTCGTCAGCGACGCGCTCGATGGCGTTCTGACCGGCAGCCGGCTCGATGCCTTCCAGGTCCATGCGCGGAGTTGTTCCGCGTGCGGGCCGCTGCTCGCCGAGGTTGAGGCGGGCCGCAGCTGGCTGAAGGAACTTACGGAGGTGGAGCCTCCAGCCGGCCTGGTGAATAATATTCTGGCATCCACGACGGGCGTTGACACCCAACGCCTGCGGGTGAGCGTTGGCAGCGCGCAACCACGGGTTTCGTGGATCGAGCGCGCGCAAGCGTGGGCCTCGGGGGCGATCCAGCCCATCTGGGGCACGGTGCGGCAGCCGCGGTTCGCCATGTCGTTTGGCATGGCGTTCTTCTCGCTGTCGGTGGCTTTGAGCGTACTCGGCGTAAAGCCCGCCGACCTGCGCTCGGTGAGCCTGCGTCCGGCCGCGATACGGCACACGTACTACAATACGCAAGCCCGCGTAGTGCGGTATTACGAAAACATCCGGTTCGTGTATGAGGTGGAATCGCGCGTGCGTGAACTCAAGCGCAACGTGGCGCCCGCCGAGCCCGCGCCGGAAAAGAAAGACCACAAGAACGACACAACACAACAGCCCGAGCAGAAGCAGGATCGCAATTACAGCCAGAACGAGAACCATCTCATTCTGGCGTGCGCTCCTCTGGGTCCATCTGTCTTTTATCCGGTAAATCCGGATCTGCCTGTAGTGTCGGTGACCACATACAGGAGGTTCGTATGAACTGCGCCACGCATCAAGATACTGCCGCAGTGGCATTCTGCCGCACATGCGGCAAGCCGCTCTGCGGCAATTGCACCCGCGACGTCCGCGGAGTGATCTACTGCGAGTCTTGCCTCGCCGCGCGTATGGAAGGTGCTGCTCCGGCAGCGGGATTTGTAGCGCCTGCGCAGACCGCATATCAGCAAACTGTTTATCCACCTGCGGGAGCGCCTGCGGTCGCCGCGAGGCCTCTGCCCAGCCATGGACCGAATCCCGCAGTCGCCGGCATGCTTGGCGCGATTCCGTTTGGAATAGGAGCCGTTTACAACGGGCAATACGCCAAAGGCCTGGCACATATGCTCATATTCGGATTGCTGATCTACGGGGCCGACCATGCGGGAAGTTTGGACTGGCTGTTTGGCGTCGCCATTCCGTTCTTTATCGTGTACCAGATCATTGAGGCGGTCAGAACGGCAAAAGCTCTTCAGGCTGGCCAGCCCGCGCCCGATCCCTTGGGATTGAGCCAGACCTTCAGCATGGGCGAGAAGTTCGACAGCGGAAACGTTCCCATCGGCGCGGTGGTTCTCATCGGCCTCGGCGTTCTCTTTCTGCTGCACACGATGGGCATGAACCTTGGCTTCGACCGTTTCTGGCCGCTCCTTCTCATCTTCTTCGGCGGATGGCTGTTCTATCGCAACTACGAGCGCTCCCGTCGCACCTGCGACTGCGGACGCTGCAGTACGCGTTGGCTGATGGGCCCAGCGATGGTGCTGACCACGGGCATATTGCTCCTCCTTGACACGATGAACATTGCCGAGCTTCATCGCACCTGGCCAGCCTGGATTCTGGTGGTCGGTATCGTCAAGTTAGTGCAGAGCAGCGCGTCATCCTCTGGACACGTGGGTCCGCTGCCTTCGGCGCCGCCTCCGGTCGCGCCGCCGCCGGCTCCGCCAACTTCAACTCCCAATCCGGAACCCAGTTCTTCTTCCGGGGAGGTGCGCAATGTCTAGCCCGATCACACCGAACCCGATCCAACCGCCAGTTCCTCCGCCGGTTATTCCACCGCGGCGTTACCGGCGCTCCTTTGCCGGACCGGTTGTGCTGATCGTCCTCGGCATCGTATTCCTGCTGGGCAACCTGCACATGCTCTCCTGGGTGCGGCTGGGAACTCTGTTCGCGCACTACTGGCCCGCCTTGTTGATTCTGTGGGGCGTGATCAAGCTGATTGAGTATCAGCAATCGCAGCGCGATGGCGTGCCCGCACGCGGCATCGGCGTCGGCGGAGTCTTTCTGGTCATCTTCATCGTCGTCTGCGGACTCATGGCCACCCAGGCCTCGCGCTTCAACTGGGGCGAGATCCGCAACAACATGAACATCGACGACAGCGATCTGGATAACCTGTTCGGCGAGACTTACAGCTTCGACGATCACCTTGAACAGAACGTCCCGCCCACTGCGACCAGCCTGCGCGTCAACAACGATCACGGCGCGGTCCGGGTCAGCGTGAGCAATGACAATAAGATCGAAGTTGTAGTCCGCAAGCGCGTGGGCGCGGAAAGCAAGAACGACGCCGAGAAATACAACAAGCAGGCTTCGCCCACAATCACCCTCGAAGGCAACGTGGTCCTGGTCGACGCAAGAACGCAAGCCGCCGGTGATCATGCAGTACAAAGCGACCTCGATATCTCAGTGCCGCGCAAGATGGAACTGCATGTGGTTTCGCGCCGAGGGGATGTCTCCGTCACAGGGCGCGACGGGGAAGTGGAAATTACGACCCAGCGCGGCGATGTTTCCGTGGAAGACGTCACCGGCAACGTAAAAGTGAATCTCGAAAAAGGCTCGGCCAAGGTCGAGCAGGTCAACGGCGATGTCCACATCGACGGCCGGCTCAATGAGGTTTCTGTAACCGACGTGAAGGGCTCGGCGCAGTTCGACGGAGAGTTCGAGGAGAGCGTCAAGCTCGCGCGCATCAGCAAGAGCGTCGCCTTCAAGTCTTCCCGCACCAACCTGGAGTTCTCGCATATCGATGGCGATCTCGATCTTGATTCCGATGACCTGCACGGCGACCAGATCGCCGGCCCCGTGCACCTGACCACGCGCTCCAAGCAGATCCGTTTGGAAGATGTTTCCGGCGATGTGCGCGTGCAGAATGAAAACGGCGGCATCGAAATTTCCATGCACTCGCTCGGCAACGTGCAGATTGACAGCCGGAACGGCGACATCCACTTGAGCGTCCCCGACAAGGCCGGCTTCCACGTCGACGCCCGCACGCGTGAAGGCGAAATCCAGTCAGACTTCCCGGAGATAAAGATCGACAACAATGACCGCGAGTCGAAGGCCAGCGGCACCGTCGGCAACGGCGCATCTCACATCGTGCTGAACAACGAGCACGACGCCATCGAGATTCGCAAGGCGTCAGCGCGAGCCGCCGCGGCCCAGCCCGCGGCTCCGGCAACTCCGGCGAAACCGCCCAGAGCCCTGCCTCCGCCTAAAGCGAAAGTCGAACCCACCGAGAACTGAGGGAGGGTGGGGCAGATCTTGCAAGGCGCGGGTGGAGCGGGCCTTGCAAGGCGCGGGTGGAGCAGGCCTTCAGGCCTGCGTCATAGAAACCGCGAAGGCATCTGGCTTCAGCCACTGCGGTACCTTTCTGTTCGGCAACACTAAACTCCAAATTGGGAAGCACCTTCACTGGAAACCCACTTTTGCATGGCACACTTTCAGGCCTTGCAATACAGTAGGCGAAAGTGGTCGAGCGGGCGTTCCACGTCCCGTGCCGTCGATTTGGGCTTTAGCCCCAGAGGTACCCATGACCATCCCTTACCGCGGCGCCACCCGCGACGGCGCCTACTTCATCACCGCTTCCAACTTCGAAAAACAATCCCTGCTGCAATCAGATCGGATGGCAAACCTGTTCATCGAAGTCCTTCATCACTATCAGAAACAGGCCAAGTATCGTCTGCATGAATATGTGGTGATGCCCGATCACTTCCATCTGCTGATTACGCCAATTCCTCCTGTGACGCTGGAGAAGGCCGTACAGTTCATCAAAGGCGCATTCTCTTACCGGGCAAAGAAGGAGCTAGGCTTCAATGGAGAGATCTGGCAGACGAGTTTCTATGATCGCCGCGTGCGAGATGCCGATGAGTATGCTAGCTTCCGGCACTACATTCACGTGAACCCGGTACGGAAGGGCTTGGTCGCAACGCCAGAAGAGTTTCCCTTCAGTTCGGCCCGGCTCACACTGGATGAGGTACCTCAGTGGCTAAAGCCAGCTGCATGAGCAGCCTCTGACGCAGGGCCGAAGGCCCTGCTCCACCCTGCTTGCTCCCCTCCCTGACTCCACCCTCCGTGCATCCCAATCTTTGCCTTCCGCCCCACCATCTGCGAAACTAAATTCCACCCGGCTGAGAGCTGAGCAAACTGAGAACTGCTGCATGGGCCGCATTCACGTACTCCCGGAGCACGTCGCCAACAAGATCGCCGCCGGCGAAGTGGTGGAGCGCCCTGCCTCGGTGGTGAAAGAACTGCTTGAGAACGCGCTGGACGCGGGCGCCACGCGCATCAAGATCAGCGTCGAAGCAGGTGGCAAAAAGCTGATCCAGATCACCGACAACGGATGCGGCATGGTGCGCGACGATGCCATGCTGGCCTTCGAGCGCCACGCCACCTCAAAAATCAAGGACGCCGAAGATCTACTCAGCGTGGCCACGCTCGGATTTCGCGGCGAGGCCCTGCCCTCGATCGCATCCGTATCGCGCCTGCGGTTGGAAACGCGAGACGCCGAAGCCGCCGCCGGAACCGTCATTGAAATCAATGGCGGCAAGATGGCGCGCGTCGAAGAAGCCGGCCTGCCCGCGGGCACGTCGATCACGGTCCGTGACCTCTTCTTCAATACTCCGGCGCGCAAAAAGTTTCTGAAAGCAGAGTCGACCGAACTCTCGCACATCGCCTCACTGGTCACGCACTATGCGCTGGCGCATCCCGAGAAGCACTTCGAATTGCACTCGGCGGCGAACGCCATGCTGGTAGCGCCGCCGGTCGCGGGCTACAGCGAGCGCGTGTATCAGGTCTTCGGCAAAGAGACCCTCGACCAGTTGATCGCAGTCGCAGCCGTGCAGCCGCTCGAGCACGTCGGCCTGCCCCAGCCTCCGCCGTGGCGGCGCAAAGAAGAAGAGAGTGACGATACGGCCGCGCCAGCCGATCCTGGCAAGATGCGCCTTCACGGCTTCGTCTCGAAGCCTGAGATCCAGAAGCTGAATCGCAATTCGATCTTCGTCTTCGTCAACGGACGCCTGATTCGCGACCGCCTCATCCAGCATGGCTTAACTGAAGCCTATCGCAACATCATTCCCCCGACGGTCTATCCCGTGGTGCTGCTGTTTCTGGAGCTGCCGCCGGGCGAGGTCGATGTCAACGTTCATCCTTCGAAGACCGAAGTGCGCTTTCGACAGCCTACGTTGATGCACGACTTTGTGCGCGACACCGTGCGCGCCGCTCTGATGAAGGCGCGCCCGGTGCCGCAGTTCACCACCGAAATTCGCGCTCACGCCACCGCCAGCTCCGGCCTCACGCCCGGAGCAAGAGAGTGGGAGCCGCCTTCTGACCTGGGCTCCGCGTCGGGAGCTTCTGCGCGCCCGCTCTATGAGCCCTCAAGCGGATTCGCTCTGCAAGCGCAGGCAGCGCCGCCGGTTTCCGCACGCTTTCAGTTCGAAGGCGGAATTGCAGTCGAGGCCAACGCCGCGATTCCCGTGGCTCGCGGACTGGAGTCTCGCTTCGCCGCAGGGATCGCAGAGGCAGTCCCAGACACAATTCCGGACATTATTCCGGACAACGGCTGCGCCCCCGCGCTCGACGCATCAGAGAATGCAGGCGAGGAAGATTCAACCCTGGCCGCGCTCTCCACACTTCGGCCTCTAGGGCAGATCCGCAATTCGTTCATTCTCGCGGTGAATGAAGATGGGCTCTGGATCGTTGACCAGCACGTCGCACACGAGCGCGTGCTCTTTGAGCGCATCCTGAAACAGCGCGCGGCGCAGAAAGTCGAGAGCCAGAGACTGCTCATGCCCATCGTGCTCGAACTCTCTCCGGCGCAGCAGGCTGTCTTTGCCGAAATCGCCGACGAACTGGAGCACAACGGCTTCGAGGCCGAACCCTTCGGAGCACGCAGCGTGGCCGTGAAAGTCGCGCCAGCGGGCGTGGATGCAGCGGCGGTCGAGCACATGCTCCACGAATTGCTCGATCAAATCTCGCGCGAGGAGCAGTCGCTGAACCTCGAAAAGATTCGCGGCCGCATCGCCGCCTCCATTGCCTGCCACGCCGCCATCAAGGTCAACATGCCACTCGAACAAAATAAAATGGACTGGCTCCTCGCGGAACTCGCGAAAACCGACCATCCGATGTCCTGCCCGCACGGCCGGCCCGTCGTCCTGCGGTATTCTGTAAAGGACATACAGAAGGCGTTTAAGAGAATCTGAACAGAATCAATTGATGATTGTTGATTGATGATTGATGATTGAAAAACCAAACAAGTTTAGGTTCTTCAATTTTCAATCTTCAATCATCAATCATCAATCAACAATTGCCGTCACCATGACCGAATCCGACCTCCAGCAATTCCGTCGCGAAAAGTGGCGCCTCGATGGCAAGCCCATCCGCACTATCGAAGAGGCGCGCGCCTTCGTCGAGGCTGTGGGATTCTGCCTGATGTATCCCGTGCGCCCTACCGTGCCGGTGCCTACATTCATCGGAGCCTTCGTCGGCTCCGACGATCGTCTGCCCACGTGGCAGCACGCTTACTCCGATCCGCGGGCGCTCGCGGCCACCGACCTCATGGTGCGCCTGCTGCGCGAGCGCTCGGCCTACGAGGCGAACGTGTTCGATGAGAACAATGCGTTTCTGGTAGGCGCGTCGGCGTTTCCTTATTTTTATGCGCTGGTGGGCGAGCGCAATCCCAAACTCGCGCCCCGCCAGGGACCGCGATCTCCCTACTCGCCGCTGGCTTGCGATGCCTTCGAGCTGATCCGGCGCGATGGCCCCATCTCAAAACAGAAGCTGCAGGAGGCGCTCGGCGGCAGCATTTCGCTGGCGGCGCTCGACAAGGCGCTGGGCGAGTTGTCATCGAAGTTGCGCATCACGCGCGTCGACTACAAGCCGAACGAAGGCTCGTTCTGGGATGTGCTCTACCGCTGGGCCCCGGATGCTGTCAAAGAGGGCGTGGGACTCTCGGTGCAGCAGGCGCTCTCGGCGCTGCTCTCAAAGTATCTGGACTGCGTAATCGCCGCTGAGCAGACCGAACTCGAAAGCTTCTTCGGAAACTTCGTGGCGCGCTCGCGCGTGAAAGAAGCGGTGAACGCGCTGCTGGCAGCCCGCGAGTTCAGCTTCATCCACGTCAGCGGACGGTCGATGCTGCATATCACTCCGGCGAAGGAACCGGTGGTGGCCAGCCCGCGCCCGCTTGCGCGAGTGAAAGCCAGGACGGGAAACTTGCACTGAGTGCGCTCCGCCTTGCATTCCTCTGTGGTGAAGGTCTTCCCGTCCGCCGTGTACAATGCTCATTCCCCAAGATGAGCGCGCCCTCCGAACGCAAACTGATCATTGCCATCGACGGCCCGGCTGGCGCGGGCAAGAGCACCATCGCTTCGCGCCTGGCGCGCAAGCTCGGCTACGTAAATCTCGAGAGCGGCGCGATGTACCGCGCGCTGGCATTGAAGGCGCTAGACAACGACATATCGGTCGACGATGAACCCGCGCTGGTAAAGCTGGCGCAGGACTCGCGCATTCAACTCGAGCCCACGCTGGGAGGAAACCGTACGCTGCTCGATGGCCGCGACATTTCCTCGCGCATTCGCGAGCGGGATGTCACCGAGGCGGCGTCGCGTGTGTCGGTGCATCCCGGAGTGCGGGCGTGGATGGTCGAGCATCAACGCGAAATGGGAGCGGGCGGCGGCGTGGTGATGGAGGGCCGCGACATCGGAACGAAAGTCTTTCCTGACGCGGACCTGAAAATTTTTCTCGATGCCGATCCGGTGGTCCGCGAGCAGCGCCGCATGGAGCAACAGAAGATCAAAGGCGAAGTAGCTGCAAGCGTCGCCGCCGATCTTCGCGAACGCGACCGCCGCGATCGCACTCGGGCCGCGTCGCCGCTAAAGGCGGCGGACGATGCAGTGGTGATCGACTCCACAAAGCTGAGTGAAGATGAAGTGCTGGCGCGGGTGGAAGAGTTGGCGCTGGCTCGTGTAAAAAAATAGTTTGTGGTCGTTGCTCTTACGGGTTCTTCCGACCTTGCGCTGGCCTATATCCAGATCAAAAAAATTACAGATCGAATCTCTTAATTCTTTTGAATCAGCGACTTGCGGACTTCGACCTGTAGTGAGTCTGACTAAAATCTTGATTCCAAGGAATTTATCCGCAAAATCTTGGATTGGCTGGGTTTAGCTGACCTTATTCAGTTGTCAAAGAGCGGGTAGAGATTTGGATTTAGTATGAGATGAATCGGGAGTGGGGCGCAAGGTCAGATGTCACAATGGGGCTGTGGATAACTGGGTTGAGATTACGCTTGAAGGAGAATCTACCGGCGGGGAGAGCGGGCTCATGGAAGCCTTCAGCCTACAATACGGGGAATGAAATGAGGATTGCCGGGGCTTGAACCGGGATTGCAGCCGGTCTTCTAAGTCCCCAGCTCCATCGCTGCGCGAACCTTTTCCGGCGAGCGGAAGCGACTTGCCGCCCTTGCTATCCTGTCGACGGTCATGTTCACGAACTTGTGGCGTCTCCTCAGGAGTCTGGCTGTCTTGGCGAGCTCGCTGTCGAGGATATCGAGGTACTTGGAAAAGAAGCGCTCAGTAACCACATCGATTTGGTGGGTCCTCTGCTCCTTTCCGACCAAGGTGGACATCCGATACTGGATGTGTTCCGCCTTAGATATTCTCAATGACTTCTTGTTTTGCCTAACATCCATTAGATCGCCCTGGACGACCAGGACGGGGTAATAGAACTCGAGATTAATGTATTCGCGCTTCCCAATCCTCCAGCTTTCGAAGTGCTTCCGGGAATAGTAGTCGACCGCAGCCGAGAGCTTTCGGAAAGCGTCGAAGTGGCTGTCCTCATGCGTGGCCATCCACTCTGCGGGTTGCTTTTTCTTAAGCACGAAAGAACAGTACTGGGTTGCAATCCGCCCTTTGCAGTAATGATGATATTTGTCCATGCCGAGGTAGTCCGCTAGTGATCTCCACGTCTTTCTGCTCTCCGGGACTTTGACCGGAAGGCCAGCAAGGGCGACATCCTCGTGGTGGAGGAAGCCGAGCAAGGGTTCTTTGGTTATGAATGCCAAGGGCTGGGGGTTATTTACACATTCAGCGAGAAGAACCGTGAATACAAAATCGAACTCGCCCCGGCCGGCCTTCAGGGCCTGCATTCCATAAATGTCGAGCTCGCGCGATTTCCCTGTATCCGGGTCGGGATAGGCCTCGTTGGCCTCAACGTAATAGCCCCTGTCGAGGAGGACGGCCTCCAACCTATGCTCCAGCAAGTAGCCGGATCTGAGCAGCGCTCTGCGCGCGTCCATTAGGGCAATCTTCTCGGCCTCCACCTTCAGTGGGCTCATTGAGCACCTTTAGACGGACGCGACGCGAAAATCATTCCCTCACCTTGTGCACCGCGATCCCTAACTCCTTCAACTGCTTCTCGCTTACCGGCGTCGGCGCGTCCACCATCAAATCCACGGCGCGCGCCGTCTTGGGGAATGGGATCACTTCTCGCAGACTCTCTGCCCCAGCGAGGATCATCACGATGCGATCGAGGCCCAGCGCGATGCCGCCGTGCGGAGGCGTGCCGTACTCGAGCGCTTCGAGAAAAAATCCAAAGCGGGCCCGCGCTTCTTCTTCGGTCATGCCCAAGGCGCGGAAGATTCTGCTCTGCACATCCTGCCGGTGAATACGAATCGAGCCCGAACCCAGCTCTGTTCCGTTCAGCACCACGTCGTAAGCCAGCGCCCGCACCGCGCTCAGCGGCGAGAGCGGATCGTGCAACGACTCGACGCCCGACTCAAGCTTCGCCATGTCCTCTTCATGCGGCGAGGTAAAGGGATGATGCGCCGCCATCCATTGCTTCTCGCCCTCATCCCACTCGAACATGGGAAAGTTTGTGACCCACAGGAAGCGGTAGTCCTTCGCCGCGTCGCCCGTCTTCTTGAAGATTCCGTGGCGCTCGGAATACTTCTGCGCCAGCGCCAGACGCAACGTCCCTGCCGAGGCGTAGATTGCCAGCTCCTGCGGTGTTACTTTCTGATGGTGATGGCGATGCTCGGAAACTGGCGTCTGCGGCGCGGTTTGAGCGGAGCCAGCTTGTGATGACCCGGCCACCAGCACGATCAGATCGCCTTCGTCCATGCCGGTCTTCTTCGCGATCGCGGCGGCTGCTTCTGGAAACTTATTCGCAATGCGTTTGAAGTCTTCGAATATCTTTGCTCCGCCCTTGGAGTGGAACATGGGCTTGATGTCGTCGCGCTCTTTGCGCGACAGCTCGCCCACCTTCGGAGTGCGAATAGCCACTACGGGCAAGTTTGCATTGATCGCGATTTCTTGGAGATTCTCGGCCGTGAAACATTCCCGGACATCGGTAAACGCGGGCAGGCGCAAGTCCGGCTTGTCGATGCCGTATAGACGAATCGCCTCGTCGTAATCCATGCGCGGAAACGGCGTCTTGATTTCATAACCCGCGGCCGCAAATGCGGCAGTAAGAAATCCTTCGACCACCTCCCAAACCTGCTCCGCCTGCGGATACGACATCTCCAAATCGATCTGGGTGAACTCGGGCTGGCGGTCGGCGCGCAAGTCTTCGTCGCGGAAGCAGCGCACGATCTGAAAATATTTG
>Ga0187871_10001994_pt1 | contig 17068 bp, 23 predicted proteins | sample June2016WEW_16_1_FD_132988 | JGI IMG/M metagenome (GOLD analysis project Ga0187871, IMG submission 132988) | Peatland microbial communities from SPRUCE experiment site at the Marcell Experimental Forest, Minnesota, USA - June2016WEW_16_10 | ecosystem: Environmental > Terrestrial > Soil >...
CTCCTTACTGTGAGGACAGTTCCAAAAAGGACAAATCGAGCGGACTATTGCGTACTGGTGCGGTACTTCCATTATAGCTCAATGTGCGTAAAAGTACGAATCTTGAAGGATTTCGCGGGTTCCCGCGTCGCGACGGCGTCCTACCGGGCGGCACTGCCGAGCGGATCCTCTAGGGGGAGAATGCGCGTTATTCACCGCTCTGCGACAACGGCGGCTTCGGGGGTGACGAGTTTGCAGACTCGCGGGTGCCCATGAATTCCGGTGGAGCATCGTGCCGCGCAAGAGGACCAGCGTGACCGTATCGCTTCTCGCTCACCGGGGAAACCGCGCCGGAGGCCCAGGCTGAGCCGCGACCGTCAGGAAGCGGTTTCTTCCAGCCAGAACTCCCCAATTGTTAAGCACTCGCTCTGTTTTAGCGACGGCTCCTGAACGGGCGCTACAATCGGATGGTGCCCTACCCTGAACCACTCATCGCCGCAATGCGCCAGGATCTGACCCGATACGGTGTAGAAGAGGCCAGAACTCCTCAAGATGTGGACCGCCTGCTGGGGCCGGACAGTGGCGCGGTGTTGATGATCGTGAATTCCGTTTGCGGCTGCGCCGCCGGGAGGGCCCGGCCGGCGGTCGGGCTCGCTCTGCAACATGCAGTGCGTCCTTCCAAGGTGGCCACCGTTTTCGCCGGCGGCGACGAAGCGGCGGTGGCTCACTTGCGCGCCCGGTTGTCCGATTACCCACCTTCGTCTCCGTCGATGGCGCTATTCCAGGATGGAAAGCCGGTGTACATGTTGCATCGCAGCGAGATCGAACGCCGCGAGCCTGCGGAAATCGCCCGCGTCCTCACCGCCGTGTTTGACCAGTTCTGCATGGAGCGCAATCCCGTTTAGGAATCCGCCAATGCGTGGGCGCGCCGGCCATTGCGCGAGCCCGTAATGGATCGCCTGCACGGATCCACCTTTGTCAGCGTTCCGCGCCCGGATCGCCCGTGGGCGGCGGGGCGTGATCCGCGGCAGCCGGAGGCCCCAACAGCTCCGTGAGGACGGGTTTCAGTGCATCTGCCCAGACCTGATACGCCTGCACGGTCGGATGGAGCCTGTCTTTTGCGTTCATCATCCCGGAGAACAGCCTTCCGTCGCCGTCGGCGAGTTTGTCGTTGACGTTCAGATACCGAACCTTCCGGCCATCGGCGAGCCTGGACAGATTGCGGTTGATCCTGTCGATGACCGGCATCAAAGCCATATTGTCGTTTCTCGGGAAGATTCCCATTACGACGATTGTCGCGGCGGGCGCTTTTGTTTGGATTACGCGCACAATCGCCTGCAGGCCGCACCAGACATCGTCCGCGCTCGCGTCAACGTCGCCTCGGGCCGATATATTGCCGACGTTGTTTGTGCCGGCGAGCAGCACCACCACTTTGGGCTTGACTGCGTCCAACTCGCCGTTCTGCAAACGCCAGAGGATGTTTTGGGTCCGGTCGGCTCCCCACCCGAAATCAGCCGCGTTCCAGCCGAAGAAATTCTGTTTCCAGTTGGCCAGCAGGTCGGGGTAATCGATGGCCCCCCACCGTCGCGTGATCGAGTCACCTTCGAAGTAGACGTCGATCGCGCCCGGCTTCGCCTTCCGGAGCAACTGGGAATGCGCCACCAGGGAGTTTGGGTCGGTGCGGAAGACGGGCTGGTCGGCCGGAAGTTCCCACGGCGCCGCTCGATATCCAAGAAACTTGTCCGCCCAGGGGATGAAGTACTTCCAGTTCGGGGCATCGGTGTGGCCGCCGTCATGTTGGCGCCACGCGAGTTGGCCATCGAGAAGTCCGCTGTTTACGGGCGGCATCTTCGCGGTGCGATAGTCGTCCGTTACTCCCAAATCCTTGGCGCCCAATAGACGGAATGTGGGACCCGCAGCCACGGTCGCCATGAAGCTGCCCCGCTGGTCCAGCCACTGCGCGTCCCCGTTCTCTGGGATTCCATAGCTGACGAAAGTGAGCCGCGGTGCGCAGAGCGCGATCAATTCGTTCGAGTCGACCGGCAAATCGCCGGCATTCCTGCTTCCGAACGAACCCTGGGCCGCCCCGTATTTCAGGAAATTACCGGCCATCCAGTGGTACTCGCCGGAACCTGTGAGATTCTCCACCGCCTCGCCGAAATTGCGCCTGTGGGGTTTGGCGCCTCCCTCCCCGGAGGAACCCACCAGCACCACCGCAAAGCGAGTATCGAACGCCATGGTCACCAGCGCGGCCTTGCCAAAACGAGAGACACCTTCGATGCCCACGCGCTGCGCGTCGACAGTCTTGTCCGTTTCCAGATAGTCGAGACCGCGGGAAGCGCCCCACGCCCACGCCCGCAACGCGCCCCAGTCCTCCGGCTTGCGAGGCTGGCCTTTGTTGGCAAGGCCGATGATTCCGCTCGTAAGACCTGCGCCGTTGTCCGGTTGAATGCTGCCGGGGTCGATAAGCGCGTAACCCCATCCTCCAGCTATCAGTTGTTCCGCCGCGGCCGGATCGCTCCCCATCGCCGCCTTCAATTCGGGTCGGCTGGCCATCATGTCCGCCATGCGCTTGAGAAATGCCGCGCTGCCGAACATCATCATCACGGGCACGGGACCATGCGCATTCGCCGGCGTCACCAGCGTCATCGCAATATCGACGCTGATAGACGGGCACGACGAGTTGTCCGCGTGTCCGACCAGTTCCTTCTTAACGACGGGAAAGACCCCTACCTTGGAATCCGCCGCACTCGTCACGGCCCAGGTCACCTTGGGCGCATTGGGCGGGACGCGGCCGAGCACCTCGCGCGCGAAGGCTTCCACGATCTCCTGGCGTCGCTGATGCCACCACTGTGCCGCGGACGCGACCCCTTGCCCGTTTTCCAACCCGTTTTCAAAGGTGAGCGCATCGGGCAGATCCGGAAACGGATTAGCCTTCGACTCATCGTAATTGGCGTGATCCGGGGCTTTCTCGTTCCCGCTCGGCCCTGGACGGAGCGCTTCGATGCCCAACTGATCCATCATGTTCCGATGGTCCTGTGCCGCGGTCCAATTCAGCGGCGGTGCGCAGCCCTTCGCAGGGGCGGCGGGCGCATCGGCGGATGCGCCGTGAGTTGGCTGTCCCGTCGCCATTTGAGAAGCGAGAAGGGCTAGCGCGCCCATTGCCACGACCCTCGATATGGCGCGACTCGCGCGCGAGGCAAAAATCATGTTTGGCTCCGAAATAAAGATGTTAGCCGACAACGAATCGGGAGCGCCAGCTATGATCGCGTATCCGGCTCTTACCGCTGTGTACGGACCCGTACACACGGGGGTGTGGATTCGATGACGAAAAACGTGACACAAACGTGACACTTTCGAGGTTGGATCTACACAATGGGGGGTTACAGTTATAGTAGGTGTGGCCGCCGATGAACACGGCAACCTCGCCTTGCAGACAAATCCGGAGGACGAAGCGTGATGTACCCCGAAACAAGGCAGGCGGAGTCAAAGACCCGGAATCGGGAGTCGGCACTCCTAACCGGCGTACTAATATCTCGAACGGAGGATTTATGCGAACGATTTTTTGGATAGCCCTTAGCTGGATCTTGGCGTCTCAGGCTCTAGCAGCGCCGGTCGCCGTTATCCCGAACGGAGGCGCCGGCGTCGGCAGCTTGAGCGTCATCAACCCGGCCACGGGCAGGGTGGAGCGTAACCTGGTGACGGCCACCGCCCCCACTGGCGGCGAAATTACGAACGCCGGCTTCGCAATCACGAACACAGGCGACAGCGCCGCGGTCTTGGGCTTGCAGCAGAACTCGGCCTCCGCAGTGTATATCCTGTCTGTTGTGAACCTGAGTACGGGGCGCATCACAGGGCCACGCGAGCTTTCATTTGTGTCGCGGCGAGGACCTGTTATGGTAGCCGCGAACCCTAAAGCCAGCGTCCTCTATCTCGGCTATGCCGATTCGAGCGCCAACTTCCACATCCAGGCGATCGACCCCATCACTCTGCATACGATCCTGGACTCGAACCTGGGCGCCAACGGCGGCCAGTCCATGACGGTCTCGCCGGACGGGGAGACCATCTACCTCAACGGGTTCCCTTATGCCGCCGTGGCGGCGGTCCAGGCCTCCAATCTGAAACTGATTGGCACGGTGCCTCTCTCCGACACTTCCTATGCAGCCGTTTCTCCCGATAGTTCGACGCTATATGTGGCGGCCGGCGAATATCCCGACATGGCCGTGACCGTAGTCGACACCGCCTCCCTCAAGGTGACGCAAACCGTGCCTCTTGCCGGCGTAAGCGTTGTTTTCGGCCTCGCAATTTCGCCCGACGGATCTCACCTCTACCTGCCAGGTCAGGCGAATTTTCAGGGCACGGACATCTTCACACTCGACCTCGCCACCCAGGCTTTGATGGACGTCTCGGTCGTCGTCGACGCCGGCATCGCGGTTTCGCCGGACGGAACAGTGTATGTTGGGAACACATCGAATAATATTCAGGGCGGATCGGAGGTCTTGGTCTTCGATCCGGCTTCGCAGTCGGTGACGGGGAAAGTGTCGGCCTATGGCTATGGCCCCTTTGCTCTTAACTCGACCGGGAGCCTGCTCTACTACCTGAATGGGCAAAGCTCGACCCTGGCCGCGGCCGGTCCACCTCCTTCGCTAACGATCCTTGGCACGGCCGCCACCGGGCAACTTGACGCTGCCGCCTACGACGCGATAGACAACCTTCTTCTGGTGGCCGATACCGCCAATAACATCGAGGTGCTCGATGCCGGTACTTCCGAACCCGCCGGGCATATTTTTATTCCGCTCTTGAACAATACCAATCCCTACATGACTGCGAGCGGCGGTTCCGGATTTGTCACCTTCGTGGGCCCCGTCAGCGCCACCCAGGGCTGCGATTGCGCGCAAGTCTTGCGGTTCGATCCGGTCTTGCTCCAAGTAACCGGAGCTGTTACCCTTCTGAATAATCCGTCCGATAATCTCATCGGTTACTCGCAACCGGTGATGAATGGAAGCACGCTCTACGTGCCCCTCACCGCTAGCCAGAACGGCGGCCCGGTCAGGTTTGCCTTAAGCGCCGGCGCTCCCTCGATAAGCGTACCAAACAGCGCTATTGCGGTTATCGATACCTCGCAGATGAAACTCATGGCATTGTGGCCGTTCCAAGCCCTGCCCCTGCTCGGCTTGGCCCCAGGGTACGGTGTGGCCTACGCAGTGGTTCCCGCGGGGTCCATACTGGATCTGGACGAAATCGACCTGAGCACGGGCAAGATCACCCTACAGGTCCAGGCGCCGGGCGGCGGCGGGAGCACGTACTCGAACCCGGCGGTTTCGCCGGACGGCGGTACAATCTATTTCTCGTCGAACAATACGCTTTACACGTTCGATGCGCAGACTCTCGCCATCACCAACACGGTGAACGGCATCGGTCTCACCAGCCTGACGGTCAGTCCGGACGGTAACTACTTGTACGGCGGTACCCCGGTTCCATGCCAGGACTGCTCTGAACAGATTGTTTCTACGTCCTCGCTCAAGGTGATCGGAACGATACCCGTATCCACGGCATACCCGGCACCCGCTCTGTTTCTCGGCAATTGACGTATATCTAAGTAGACGGTTCCCGAGTAAGTGACAAGGGCGGGCCCGTGGTTGCGTGGCATCCACCGCCCAGACGGGATGCGGAGATTGTCATTCGCAACAAACCGCGGTCGCGGCGGGCGGCGCGGATTATTGTGACTGCGGCGTAAGGGTTTGAGCGCGTTTCAGCCCCGCCTGGCAGATCCCCGGCTCGCTTCCATGTAGGTGCGCAGCACGGCGTTAATTCTCGTCTGATAACCTTTCTGCCGACGCAGCCATGCGAGAAGGTCCGCATCTAATCGTATCGTGATGGTTTGTTTCGGTTCTGGGATAACGACATGCGCCTTCTTCCAAAACGCCGCGTCGGTCGGCCGTGCGTCGGGATCCATCTCGATCCCGCGCCGGATTTGACGGTCACTCCGGGACCGAAGGCGCTCCCAGTCGGTGCGCCCCTTAGACAATGTTCCTCCAGTATGCTTCTCTTTCATGCCGTTCCGCCTTCCATGCCGAAATAATCCGCGTTCCGTGTCGGACACGTCGGTGTAAATCACCGTGATCTCGACGCCGTCCGCTATGCCGATCGCGTATACGCGAGCCTCCCCGTAATCGAAGCTTTCATCGGCCCTCTCGAACGTTGGGCCTTCGAAGATTCCGATAGCGTCTTCGAAGGCGACCTCGCGATAGGCCATGTTGCTCCGCCTCTTTTCCGGATCGCAAGTGTACTTCACAAGTCCACATTTACATTATGTATTTACGGCGCCGCGTGTGCAAGCGTGTAGTGGTCGAGCGCCTGATCCTGACTCCGCCGCAAGTTCTCGTCGAGCGGCATCACCCTGCTCGCCGGCGGACCTGCCCCGATTAGACAGTCGGGTGCTCCAGGAACCTCTCTCGCGCCAGCCTTACGGCCCCGGCGATGGCCTCTTGGGGAACTTTTCCCTCCCACTCGTCGACAATGGCGTCCCGAGGGAGGGCGACGATGTAGCGGCCGATTTGCCGGGTGGTCAGGGGAACTGCGCCGTTCTTCGCGGGTTTCCTGACTGGTACCGGAAGTTAGACCTCATACACAGTTTCGCGCGATTGGCCGGTGCGATCAAATTCCTTTTGCGCGTTCAATGCGTGCCAGTGTTCGGCGAGGCGTCTAACCGCTGATGTTCAAGCCGGCATGCGCGGGGACCTGCTAGTATGAAAGCGGGCCCGTGCCTCTCGAATCGACGGCGGGCCGGCTTCCGTGAATCCTATTTTCCACGGAAGCAGGATGGAAAAAGGGGCTGACCGCAAATGCCGCGCACTGCCAGGAAGCCTTTCGTACATCGCTCCATCGTCGAGCTAAGAGTGAAACTGCAAGCATGCACGCGCCAAAAAGGTGCGGTGTGGCTGGCTTGGTGCCCCGCCCTTGACGTCATGACGCAGGCGGAAACCGAGCAGCGGGCTATCGACTCATTGCGGGAGGCGGTCGAGCTTTGGTTTGAATCGTGCATTTCCCGCAACGTCCTGGACGATGCCTTGGTTGAAGCTGGTTTCAGTCGATTGCGGCCTGGGGATGCTGTCCCCGGCGATTCCGGCGCGATCGGCGTACGCGGACAACGCACGTGGCCCGCGAGCCACGCGGCTACTGGGACCAAAAAGCAGGGAACGGACGCGTTTACCAGAGAGCGAGATATCGAGGTATCCATCCCAGCCTACATAGCGGCGCAGTACGACTGGTCGGCAAACCGGCGTGCCTCCCACTGATTGGAAGAAACTCGTCAAGCTGTGCGAAGGCGAGGGCTGTCTCCGGGACAGGGAGAGAGGCGATCACTATATCATGACCAAACCGGGCCTTGCGCGGCCGGTCGTGATCCCGAAGAAAAAGGACCTGTCCGAAGACATTGTTCTTTCGGTGGGAAGAACGCTCGGACTGACCCGCAAGGAAATGGAGCAGCGCCTGAACCCCAACAAAGGACGTCGAACCGGCCGTGCCAAAGGGAGCGCCTGAAGCAAGCGCGCAAGGATTATCAGGAGCGTTATGTCCAAGACTGAAAAGGACCCGATCGTCACCCGGAGTTCCGGGAACGTATTTGCCGACCTGGGGTTCGCCGACGCCGAGGAGCGCAAGACCAAGGTTCGCCTCGCGTATGCGATCAACCAGATTCTGGAGCGGCGGTGTCTCCCCCAGGCTGAAGCTGCTCGCCACCTTGGCATCAACCAGCCCAAGGTCTCCGCGCTTGCCAATTACCGGTTGGAGGGCTTGTCCGTTGAGCGGCTGATGCATTTCCTGAACGCGCTCGGGCGGGACGTGGAGATTGTCATTCGCATCAAGCCGCGGTCGCGGCGGGCGGCGCGGACGTTTGTTACAGCGGATTGAGACGCTTGACAGCGGAAATGTGCGGCCGATCGTCATCCTCAGTTCCATACTTCAAATGACTCGAAGCTGGTGTTTCGTACCCAGTAGACGATGCCGCTAGGCTGCAGCCGCACGACCTTCGCCATCCGGAGCGCGTGGGTCCGAAAGCCGCGGTGCCGCAGGAACCGCGTGGCGTAAGAGGCCAGTTGCTCGGCTGGCGCTGCGATGAACACCAGGCAGTAAGCGGGGTGACATAAGCTTCGCCGGTAGAAGTCCGCATCGCGGGTGAAAAATGTGGTCTGGCGTGCGCCCCGCAACTCCGTTAATATCTCTTCGTCGCTCATTCCAGCGCGGCCCCAATCCACTCCTACGGTGCGAACGGGCAGGCGCCGCCCTTCGAGAAACTCCTGCTGGCTGCGAAGCGAGTTCTCGTCGAGCAAGATCACCCGGCTCTCCGGCGCACGCCGGGCACTGCGTACTCAGCAGCGTGTTCCAGCAAGCTCTCCCGAGCCAGCCTTACGGCCTCGGCGATCGCCTCTTGGGGAACTTTTCCGTACCACTCCTCAACGATGGTGTCCCAGGGCATGCCGCGCTCCACCTGCTCGAGAACGTCGGAAACGAAGATCCGGGTTCCTCGAAACGTTAGCTTTCCGTGACACACCTGCGGGTCGGCGACGATGTAGCGGCCGATTTGCCGGGTGGTTCGGGGCGCTGCGCCGTTCTTCGCGGGTTTCGTGGCTGGCATGGGACGGTAGACCTCATACACAGTTTCGCGCAGTTGGCCTGTCGCAATCAAATCCGCTGCGCCTTCAATGCGTGCGGTGGCGGCGAAGCCTCTCCCGCCGACGCTCAAGGCGGCACGCCCGCCAGATGGACAACGTCCCACATTTGATACAATCGGTTGCGCGGCCGGCCTTATTCCATCGGGAATCAAGGGATGCGGTGCGCCGGTTTCCGAAAGAGGCGCGCGGTTGCAGATGGGGGGCGGGTCGCAATGCCAGTCTCCCGGCCGGTGTCAGTGGTGAGTGCGGGCGTGTCGGAACTGCGCGTGAAGGGTGCGGACGGCGTCTTTCGCGCGTTCTACTACCTCGCGTCTCCGAAGGGGGTTCTCGTCTTTCACGCATTCGTCAAAAAGACCCAGCGGACGCCTCCGCTCGAAATCGAGCTGGCACGCAAGCGCTTAAAGGAGCTTCCGGATGCATAGACTCAAACCTATCGTTTGCAACACGCCCGAAGAGCTGGCCGCCGCCATGGAGTCTCTCCGCGGCAGAGGCGAAAGAGTGGCAGCTCCAGCATGCGCTGCGCAAGCGCCTGAAGGAAATTGTGGTGAGACAAGGGATCACGCATGCAGAGGTCGCCAAACGGGCGGGCACTTCACGAACAAGGGTTACCGCGATTCTCAATGGCGACCTCGATCACGTGTCCAGCGATTTGCTGGTTCGCATCTTGGCCGGGTTGGGATATAGGGTGAGGGTTTCAGTGGTCAAGTCGGATAAGGTCGCGTATCCGAGGTCTGACTTTCCTCGCGAGGGGCGCCGTGCGAAACCATGAAGGGAACCCACCGCAGACCGTAAGATCGGATCGAATAGAGGCACGCATTGCGACGGATAGCCCGGGCGCGTCGGTAAGCAAGGGCGGCCCGAGCCACCTCGAACGGGCCGGGGCCGTCCTCTATTTCTGCGGACGGTCCAGGAAAATCTGACAGTCTATTCCCGAATGCTCAATTATGAACTGTAGATCGTCTCGCTGGGCGGCCGGGTTTATGAGCCGAGGGCTCACGGTTTTTATTGAAAGGGCTCTCGAAACTATCCCCGAGATTATGCTGGCGGCCTGCTCGAAGTCTTTCTTGAAATAGAAGACTGCAGTTCCTCCGCTACTGCCAGCAGAACCCATGTTGGTACTGTATGGTCCCCCGAGCCCAAACGCGCCCGGGAAGGGCGTGAAGGCCGATTCCTTTAATTCCGCCAATAGCTTCTCAATTTGACCAACGGAGAAGTCGGGAGTTGCCCCCCCACTAATGAAGATGTTGACCCACTTCTCGTTTGGCATCTTCCCCGCTATGCCTTTCCAAGGGGCGTTGCTGTAGGTGGCAAAGCGTTGCTCGCCTAAAGTTGGATACGCTTGTCGGATCGATACGTTGTCCACTTGCTTGGAGACTTGGGTTGCCTTGCTTTCAAGAGCCGTTTCCATCGCCTCAAATCGCCTTGCCAACTCTTCCGAGCGGGCTTGGTACAACTCTCCCCGCCTTTGCGCGTCGGTTGCAGTCGCATCGAGGCCTTTAAGTTTTTGTGCTATCTCGCCGCCGCCCTCCGCCACACGTCTTTTTTGGCCGTCCACAGCGGTCGCCAGTTGGTCAACAGACGCCTTCACCGAGTTCACCCTTGTGGCCGTCTCCTCGATTATCCGCTTGGCTACTTGGCCCTCTGCTCGGCCGCACTTATGATCGGCTCGATTCGTTTTGAAACATCGTCGAGAGTCCTTATGCCGATAAATGCGATGAATCCTAGAATAACAGTAAGGAGGACGCCGAACAGCTTGAGCCGCTTCCAGACGACGTCCTCCGCCTTGTCACCAATCTCTCTGACGAGGCTCGCTTGATCCTTCAGGCGGTTTAGCATTTCCAGATTCAGTCTGTTCTGGATGTACACGTCGATGGCTGCCGTTGTTGAGAGAGTATCCCTTCTCGTTCCGCAGAAAGGGCAAAAATCCCCACCGTCAACCAACGACTTCAAGCAGGCCGCACAAGTTTCGGTTTGCATTTTTCCCTCAACTCTAGCTTAGATGGGCTGGATTCGGCGAGACAGACTAGCGTATGACCGCCTCGGAGTGGCTCCTGCCTACGTCAATGGATGGGGTGCCGTAACGTGGGCCCGTTCGCGCGCCCTGTTCGATCTGCCTCACTGTGGGTCGAAGGGCGTCAGACGCCGGAACTCCATGTCCATCTTCTCCTATAATTTCAACTTGGTGCTACAGTCAAAATCGGTTGCTATCGGTTGCTGCGTCCCACGATCCGAGCGCGACATCAGCGTACCAGGGCTGCCAGCCCAGGCGCGCGGCGATCCACTTACTCCCGTGCTCATCGAGTCTGAATTCCGGGTGCGACTGTAGATCTGGCAGCGACATCCCGAGGGTGTTGCCCAAGATTACCTTATCTCTTCCGTCCGTGCATTGGGTCGCAAGGGATCCGTCCGGCAGCACGAGGAGGAAGTAGCCGTGCTGATCCGCGCGATTCGAGTAGCGTATGCGAATGAACGAGAACGCGCTTCGCAGCTCATGGACCTGCTCAAGCACATACTCCTCGTCCAGATGCCAGAGCCGCTCGTACTCCTGCTGGGCGCGGCCGGCCCGCACGATCCTGGATAGATTCCACTCCCTCACGCCGATTAGCGCTAAGTGCTCGCCTAACGCGAAGAGTTGGTGCATATTGTGCGCCCCGAGCGAGGTCAAGGCGCGGACCCGTAGGTTTTTCTCCCGGCAGAGCAACATAAAATCCGTGGTCTTTTCGAATGAGCCGGTAGACGGTCGCAATGTTCCGAGAATCCGGCTGTTCTCATGCACTTCGGGCAGGCCGGAATCCATGCTGACATGCCAGCGCACTGCGGAAAATCGGTCTAGGTCAGCGTGAGTTTTCACTATCATGCCGTTGGCACTGACGATGACGTTGAGGCCGGCCTGAACCGCCGATTCTGCGATCGCGGCGAGATCTTTCCGCATGGTGGGTTCCCCTCCAGACAGATCCACCCGCATTACGCCCCAGGATCTCAGGTGGCGAAAGATTCTCGCCCAGTCACCCGTCCCGACCTCCTCGCGCGGGAGAGACTCGTCGTTCCCGTAACAGAAGGCGCACTTCAAGTTGCACTTGCCCGTTAGCAGACAGCCGACGGAAATTGGGCGCGAGATGTGGATACTGGCCCTGTCATCAAGAACGTGAGCCTCGAACTCGTCGCTCTCTAGATCGTAAACAAGCCGGCCCCACTCCTCTGTCCGAGCATTAACCATAAATGTCAATTAACCAGTCCGAGGTCCTCCAGTTGAATAGCCATTGCGATGGCCGAAAACGCCGAATCGCTTAGCCAAAGGAACAAACAGGCCGGATCTGGTAATTGCCGCATCCGCAACGACCAGCGCCCGACGGCGACGATGCTGGCGGAAATCTGTCTCACGCACCCTACCGCAGGACAGCAAAGATATGAAGTCGGCACTTGCGGTTGGCCCGACCACTTGGCCAAAGGCCTGACGGAAGTAGTCGGTTAGCGGCTTTTGCGGCATTGTGAGTTCGGCGGCAAAGACGTCCGCCTCTTGTTCCTCCGCTGGTCGTGTGCCGTTCGCCCCCTCACCGCCGCTGAGCGGGCGGTCCCGATGGTACAAACCGCTCGGGTGAAGCACCCAATGGCCAATCTCTTGGGCCGTCGTGAAACGCCGGTATTCGGGTTTGTACTTTTGGGCAACCACGATCTTCCAGCCTCGCGATCAACCAGCCCCGCGATCTCTGCGCCGCCGGTCTCGGGCGGAATGGCCTCTGGCTCCTCAAGCGAAACCTTCAAAATATTGCGGATCAGGATCTCAGGCCGAATCGGGATAAGGGACTCGATCAAAGGGGGCACACTCCAGATTTGGTGGCGTTCACGCCAGAGGTCTCTCAACAAAGAGCGAGCGGCTTCGCGAACCTCAGATTCCCGGGCAATGGTCATATATCACTCAGCGTCCCCGTTTAACTACACCCGCTAGTTCCCCCGCAATTCCCGCACTTATAACAACTCCCGTTCCGCGTCATGATCGACCCGCACTCCGCGCACAACGGCGCATCGGCGGTCATCGGCGCAAACGGCAGCTCCTGCTGCGGGCTGGTCTCGGTAGGCCTCAACCCACCCGTCTCGCCCACTTCCGTCACCGCATACTCCGGTCCCAAAAACCGCGCGCCCAGCCACCGGAAAATGTAATCCATGATGGACTTGGCATACGGGATCTGCTGGTTGCCGGTCCACCCGCTGGGCTCGAAGCGCACGTGCGCGAACTTGTCCACCAGGAATTTTACCGGCACGCCGTACTGCAGGTTGAAGCTGATGGCCGTGGCGAACGCGTCCATCAGTCCGGAAATCGTGGAGCCTTCCTTCGCCATGGTGATGAAAATCTCGCCCGGCGCGCCGTCTTCGTACATGCCCACCGTGATGTAGCCTTCGTGGCCTCCGATCGAGAACTTATGAGTGACAGCGATCCGCGTGTCGGGCAGCTTGCGCCGCACGGGCCGGTAAACCACTTTCTCCACAGTCTGCGTGGCGGGCGCGGCAGCGGCGGCCTTCTAGGCCTTGCCCCCCGTACCGGAACTGACATCATGTGACCAAGGCAGACCTCGCGCGGCCTGTCGTGATCCCGAAGAAAAAAGACCTCTCCGAGGGCATTGTTCTTTCGGTGGGAAGAACGCTCGGATTGACCGGTAGGAGAATTGAGCAGCGCCTGAACCCCAAGAAGAGACGCCAATCCGGCCCTGGTGCGAAAACTAGCGCTTGATGCGGGCCGCGTGGACTACCAGGAGTGTTATGCCCGAGATTGAGAAGGAGCCGGTCGTTTACCCCGAGTTCCGGCAACGTCTTTGCCGACCTGGGGTTCGCCGACGCCGAGGAGCGCAAGACCAAGGTTCGCCTCGCGTTTGCGAGCAACCAGATCGTGGAGCGGCGGCGTTTCCCCAAGGCCGACGCAACTCGTCAACTTGGCATTAACCAGCCCAAGGTCTCCGCGCTTGCCAATTACCGGTTGGAGGGCTTCTCCGTCGAGCGGCTGATGCATGAGTTGGCGCGTACAACTAGTGATCCAGCTCAGACGACACCTGGACCGATGACGGCGAGCGATTCCCGGATTTGTCCGCGTTTGGACACGTCAGTGCTAACTGAGCTATATCGTTCCAAAACCTGAACCCTCGCGCCTTTGTAAAGGCGCCGAATTGAAGCATGGTTCGCGTTGCTGATGACTACTGCCGCGCCTCGCTCGGCGGCGCGTCGAGCCGCGCAGGCCAATCGTTCCTGGTCTTGCCAAGAGAAATTCCTTTGGTTGTATCGGACGAAGCCATTGTTCTCGTGCGCGACAGTGTAGGTTGGATCGCAGTAGACTGCGTCACCACGTCGCGCCGACTCCATAACGAGTTCGAAGTCTGCATGATGGATGTCCACCCCCGCAAGTGCTCGGGATGCTCTGGCCAACAGGCCCTTGCGCCACAGGACCTCCGGTGTTCGTTCGCCGCCGCCGTAGGGTACGTTGAACCGGCCAGCCAGATTCAGCCGATAGATGCCGCCGAAAGCGGTCCGGTTGAGGTAAAGAAAACGTACGGCGCGCTCGATGAGTCCTTGGGGATCGCTGGCCCGCAACCGATCATAAGTCGTCTTATCGACTGGTAGGCATTTTAGTCGTCGGATAAGTTCAGCCGGACGATCACGTGCGAGGCAGTAGGTGTTGATAAGGTCGGCGTTGATATCTGAAAGCACAGCAAGGCGAGGCTGCAGTGCAAAAAACACTGCGCCTCCTCCAAGCAACGGTTCGTAGTAAGTGCTTTGCAGGCTGTTACGCAGAACGTCTACGATCAAGCCGCTTGCCCAGCGCTTGCCGCCCGGCCACCTCAGAAACGGCAATGCTGGCTCTTGGTTTTTCACCGGCTTGGCATGATTTCCTGTGGCCCGCCTTCGCCGCTGCTGGTCAATGAGCGAAGCTTAATCAGCCGGTCGTGTATGTTCAGAGCGTCCAGCGCCCTTGCGGTTGCCGCAGGCACCATCGACCGCCATGCCGTTCCGCCATCGATAATGTCTCCTCGGATTTCTCCGCCGGAGACAAGTTTCTTGGTGCGTTCCCATAGGACATTGACGGTATAACCGTAGCCCCTGAGGATACGAATCTTCTCCCTGTTCCATTCCTCGCAAACCGTGGTGTAACAGGGAACCGAGGTGGGCATAAATTCCGGCAGCCGCTGAGGCGTTTCGATTGGAAATGGAACAAAAGCGAATGATCCCTTGCCAATGCCCGCATCGACAAGCGCCTCCGCAATGATGCTGATTCGCTCAAAGTACGTGAGGGGGTCGTTCTCCGGCCGCTCCCTCGGACGGCCGAGGGGCGTGAATTCCGATGGAGTAATGTCGTACTTTGTAATGCCGATCCACAAAAACTCGCATAAATCCTTGGCTGCCATCACGTATTCCAGGTGCTCGTTGTGAAAGGGCTGAAATCTGCCATGGACTGACCCGGCGGCGACACTCATTGTTCCTCCAGGTACTGCTTGAAGTCCCAATCGTCAGCATTAGCCCAGAAATGATCGTAGTAAGAGCTGAAGCCGTAATAGAGCGAGTCCACGTCGCGCGATCCCGTCGGCCTTACGACGTGCAACTGGGGCAGTTCTGCCCCGGACCCCTTGCCCAAAACGTAGTGGCTCGCAAGGCAGATCGCGTCGTCAATGAACATGAGCCTGAAGGTAGGAAACTCCGGATAGAACCTGACTTGGACGTTCCACGCCCGCTTGATCCGGAGGTCCGCGATCGCTCGGAGGAGTCCAGCACTTTCTTCTGGTAAAGGTCACGGTCCTTCTCGGCACTTTGCGCCATTTCTATGAGCTTGTCGCTATCTGGCCGGCAAAGGAGGAACCGGACCGGTCTCGACGGGCGCTGGCATCGGCCCACGGCAGCCTCGAACTCCGCTTTCTCGTCTGTAAGTTTGGCAGCGCCGATACCGAGGAAATCCATGGAGTTCGACACCATCCCAAGCGCTCTCTTGAAATTGATGCCGGCTTGGATCTGGTCATCCGCTCCCACGAGACCTATTCTCCAGAATTGGTTCAACTCTGGACGCACGATCCAAACTAAGAATACAGAAGAGAGAAAGACGACAAGAGCGGCACTGCGAGCGACAAAGTAAGCGCAGGCGGTGCTCATCAGAACCCAAAATAACCCGAGGACAGTCACGCGCAAGACCCGATCAGCGGGGTTCGAACGGGTGAGCCTGCGCTGCATCCACTTCAGCGCGGCGGTCAAAGCCAGCAGGACGACGCCTGCGATGATGTTGATCGAAAAACCCTCAATCGCCTGATTGGACATTGGCCTTGCCGGTCTGCTCGGCCCTGAAGATCATTTGGGACCAGTTTTCAAATTCCTGGATACGGTCCGAAATCTGCTGTAGGGTCTCGAACTTAGGGTCCATCAAAAAGCCCCGCTCCCCGATCTCGAATTCTCCGGTCCGCAGGATAACGTCGTAGGCGATCCCAAGATGCTGCCGGCTTACTGGGCGTGAGTCATCGTATAATAGGCCCCTGTATGCCATGTCCGCCAGCTCACCTGTTCGGAGCCGGAGTTCCTCCCCAAGCTCGCGAATCAGTAGCGGTCCACCAAGCGTCCGGTCGGAAATGTTCAGTAGTGGGCTTATATCCTTCGGATTGAGGTGACCGCCGAACGAGATCGAATAACAACCGTGCAGCCTTGCCTCAGGGAGCCTCCGCGTGCGTTTGTACGTCAGATAGCGGTCGTTATGATGGACGATGAAAACCGACACAAGCTGAATGACGGAGGTATCCTCCTCAGCCTGTCGCCTGCGCATTGGCCTACACTCGTCCAAGAGACCCTCTTGGTCAAAGTCTCTTGGGTGTATCCCGACACCCGGAACGTAGCGAAACAGAGATGAGGCCGGAAAAACGACGATATCTTCGTCTGTCAGGGCTTTTTGGTATCTGTCCGCGACATGCTCGTCGAGTCGCCCCTTCCATTCACGGAGGGCGAAGCGCCCCCTCCCAGTCCGCATGAAAGGTGAGCGGTCTTGCCTGCGCAAAATATCGGTGGAGAGCTTAGACTTCATCGTATGCCAGGGCGTCTGACCAGCCGTGCGCAGCAATTCATCGCGCACCGCCGCTTCCGTGATCTCTCTCGCGCTCAGCGGTTCATTGCGCTTTCGCAAAACCTGATCCGCAGCTTTTAGAAACCCTGTCACGTTGTTCTACCCATTGTAGCCAAGCCCAACCGGCAGTGAATTGATCGAAACGGCTCGAAGAGTTAAATCCGGCGTCGACGTTAACTACACCCGCTAGTACCCCCGCAATTCCCGCACTTATAACAACTTCCGTTCCGCGTCATGATCGACCCGCACTCCGCGCACAACGGCGCATCGGCGGTCATCGGCGCAAACGGCAGCTCCTGCTGCGGGCTGGTCTCGGTAGGCCTCAACCCACCCGTCTCGC